>FLOH01000930.1_pt1 | contig 50611 bp, 34 predicted proteins | sample 756751 | NCBI WGS metagenome assembly FLOH01 (sample SAMEA4026879, study PRJEB14308) | marine metagenome | biome: coastal water; material: water | depth 74 m | reverse complement strand
CTGAACTTCTTGTGTTCCATCACTCTCAAGAAAAGCCTTAAACAATATTTGTCCGGTTGAAGTGGAAAAGGTTGGAATATTAGTGTTTATAGTATCTGCAGTATTGTAATTACTCCCACCAGTGCTTGACCAAGACCCACCATTCCAATATTGCCAAGTTGAACCATCATCATCAGAAAGTTGATAATATATTTCTCCGCCGTTTTTGGCAGATACTTCAGTAAAGGAATTCCACGCACTCAATGTAGATGTAACAACAACCAAAGAACCTGTTGGATTTATAGTTGGGCTGTCAATCGGATAAGATGGGTCAGAAGTTTTTTCCCAGTGCACACTTGCATTATCAAAACCTGCTCTGATGGGACCGGTATTTTTATTTTTTGCATCTAGCCAAACTGCTATCTTATAGTAATATGTACCAGTTGTATCTGCTACTGATGAACAATCAATATCTTGTTGCCCTGACCAAGCACTTACACCGCCTTGTTCTCCGGAAGACCAGATTGCATCACCTGTACTAGGCTCACCAGATGAATTATCCAAGAATATATAAATCTGATAATCATCCACACCATTGCTAGCTGTCCAATCCAAAATTGACCAATCAAAAGAACAGGTCACGTCAGCACTATTTTCAGTAATATTTATTGACTGCTGCCAATAACCACCGACTTTGTCATTTTTTGCATTGGAAGGAATATTAATATCAATATAACCGCTTGGGTTTCCTCCGGAGGACTGCCAAACGCCTGTTGGTGTCACATCTCCACCGCCCTTACTCCAAGTATTAAAACTCCAACTACCTGAATCAGAGCTCAAATCATTATTCAAAGTATCCCCCTCAGTCAAACCGCCACCACTAGCAATTAATTGTGCTATACCACTTGCCACTTCTATTTTTTCATTATCATAATTATAATTTTCTGCCGTACTAAAAGGCCATTCATAACTTTGTGCACAAGAAATCTCTACCTCATCCAATTGAACTAATTGACCACCATCACTTTCCAAAAATGCTTTAAACATTATTTGTCCGGTAGAAGTAGAGAAGGTTGAAATGTTAGTATTAATATCTGTCGCAATATTATAATCGCTTGCTCCGGCCACAGACCACGATCCACCATTCCAATATTGCCAAGTGCTACCATCATTGTCAGAAAGTTGGTAATATATCTCACCACCATCTTTGGTAGCTGTTTCAGAAAATGATGACCAGGTATCAATCGCTGTTACAGTTTCAGAATTATTTGGATTGATTGATGGAATATCTGTTGCATAACTAGCCGGACCATAGGCTGATGTTGCCGGAGTAAAACTACTAGTCCAACGGACGGTATTTGAAATTCGTACTTCATCAATTTTTCCATCAAAAAAAGCATCGCCTCCATTAAATTTGTCAGCTCCACTAATACTAAAAAATGATGCTTTATCAGCTATACCACTTGAATAAGACACTTGATTTTCTAATGTACCATTTTGAAAAATATATAAATTTAAACCATCATAGGTAGCTGTAATATGCACCCAACTACCGGTTGGCAAATCACTGATGGCAGTAAGTATCGTCTCATTAGAACCATCATTTGAAACCCACAATTCCAATTTGTTATCCGGATTTACAACTAGAGCATAGGATCTTTTATTACCAGTTTCTCGCCACTTAGATACAACAGATTCATAAGTTGTAGCCACTGCGTCGCGATAAACCCAAGCCTCGACCGTAAAAGATTCAGTAAAATTTAAACCGATTTGTTGACCGTGATTGATATATCTAGAACTATTAGCGTTAAAATCCAAAGCATCAGCAAATTTACCACTTTGTGAATATTGAGGTGAACCTTTTACATTGGATAAATCATTACTATTAGCACTCACATCAATCAAAGTCCCCGAAGCTTCATCCAAATGCCACATACCCTGAGTAAAACCATCCATTCCCCCACCACCAGAACTAAAAAGCCGAGCAACCCCACCAGTTACTTCTATTTTTTCACTATCAAAAGTATAACTCGAAGAACTAACAAACGACCAAACTTTGGCACCACAACCACCACCACCAAGCGAAGCCAATTTTATTTCACCTGAATCACCATAATCCAAATTACTATCATCATTTTCATAACGAGTCACGTCAGACCAAATTGATTGTCCGGCTCCGCCACTCCAATCTGTTTGCATCCAATCAATCGAATCCCAATTAGTCAGATAAGTAATTTTTTGTACTGAATTATTTACCCCCGGACGAATCTCCCACGTAACTATAACTGTAACTTTTTTACTATGCAAATCAGTATAGTTACCCGGACAAGCAACGATATCATCACTACCATCACGACAAACATCAGAAAAACTTATGGTACGAGTGTACTGACCAATTATTTCAGTTGTGTCTTCACCAGTAAATTCCCATTCACCCCCATTAATTTCAACCGAACTAGTAGTATAAACAAGTTTATTCCAAGCACCATCTCTAATAGCTCGTACTGCCTCAATACCTTCTTGCGCCAAAGCTTCCGCCTGAGTATGCTCTCCACCTTGCTCCAAAGCCGACAAACCACCAAGAGACAAACTGACCATCGCCGCGCTAATCAACCCAAAAATCGCCATCGCCACAATGACTTCCAAAAGAGATTGTCCTTTATTATTTATACCGACCATACTGATCTAAATTTACGAAACGAGAAGTGTCATTGCGAGGAGTATGAAATAACGACGAAGCAATCCCAGCCTTCACAGCGTTAAAGCCTGGGATTGCCGCGTCGTCCCTTATTTCATAGGGGCTCCTCACAATGACACATATCTTTCTGCTATTTTGTAATTCAAAAGAATTAATCTGAATGACCCTAATAATATATTCGGATCGCTATTCAACCACGCCCAACTCATTCACCACCACCTCTCTGCCCCCTTCCACACTATGTGTCAAAGTAATAGTTCCGGTATTAACAATATTACCCAAACCCTGAGAAAAATTTATATCAACATCATTACCAATCAAAGTAAAATTAGCCACTGTGATTTCCAATGATTGACTAAATTTTATTAATCTATCATAATCACCATCTCTAGTTGTATAAGAAGAACCTTGATACAAAATATAGCTATCCTGTCCAGCCGGATCTATATCTAAAAAAATTCCATGGCTGGAATTATTAAGACCAGCCACACTTCTTTGTCTGGCTGTTCGTAAATTCTGTGTTAATTCGGCATTGCTTTCATTTAGCTGAGCCGACACTTGCCAATTACCATAGATAACCGCTGAAGCTCCAGCTAATATCGCTCCCAATCCTATAACGACTAAAAGCTCTACTAGGGTAAACCCCCGAGAAACACCTGACATTTGACATTTGACATTTGACATATTATATCATTACTTAATACTTCCCGTAATACTATAAATCGGAGTAATGATAGACAAAGCCAAGAAACCAACAAATAGGCCAATAAAGATTAACAAAACTGGTTCAATTGCCGTTGATAAGGATTTGGTGGCATTATCAACTTCTACTTCATAATAATTGGCTAAATAATATAGTGTCTCTTCCAAATTACCAGACTCCTCCCCCACTTTTATCATACTTACCACCATCTTAGGAAAAAGTTTTTCATATTGCGCCAAATGATCAGACAATTTTATTCCTCGACTAACACTTTCATTGGCCTTGTTAATAATTTTTTTGTAATAATAATTATTAAAAGTATTATCCAAAACTGACAAAGCTTCATTTATATTAAGACCGCTTTTTAACATCAGCCCTAGTGTTCTATTAAAAGTGGCCAAATTACTATTAATTATAATTTTTTTTATTATAGGCATTCTAAGCCACAACCAATGGGTTGTAGGATGAACAAATTTTTGTCGCAACAACCAAGACATAAAAATTACAAAAACAACTATACCCCAAAACAAGGTAAAGCCGTGAGCATCTATAAAATGAGAAAAGCTAATCAACATTCTGGTTGTAAGTGGTAAATCAGTTTTTAACCCTTCAAAAAGAGGTATAATCTTTGGTAAAACCAAAAATGCCATAGCTAAGCCCAAAATAAAGGCAGCTATCAATACCACAATTGGATAGAGCATTGCGCCTTTAATTTTGGAGGTTAATTCTTTTTTCTTTTCTAAATGTTCGGCCAAATTGTCTAGATTTTTTTCTAGTGTACCAGAACTCTCGCCAGCATAAGTGGCACTAACAAACATACCAGAAAAAATCTTTGGATATCTGGCCAAAGAAGATGATAAAGAATTTCCTGATTCAACTGATTTTAATACCCCCTCAATAGAATTCTTTAACTTACCTTGAGCTGAATTCCGTGTTATGCGCAAAGCATCTACAATAGTCAAACCAGATTTTATCATTACTGCCAAATTTCTAACAAATTCCACCAATTGAGCCAGACTAACTCCACCAATATAAAAACTCTTTTTTAACACTTTTTCCTCTTTTTTTTCCGGCATAGGATTGGGTATAAATTTATAAAATAATCAATAATAATCACACTATTAACTCCACTACTCACAGTCGTCTCACAAAAACACCCGCCCTACGGGCTTAAAACACTCTCCCGACTTCGTCGGGACTAAAAACACAAAAACACAGTTTGATAAAGGAAGAATATCTTTATTTCAATCGTGGATTAAATATAGTGAGTTTTAAATTAAAAGTTTTTGGATTATATAAAGTGAACTAAACAAAAGTGTTTTTGTGTTTTTGTGTTTTAAAGGCCGAAGGCCTGGGTGTTTTTGTGTTTTGAGGCCGTCACAGGCCGAGTGCTCATTCTCTCGTCACTCGTAAAACTTCTTCAATAGTAGTTACCCCATTTAAAACCATACCTACCCCATCCTCCATCATACTAGTCATCCCATTAGCCCTAGCTTGTTTGGTGACCTCATCACTAGAAGCTTGACGTAAAACTAATTCTCTAATATTTTCTTCCATTTCCAAAACTTCAAATACACCAATTCTACCTTTGAAGCCAGAATTACCACAAACCTTACAACCTTCACCTTTATAAAGACGCAAAGTCTTCAAATCTTCGTGACCTTTTTTTATCAAAATATCCTTAATATATGATTCAGCCATAAGTAATTTTTGTTCTTCTTCTGACAAATTATACGAAACCCGACAATTGGGACATATTTCTCTCACCAATCTTTGAGCAACAATCACATTAACCGTTGAAGCGACCAAAAACGGTTCAACACCCATATCCAAAAGTCGTGGCAAAGCAGTGGCCGCATCATTTGTATGCAAAGTGGACAAAACCAGATGACCAGTCAAAGCCGAATTGACAGCAATACCAGCAGTTTCTTCGTCTCTAATTTCACCGACCATAATAATATCAGGATCCTGACGAACAATAGAACGAAGTCCGCTAGCAAAAGTCAGGCTAGTCTTTTTATTAACCTGAATCTGGCTAATACCCTCAACATCATACTCAACTGGATCTTCAATTGTTGCAATATTTACATCACGCTTATTTAATATTTTCAAAATTGCATAAAGAGTCGTTGTCTTGCCGCTCCCAGTCGGACCAGTAACCAAAATCATCCCATGTGGGTGTTTGATAGCTTTTTTTATTTTGGTCAAATCATGATCTTCAAGACCAAGGTCAGCCAAACTAAATTGACGACTTTTGGCTGACAAAAGTCGCATGACTGTTTTTTCACCATGTGTAACTGGCAAAACTGAAACACGAACATCAATGGTTTCGTCACCTGTTTTATATCTAAATTTACCATCTTGAGCCGCCCGGTGTTCATCAGTACGCATCTTGGACAAAATCTTTATTCGACTCATAATAAGTTCAGAAAAATCTTTTGGTACATCCAAAACATCGTGCATCACACCATCAATTCTAAAGCGGACTAATAGTTTACTTTCATAAGGCTCAATATGAATATCAGAAGACTTATTTTCATAACCATACTGCATCAAGGTGTCCACCATTTCAATTGTCATCTCATCACGAGCATCTTTTGATAATTCAATATCTTTTAATTGATCTAAAATATTATTAAACTGCTCCTTTAGTGTGCTCTTGTAGGCCGACATGGCGTCTTCCAAATCATGTTCATTTATATAGTGAGGTTCAATTGTTACACCTACTCGTTTGGCAACCAAATGAACAATCTCCAAATCAGTGGGATCAGTCATACCCAATTTTAGGACTCCCTCTCCCAAACCAAAAGCGACTACCCCTCTTTTTTTAGCAACCACCTCAGGGATAAGACGTAGAACATCTTCTTCAATTCGCATCTTGCTCAAATCAGCATATGGTACACCAAAATGTTCAGCAATTGCCTGCCCAAGCAAGTTCTTGTCCATGATTCCTTCGGAAAGCAAATAGTCACTAATAGAGGTATTATGATTGTGGGCATACTCCTCCGCTACTAATATATCATCTTCAGTTACATAACTTTCTGACAGTAAAATCTTTTTTAATTTTTTGTCATCTATTTTCATATTGTTAATCAGGAGAATTATTATGAAGACAAAGCCTTGCCCACCCTATCTACAACTTCACTAATTGGCGTATCTGATTTGACAAAATAATCTATCACACCCAAAGCTTTGGTTCTATCAATATCTGATGGTTGACTTAAGTTAGTAGAACAAATTACTGGAGTACTATCACCACGCTTTTTCATTTCCTCTAGCACACCAAAACCATCTACCCTTGGCATCATTAAGTCCAGTAATATCAAATCAAACTTTTCCTTAGCTAACATATCCAAAGCTTCCTGACCATCATAAGCTGGTTTCGCCTCATAACCAGAGTTGCCCAATTTCAAAACCAAAGCCCGTGACATTGGTTTTTCGTCCTCCGCAATAAGAATTTTTTTCTTTTCAGCCATACAATTAAATTTATTTAATATTATACTATTAAAATATTTTATTCTGTCGCTTCACCCTCTTCCACTACCTCATCAAATTTTAACAAAATCGGCTCACCCACTCTGATAATATCAAGCCCAGTAGCAGTATCGGTTGCTTTTATCTTTATCTTTGAAGTTAGATTCGTTTGAGTAGGATTTTTTTCGTTTAGTAGCAAACCAAACTGAAGTGCCAAAATATCAACTGAAACCGGCATCTTTTCTATCTTCCAAGTGATCGAATTTTCTTCCTTATTATAGTTAAAATCACCAGCTGGGACTGATAATAATTCTGGTTGCCAAGCAATATTCCCATACAAGTCTACAGATAACTCAATATTTTCTAAGTCGTGAAAAGAATTTGATAAAATCCAACTTATTTTATGCTCTTCTTTACCATCGTCATTTTCACTTACATTGTCACGACTTTCAAAAGCAAAATCAGAATTAACAGTTAGATTCATTTTATTGCTCATTAGAATTTTCTGATCAACACCATTTTGATATTTGACTTCTAGCTGTACCGATGCCAAATATGAAGTAAATTTTGTCAAATCAATGTCTTCTGAATCTTTTAGAGGAATACCCAGATCAATTATTAATTCCTCACCCGGCTCCAAATAGCCCAAATCTTTTATGTGGCGAGAGTCCCAAGTGATTATCCCTCTTCTGACATCATCGCTAACTTGTTCACCAAAAATACTACCATCATTTTCATCTACTATTTCCTGCCAATCAAGCATGCTTAATTTATCAAAAGATGGTGTCTCAAAAATAAGGCGGGTAACAACATTTTTTAAGGGAACTGTACCAGGGTTTTTCAAAATAATACTGGCGTTGAGAGTTTCACCTGGTTGGACTGTAAGATCAGACACAGATCCGTTAATACCGAAATCCATTGACAGATCTGTCTTTAATAGTTTAACTTTAAATGATTTGGTAGAATAAACATAAGGATCTAATTGTTGTTCAGCGTCTTTCCAACCTATAAGTTTAAAAATTAATTCCGCCTCTTCTTCGCCATCTGTTGGACTAAAAGAACCATTAATCTTAAAAACTTGTTCCTCTCCATCAACCAAGCTAGTTACTGACCATTTATACATATCATCAGTCTGACTTTCTGGTTCACTATTCTTTATTGAAAAAATTCCAGGTTCTAGGATAAGGGCTGCATTTTCAATACTAATATCTTTTTCTGGTTCCATAGAAACTATAAACTCAACCTCTGAACCAGGTATCACTTCTTCCGGTCCTTGAATTTGTAAACCAACTGGTAATTCAGTTATCTCGGTATTCAAAGTTGCCACCTTTTGAAATTCAGAACTAAAATTACCTGGAAAATAATTTAGAAAAACTCTAAAAGATTGTTTTTGTCCCTCACTACCATAAAGCCTACCAAAAATATCAATGTAATTACCGTCGCCTGATCCCAAAGATCCCAAAGACCACTCATCATTGCTATCCTTACTAGCTGGCTCACTACTTTCTACAAACACAAAACCTTCAGGATAACGAACTTGAATATTTGCCTGACCAAGTGGTGTATTTTGTAAATTACGATAACGAATACGATATTGCACATCTTGCCCGGCTACCACTTCTTCATCTCCGGAAATTGACAAGACCACATCATCTTCTACAAATTGTAAGTTGGGCTGAAATATAAAGAAACCAACCCACGCCACCACACCCAAAAAGATACAAGAAAATAACAGGAAGAAAAAAGCAGTCAAAAGTCGATTCTTTTTTCTTTTTTTAAAATCAGCCATATCCGGCATAGAACCATCATCATTTTTATAAATATCTTCTAATTCTTTTTTCATCCTCTCCTCCTCTTCAACCAATCTATCTTTTTCAACCTGAACTTTCTCTAATTCTTCTTTTATAATTTTCATTTTTTTTGCTTTTTTAGGGACAATAACTTCTTCTATCTTATTTAAATCTTTTTTTACAAAACCATGCCCGTCATCTTCGGTATTATTAGACTTATCTTTTATTATTTGTTTTTTCTTTTTTATGGACATAGGTTAGATTATTGGTTTAATATTTTAATAATTTATTACCATACGAACTATCGTGTGTAACATAACAATATAGCAATATAGCAATATAGCAATATGGCAATGTAACAATTAGTTTATTAATTCTACTCAACACAATTACTTAATTACTGGTTACTGGTTACTATTCACTAATTACTCTCACCCTTCTCCATCACCAAACCAATAACCCTATCGGTTTCTAACATGGTTTGAAGTTCAATTCCATTCAAAGCCATATCTACGTTATCACCAGACTGCCAGACTGGCAACCACTGATCAGGACAAATAATTTTGGCAGAAAAAATACTATCAATCCCCGACTGCTTTTGGACTAATAAACTATAGCGGGTGGTTAATTTATTATCAAAATTAGTTAAAAATTTCTCCCATTTATTTTCAGTACTGTGTATCTGTTCCAAATCTAATTTGAAAGGAAGACGATAGACAAAATACACTTTGGATGTTTTGCCTGGTGCAGTCATCATCCAATTTCCAAAAGCAGTTTTCCCAAACTCATTGGTAACCCTGGTTCCAGTGCCTTTATGAAAATCAATTTCTTGTTCATGGGCAAGCAAGTCAATATCATCTTTATACCAAGCTTCTGGAACCTTAAAAAGATCTTCTGGTGGATAAACAAAACCACCAGCTTCTAACAGCTCTGCGCCTTCTGGTACATATAAACGAATATAATTTACATTATTTTCTCCATAAAACTTCTGACCATCAATCCCAGTATGTTTGCGTTCTACTACTACGGTATTGATAATAGAACCATCAGCCTGAATTACAGATTGATAATCTATTGTTTGTTCAATTTTGGCATCAGTTTTTGCACCGGCAATATTTGTATTAATCACTTGTAAGTAATCTTGATTCTCTCCCACTTTTGATAATTCACCAGTCCAGCCAAAATCTGACATCTTATTCTCCAAATCACTGTCATTAAAATAAACTTGGATTTCCTTGACCCTAAGGGCTTCATTTAATTCTGATAATAATCTAACGGCGTCGGTGGCTTGTATATTCGGTAGATTATCAACAAATTGATTGGCTAAGTCACCAATTATATCTTTAGGGCGATTTTCTTCTTTATCATAATCAACTTCAACTTGATATTGTAATTTTTCTAAAGCATCATCACTTGTAATTACCAAATCATGTTTCTGGCTAACGATTGGCCCTAGAACTTTTAACATTCTCTCCAAAACAGTAGCATTAATAGCAATTACGCCATCGACCGTAGCACCACGACCATGTTCGTAAAACCAAGCCATTTTCTTAGCCGAAGCAGGAAAATCTGGAAACCAATTAGCATCTTGGAACTCCCAACGATTATTAATAAGCTGAAGTGGTAAAGGTGGACTAACATATTTATCCAACTGACCTTGTAAATCATAGGTACCACCACCAGGAACATCCAAGTTTAAGATCTTACCTTTTTGCACATCCATTATAGCAAAACTACCCATAAAACCACCGGTCGGACGTAGTTCGTCATTATTTTGGAATACTAGTAAATATCGCCTAAATTCACTCCCACCAAAAATAATTTCTACCGAATCAGCTAAATTAATAATATCTTGCATGTCATCTACAAAAGTAGCAAACAAAATCTTAAAATCATTGAAAGATGCCTGGTACTCTACTGGTACAACTTTGGAATCCACTCCACCAAGTTCAATCAATGCTTCTTGGTACTGTGGAATTGCTCCGCGCAGATGACTGGCTAAAATAGTAATTTTATCGGTCATGGCTAAATTAGGTTCTTCATCTATGGTTTTTATTCCTTTTACTAAATAGGTATTACCCAAAGCTAAATGATGACCAGCGATTAATAAATTTTGTCGACTATTTATTTGAGTGCCAATAACTGGCAAAACTCCAGCCACAAATTGTAAAGCTCTGTGTTCTTTTTCTAAAATAGAACTTGCATTACCAAAAGACTCTAGAGCTAAATTAAGATCAAATTGTGCCTGATTCAAATTAGAATTCAAAGCTGCTACAGTTGATGCTTGCAATGATAGAAATGCATTGGTACTCTCTTCAATAACTCGATTACCAGTATCTTTAATTTGATTGTAATATCCAATGGCTGGAAACGGAATTGTGATAAGAAGTAAAATGACAATAGCCGAGTAAGCAAAGCGCCTGATACTGAAAGCAGATACAAAATCTTTTTGCGCCTGACCAACACCACTCAAGGATGATGCAACTTTTTTTTGCATGCCAGACATAAAACTTAAAACACAGAACTTGGGATTTCTAAACTTCACTTTTTCTTTCTTAGAAACATGTTTTATGTTAATTGTTTCTTTCATTCGAACCGGAGCAATTATTTTTTCCTTATTCTCGATTTTGGCATTCTTCATTCCAGATTCCGCATTCGCACTTCTCACCATTTGTGCCAGATCTACTACATTTCTTTCTTTTTGGGGTAAGGCTCTTTCATTATAGATATCTATCTTACTACCCCACTCATCTTCTTTTTTTTCAATTCGCAAATTAACCAAATGGGGAGATCTTTTGTGTAATTTACCAACTTCAATAGACACAACAGAATTTTTCCGTGTGTTTATTTTGTTCTCTGTTTTTGTTACTTTTAGACACTTTCTTTTATCATGTCCAAATTCGCGACAAACAGAGCACTTTCTCTTATTTTTCAGGTCGTTTTCAAGCATGTATAACGACAATTTACCCAGTCTAAATACGGGCTTTTATCTTTTTAATTATACCATACTTTCCCCCTATTTAAAACAAAAAAATCCGCCGAAATGGGGATAAAATCAAGATACAAAATACATGCCTGCCTGCCGGTAGGCAGGGATTAAAATACAAAAATTTAAGATAAGGTAAAGTACCGATAATGAGGTTAAAATTTCAACAAGTCTAATTATTCTTTACCACTAGATCACAGGTTTATAAACTCCCAGAGTCTCTCTCGCTAGCCTTTCACCCGAAAATCTCTGTAAATTTTCCTTGGCATTTTGTTTTAACTGAAACCGAACTTCTTCATTTGTTAGGCCTTTATAAATAACATCGGCTATCTGCTCAACGCTCTCCGGATCAAAATACAAAGCTGACTCACCCAGCACTTCTGGCAAACAAGAAGCGTTAGATGATACGACTGGTACACCATATTGCTGAGCCTCTAGAGGTGGCAAACCAAACCCCTCGTATTTACTTGGAAAGACATAAAGTGATGCGTTTTTATATAGTTCAACTAAATCTTCATCAGGCACAAAACCAGTAAAAACAACTGACAACGGACATCTGACATCTGACCTAATATTTTGATAGAAATAATCTTGCTTTCCCACTAAAACCAACTGATAATCGCCACCATACTTATCTTCAAACAAATCCCAAGCTCGCAATAAACAATCCAAATTCTTATGCGGATAAGCCGCCCCGACATATAGAACGTATGGCTTTGTAATTTCAAAATCAATCGAGTGTTTTTGTGTTTTCGTGTTTTCGTGTTTTGAGGCCGTCGGGCCGGGTGTTTTCGTGTTTTCGTGTTTTTGTTTAAACGGTGCCTGATACACAACTGACATCTTATCTAATTCAACCCCTAATGTCTGATGAATATCTTGTTTGGTAAACTCGCTCGTGACAATAACTCGTCTAGCTGATTTTACGGCATGATTTAATACCAAACGATGCACCTTGTCTTTTATACAAAACTTGACCGGACCCAAAGTGGTTGCTTCTGGTCTTGGATAATGATACATGATTAAATCATGAACTGTTACGACAAATGAATCGTTATAAAATAACGGCACATTCCAATGTGGGAAATGCATTAGATCAACTTTTTGTTGCCTAATAATTTTTTTAAATTTAATTTGTTCAGCCCAAGAGTACCAATGAATATCGGCAATGACAATTTTTACATTTTTATTGCTACCCGCAACAAATTCCTTCACATTTTTACTTCTAAAAAACAAAACATATTGATTTTCTAAATCAATTTCGAGCAAATATTTTACCAATTGTTCTGTATACCGCGCCAGACCAAACCCTGGTCCAAACATCCGACAATCTATGCCTATTTTCATAAAGTAAGGATTAAGGATTAAGGAATAAGGAGTAAAAAATAATGCAAAATTTATTCCTTTCTCCTTATTCCTTTTTCCTTGCATATATAATAACAAAAAAAGACAGAGCTGTGAAGCCCTGTCTTTGGAAAATTCTTTCTAGATTAATCTGTATAAGGGGTGCTCAAATTATCACTACAGCTCAAATACATATCTGTGTTACTAAAGTTAGTCTGGCACAATCTATCTTTAATTCTATTACCAGAACTAAAGTTCTTATATGGAGGAGCGCTCCACCCAATTACCCCCTTGTTTACCACACCATTATCAGCACTTCTAGATGTTCTAAAACCTTCGAAATATACCATATCGCCTGGATCTACTGAAAAAGTAGCAATACTATCGGAACCTACCTGTTTTGTATCACTACCATAAACATAGAAAAATCCATCACGCCTCAACTCGACTTTATACATATTAACATAAGCATCAACTAAATTCTGACTTAAGGAATAATCCTGATGCTCTGGATAATTATTTACAGACACTTTGAAATCAATATTTACCCCACTGACTGCTTTCACCTCTACTGGTTCAGACGAGCTTTTTGATTCACCCACAGGAACGCTTGTGCTATCTGATGTTGTTTCATCAGCTTCATTGGCTGAAGTATCAACCTGAACAAATACACCGTATTTAGCAGATTTTTCTGTATAGGTTAAACGCAAAGTATATTTACCATCAGCGCTCGTCACTTCTACAAAATTCCCCAAACTAGTTCGAACATAGGTCTGATCAGCACCAGATAACATGAATTTTACAACGCCGTCATCATATGCTCTATTTAATATTTCTACACCACTACGATGAAAAATTGTATCACCTTTACAAGCACTATATAACCCATCACCACCTTCTGAATTACCACAGGACATACCAGTGGCTTCACTAGCACGAGTGTTGGGAGTACGACGTATAGTTTCGTCAAAAGCTGGCAACATACCAGACCCACTCGTTTCTCTTACATTCAAATTACCTGTATTCTTACAGACATTGGCGCCAGTGGTATAGCTGTCCAAATTTGCTTTGCTAATCATCTCAATTCCAACAAAACTATCAAACCAACTTAGATAAATTTCTTCATTGGGAAACCAATATTTATAATTCCCATAAGCATAATAAACTTTATTATCACCAAAGGCTAAAATTCTCTTACCACCGGTCTGAATTGTCTTGCAAGTTCTTTCGGTATCATCAGTAGTACCCGCCACAGCATCGTTAGTGGCTGGTAGCATATTTTTCACCTGATCACTGGTCCTGGTTTCATCCTCATGACTAACCTGTAAGAAAGCACCATATTCATTACTTTTTTCTTTATAAACAAAAGTGAAAATTGAGCCATCTGTACTCTCTTGGGTTATTGTCTGACCCAAACCAACTCTAAAATATGAATTTTTAAATCCTGTGGCCATAAATTTTACAACATCAGCGTCATAAGCCCGATTATAGATCGTTACGCCAGAAGAATGATGAAGAGTATCGCCTTTGCATAAACTATACAGGCCATCTCCACCAGATGAATCGCCACAAGACATTCTTGTAAAATCTTGGACCACTTCTCTGGCTTGGGTAGTTTCACGAGTTTGGGTGGTTTCTCTAGTTTGAGTAGTTTCACGAGATGGCTCGCTTGTCCTAACCTCATCATTAGCTTCTTGAACAAATGATGTAAACATCAAATAATCCAATTCTTCCGTAATTAAATCATCTTGATAATTAATTGCTATTTTGTATACAGGTAATTCTGATTCAAAACCAACAAATTCGATAACAGATTGACTCGCAACATCACCTACATTAATAATATCTAATACTGTATTATTTTCTCCATAAACAGTTATATCAGCAGGTAATTCCCAAGAACGAGAACCACTGCCATTACCAAGATAGAAACCCACCTTTTTAACAGGAGTTGTAAAATTAATAAAAAGTGCTCTGTTTTTACTTGTTTCTGGCCAATTATATGCCTGACTTATAGAATATGTACCAGAAAAAGTAGCAAAACCACCCCTGCCATTAAAATCTAAGTAGCTTAAATAGCCACCGTCTTCTGATTCAAAAGTTACTCCATAACTAGAATAACCATTGGCAATATTTATACTAGTATCTTCAAAATCCAGTACAGTAGGATTACTAGCACTAATATTTGCAGAATCAACTAATTCTACACCTTGGGACACAGCCATAACAGCTGAAACACCCCCTAAAAAACAAAAAAATCCTATCACCAAACAGGCGAGGACCATTGTTTTCCACATGTTTTTGAACATAAACATAGTGTTAAAAATTATATTTAACCTTATTAACTATATATAGTATAGCACATTTTTACTCTTTTGTCAAGTCAAGAAATTTTTCTGCCGAAGTATTCCAACTAAATTTCTCTAAATCTATTTTTTTAAATTCTAATTTACCACTCAAAATCTTCTTCATAGCGCTACCAATTTCAATTATATTATTCGGATTAGCAAGATAAACAAAATCACCAAAAATTTCTGACAAGGACGAGCGGTCTGAAGTGATAACTGGTGTATCACAAGCTAACGCTTCTAAAACCGGTAAGCCAAAACCTTCAAAAAGACTTGGAAAAACAAATAAACTTGAATTTTTGTAAAGTATAGTTTTATCTTCATCATCTACATAACCAATATATTTTACGCCAGCTGTATTTTCTATTGCTTTGAAAATCTCCTCATTTTTCCAACCACTCGCCCCAGCAATAATTAACATATAACCCTCACCTAACAAAGAACTCTTTTTGTAGGCCTGAATAATTCCTAAAATATTTTTCCTCGGCTCAATCGTCCCCAAATACAGAATATACTTTTCTGGCAAATTGTACTTTCGTTTCACATCATAAATTTTTCTATCTATGATATGTGACATATGATATGTGATATGTGAACAAAGTCCTGGTTGCAACACCTTCACTTTTTCAGTTTCAATCCCCCACTCTCTCACCACATCTCGCTTAGTATTCTCGGAAGGTGTCAAAATAATATTTGCTCGTCTACACATTTTCTTAGGACGTAAAACTTTATGCCACAGACGTCTTTTCCAAGTATAACACTCTGGTAATAATTCAAAGCTCAAATCATGAACAGTTAAAATTAATTTTGTTTTTCTTGATAATGATAGAAAATTAATATTCGGCGCAAAAAAATAGTCAATCAAAGTATCGCTGGGCTGTTTTTGTGTTTTTGTGTTTTTGTGTTTTTGTGTTTTTAAATTACGTAAAATCAGCTGATCTAACTTTATCAAACTCAACCAAGTCAAAAGACTAAAGAGTTTGTTCGGCATACGAGTGCAAACATAGTGCACATTATCATACTCCCATTTTGGAATATTCTCTGACACATCCTTATAAGAATTATAAAATAAAAAATACTGATTAATTTCAATATTTTCCGTGTCCTCTTTTTTTTCCGCGTCTTCCGTGTTAGTGTTCAAAAAAACAGCGTCGAGAAGTTCATAAGTATACTCCCCTACGCCGGTTCTTTGTTTGGTCATTAAACTTCGAATGTCGATTGCAATGTTCATAAATACGAATGAAAGATACTAATATACTAATGGTACTAATGATACCAATAAATACTAATTTTTTTTAGTTTAATATTTTTAAAATCAAAACTTTGTAGAACTATATAAGTATTGCTTTATCTTAATTCTTACAACAGTGCATATTCGTATACCATTAGTATAATTAGTAAAATCCGTATATTAGTATCTTTTATATACACATCAAATATTAATCTCAGCGTATATCCAACGCACACTGATCCATTCCCTGTCTAAATTCTTCATACCTATCTTCTACATAACGTTTGGTTCTGTCTTTAAAATTATCCGCACTAAATTTTTCGGCTCGATTTCTAATTTTTTCACTATCCCAGTTCTCGTAATTAAAATGTAAAATTACGTCAAACAAAGATTCCCAAGTTTGCTCTTTGAAAAACACTCCTGTCTCACCGGGAATGATTGTCTCACCCGCGCCACCAACCGGATAAGCAATCACTGGACGACCAGTAGCCATGGATTCGATTGGGGTGATTCCAAGATCCTCGACTTGCGGATGAATAAAAGCACGAGCGCGGGAAAGCAATCGAGCTTTTTCTCTATCATCAATCCTACCTAAAAATTTAATATTATCTTTGGCCAACTTTCTAAGATTTTCTGTTTCTTGGCCATCGCCAAAAATTTTGAGAGGCCAACCCAAACGATTGAAAACCTGAATAACCAAATCAAATCTTTTATATGGTACTAATCTGCCACCAGTAACATAATAATCGCCAATTTCACCACTGACTTCAAAATTATCAATATCAGCTGGCGGATAAATAATATCTGAATCACGACGATAGTATTTTTGAATCCTATTTTTTACGGTTCCAGAATTAGCAATAAAATGATCCACCCTATCCACACTCATTTTGTCCCAGATCCTTAAGTGGTGAATCAGCTTTGGTAAAAATGCTTTTACTAATCTATTATATTTCAATTCCTCAATATATTCATGTGTATCTGTCCATAAATATCTAGTCGGAGTGTGGCAATATGAAATATGTAAAGTATCGGGCCTAGTCAAAACCCCTTTGGCAAAAGCCGAGGTAGATGAAATTACAACATCAAACTCATGTAAATTATGTCGCTCAGTTGCCAATGGCATCCACGGTAAGTACCATTGATATTTTGTCTTATTAAAAGGAAGTTTAGAAATAAATGATTGTTTAATTTTAGCATTTTCAAAACCAATTATTTTTTTCTTATCATAAAACAAAACAAAAATAGGCGCTTCAGGCCACAGCTCGTGAAACGCTTTCAAAACTCTCTCTGCTCCCCCGTCTTGAGAGAGGTAGTCGTGGACTAGTGCTACTTTCATAATAAAATATACTAATATACGGATAATACTAATTATACTAATGCTATACGAATATTCATTGTTGAAAGGATATAATTAAATTATATTTATTTGAAATTACAAAATTTTATTTTAAAAGAAAATTTACTAAGTAAGTATTAGTATAGCATTAGTATAATTAGTACATTAGTATATTGGTATGTAAAAAACTAACTACAAAACTTTCCGTCTCTTAAACAAAACAAATGGTGTCTTCAAAAATACAATCAAATCAAGCAACAGACTCCATTTTTCTATATAAAAAACATCTAATTTCATTTCTTCTTCAAAATCCAAATCACTACGACCAGAAATTTGAGCAAGGCCAGTAATACCAGGTTTTAGTGTAAAAACTTTGCGATATTTTTCCTCATATTGTTCAACTTCGCGTGGTTGGTGAGGACGTGGGCCGACGATACTCATTTCGCCTTTTACAACATTAAAAAATTGTGGTAATTCATCTATACTCCAGCGACGGATAAAACGACCGAATTTTGTAACCCGTGGATCATCGGCAATTTTATAAATTGGTCCTTTGCGTGTACTTTGTTTTTTAATTAATTTTTCTTCTTCTTTCTCAGCCTTTTCACCAGCTTCACCAAACTGTGAACCAGTTGATTTTTCTTTATACATTGATCTAAACTTTAGCGTAAAAAACTTACGACCCCGAATACCGACTCTTTCGTTTTTGTAAATTATTGGAGTGCCGGTTTCAAACAAAATAACTAGCGTTGACAATAACATTATCGGACTAGTAATAATTATAACAAAAATTCCCATCACAATATCAAAAATCCTTTTAGCAACTCTCCCCCAACCATCTAGTGGTGTTTTTTTGAGTTCCACAATTGGTACGCCAGCAAGAGGACTAACTATCATGTTGGCGGAATAGGTAGAAAAAAGATCAGCACTATATTTAAAAACTTTATGTCTCTGATCACAAAAATCCATAGCAGACATGGTTTCTTTTTCATTTGCCCGAGGATTAATGAATAACATTTCATCAATTTCAAGCTTGTCTAATTCTTTTTTAGCCCCCACATCAAATTTATTAAATTTTCCAACTATTTTATAACCAAGTTCTTTCCTTTTTTCCAAAGTTGTAATTAATTCTTGAGTCAAATCTTCGGCACCAATTACAACTACTCGACGCAATCCAATACCGTCTCTATACAACAAACCCTTTACCCCTCGCATAAAAATTCTACCAATCCCCGCATAAATAACTGCAAAACTCCAACCAGCGGCTACCAAAAAACGCGAATCAAACTGAAGTTGAAAAAACATTATATACAAAGCAACAACCGATAGCCCGGTTGAGCAAGCTAACAAGATTCTACTGAGGTCGTGTGACAATTTTCTATTAGGATCGGTGGAATAGAGGCCAGTCAGCGCAAAAATAAAAATCCAAACTACTGCTACCCAACTGGTAATTTCTACAAATTGAAGTAATGTCAATTTAAAAACCACTGGCTTTAATTCAACCGCCCACTGTGAAAATCGTAAAAAATAAGCAGATACCCCTGCTAAAATCAGCATTAAAAAGTCCAAAGGGACTTTTAAGATCATAAGTATTATTTCTGAACGTTTCATAATTTTCATTTGTCATCCCGAGCGACCCACAGGGAGCCGAGGGATCCCTTTCAGTAGTAAAAATGAAGGGATAAGATTAATTTTTATACGCACATTACACTATTATTTTAGCTTATTCTGCCCCTAAAGTCAACAAATCATTCCATCAAACAAATATGTGATAATTATGGCTCTTGGTGCAAAAACACCCGGGGGTCCTGGGGGCAAAACTGTTTGAGTGTCCTTCGGTAAGCAAGATAATATATTATTCTATGGATAAAACACGAGTTTTTTGCCCCCGGAACTTTTTGTTCTTTCCTGCCGGCAGGCAGGTTGGTTACAAAAAGTAAAAGCACCCAAGATGGGGTAATATATTTAGCTAATTATCAAAGCAAATGTCGAGCAAGCAAGATCCTTCGCTACCGCTCAGGATTTACTAAAAACAAAAATACCCTTATTTCAAGGGTATTTTTGTTTGTTCATCACATAGCTATAAGCCGAATTTTGTATCCCCAGCCTGTCAAAGACAGATCAGGGCGACGACAATTTCTCTAGGCCAGATATTACTATCTGGCTCTAACGAACTAACTTTTCCAATCCACTCTACTTCATTCACTCAACACAAGTCTAGCTTGCACTGGGCGAACGAAGCGAGTCGAAGGGCTGCTCTTTCTTTCAGGTAAGAATTTAGACGTTTCACCCCCTATGTTACCATAAGGATTCGCCCCGACGTAAAGTCGGGGTGTCTTGATCCTTTCGGATCTAGACGTCACTGTTCGCATCTCAAGTCTCACGACCGACGGGTGTTACCCGCTACCTCTTTCCCCGATGTAACATCGGGGGAAAGTCCGGACTTTCCTCCCTCTGATGCTTAAAATAAGCAGACAAAAGGTAGTCATCCACTATGTAATGAACTAATGTATTATAGCACATTTTAGGGGTTTTGTCAAGTGTGCGCGGAAGAGGAGTCGAACCTCCACGCCTTTCGGCACTACCACCTCAAGGTAGCGTGTATACCATTTCACCACCCGCGCTTAATATTTTTCTAAGGTCTTTATCAACATTACCCTTAATGATGTTTTTCCTTTACTAGTTTTAAAATACTTTTCTCGTCTCATCGCATCCTCCTTATTTAAATAACACTCATAAAATATCAATTTTACTGGTAAAAACTTGCTCGTTGTATTATTACCACCACTTTTATGTTCGGCTATCCTTCTTTTTAAATCAGATGTATATCCTAAATAAAACTTGTATTTTATTCCATGTATATTGTATTTTGATACCTATTATTTTTGTAATATCACTAAACTATGGATTAGATTTTGACTACTCAGAACCTCCGTTCTTTTCCTACCACCATCTGAATTCTCTTCCTAGTCAATTTAATTTTAATTTTGGTTTCTTTAGACTCTTTACCATCGGCCTGAACCAAAAAAGGCTTACGTGAACTAACCACCATCTCTTGAAAAGGAAAGATGCTCGGTTCCTCAAATTTTTCCTTGAATATCCCCTTGCTGGTAACTGGGCGTAAAAACGCCTCTAATTTTCCATCCTGAGGATGAATTACATGACCTTTGGTGCCTTTTTCCTTCCACTCAAATGGCTCGAGATTACATACAATGAGTTCTACTTTATCCCTTGTTGAAACCTTAAACTTTTCGTCATATTCTATAGTTATCTTGCTAGGCGGAATATGAAGTTTTGACACAAAATAACGATTATTAAACCAACCAACATCCAACTTTACTTTTCTGCGCTTTGAAAGCACATCGCAAGCACCCGCCCCCACCGGTATACCCAAAACCTCAGCAATTTTATTGTTTGAACCAACTGGTAAAAAACCAAATAAAACATCACAAGTTGCTGCCCGCGACAATACATGTCCAAAAGTTGCATCATTTCCAACTATCACTATACCAGAAACTCCCTTTTTAATCTCATCATCAATAATCGCTTTAGAATCAGTAAAATTCTGAAGTCGGATTATTTTACCAGCAATACCAAAATCTGTCAACCTGGTCTCAATCGCCTTTATGGTTGAATCAAACTTTTTCCCTCGCAAAAAATTGTCATAAAGATAAACGTACATATTTATTTTAACAAAAAACAGTTAACAGGTAGCAGAAAACATCTTCTTAAAAACAAAAAATGAATATATTTTAGAAAATCTTTTTGTTTTTAGAAACTTATTTTGTTATCTGTTATCTGAAAACTGATATTTGATTATTCACTATTCGACTTCTTCTTCATCCCTGACTTTTGTCCTACCCAAACTAATTCGTTTTTTTTCTGTTTTCTCACCACCGTCATCCTTTAGCTCGGCACCTTTCATGTTTATTTTACCCAAAACCAAAGCACCCGGAGCAACACTAAGAACGTTGCAAATGATATCACCATGAATCTTGGCAGTTTGGGTCAATTCTAGTCTATCTCCTATTTTTACATTTCCTTTTATTCCGCCGGAAATAATAGCATCGCCAGCGACAACATTAGCAAAAATTTTAGCACCATCCTCAACTGTCAAAACTTTGCTAGTTTTTACATTTCCGCTAACGACGCCCTTGACAACAATATTACCCTCGGATGAAAAATCTCCCTCCACTCGAACTGATGGTCCCACCACAGTTTCGACCTCGTCATTGGTCTTTTGTTGCTTTTCTTCTTTGTCTGGCAAGGAAAATTCTGAAGATGTTTTTGGAAACATAGGAATTTTTTTAAGATTAAATAATTTAAATAAGCTTATTTATTATGATACTACTTTTTGTAAAATTTTGCAAATCTGACAAAATGATAGATATAATACATTATATTATTAAAATAGTCTAAGCAGATTTCTTTTTACTATCCGCCTTCACCTTTATGTTCGTCGGTATCCAAAACCCAAACTCACTACCTTTGCCTTTACCAGAACTCTTAGCCCAAACACGGCCCTTATGATTTTCAATGAATTTCTTACAAACATAAATACCCAAACCAGTTCCTGTTACATTGGTACCTTTGACATTATTACCCCGATAAAATTTTTGGAAAAAATTTGCCTGATCCCCCACACCAAACCCAATGCCATTATCAACAACTCTAACTTTAATACCATTTCTTTCTTTGTTCATAAACACCTTAATTAAACCGGTCTCACTATATTTAATTGCATTGTCAATAAAATTAAACACAACATGACGGATCTTTTCTTCGTCTACATTTACTTCAATTGTTTTAATTTCCGGCTTCCAAATTATTTTTAAACCCTTACCTTTGGCCCTTCCTTTTAATTCATTTACCACGCTATCAATTAATTTTTTCAAATTTAGAATACCAAAGTTAAATTTAGTTCGTCCTTGTTCTATTCTGGTTATATCCAAAAACTCATCAATTAATTTTACCAGTCGTTCATTACTCTCATCCATTTGATCTAACGTATTTACTATTTTTTGGGTAGGCTTACCATAAGCTCCATCTTCTATTAACTCAATATAACCTTTCATAATAGAAAGAGGAGTGCGAAGCTGATGTGAAGCAATAGACAAAAACTCAGTTTTCTGTCGATCAAGTTCTTGTAATTTTAAATTTGCCCTTTCCAAGGACTTAGCCAAACGAGTAACCTGTTGTCTTTGTCTTATCTCTCGCTTCACACTTCTAACTAATATAGTACCCAAGAAAGTCACTAGCAATGCAAAGAACAATTTATAGATTATTTGTGAATACGAACCAGAACTAAGTCCTTCAAAAATCAATACAACCACCAAAACAGCTACGATAAACTCAGTTATTACAACTTTTATATCAAACAATTGATACCGAATAATTGCCAAAGCTGTCATTATCAAAAAAATTAAGACATAGGCAGGAGCAAAAGAAATAAAAAAACCATTCTCCCAAACCAATATTGGAATTAAAATTGTCACTATAACCAGAGTCAGCATAGAAGAAATTCCCCAGAGAACAGTTCCCAATTGTTTTCTTTCTACACCTTTTGATTTTATAAACTTTTTTACTAGTAAATAAACCGCCAAAAAACTAAAAAAAGTTGATAGCATAGCAAACGGTAATAATCCGAGCCCAGGAACTACCTTTCTAACACCTTCAACAATATCAACCTTTTCAAATGCATAAGGTGTTAAGGTAATTACAGCCCCAACAACAGTAGAAATGATTGAAGTATCTAACCATTTTTTACTCATTGAGAATTTACTCTTTGGTAAAACTTCGGCCAAAAATAAGAAAAATAAACTCATTAGAGTTGCTATAAATATACTCGATCTAGCAAGCTCGACCAAAGGACCAATTTTACCATCAATAAAAAGTATGGCCAACCAAAGCGACATGAGCAAACTAAGTGAAACAAAAATCTTATTTAGCAAGGCTTTTCTGTTTTCATGATAAACTAAAAAAATTAAAAAAGCGTTGACAAGCAATGTCACGATAGTAATTATGAAATCAAGTGATAGAAGACTGACAGGCATACGATGTTATTATAACATCTTTTCTTAATTTTTGAAAATAATTTCTGGCTCTAGACGAGAAGAAGTAGTAACAGGACGATCATCTTTGCCCACTCGCAAAGTCATAGCAATCATTTCCTCGTCAGCGATATTACAGACTTCTCGCATTTTTGCAAAAGCGGTCTGAATAATCTCGACTTGTTCATGAGAAAAATCTTGAACTTCACCATTATTTACTCTATCATAAAGATAAGGTAGGGCTGCCAATGGGTGGGCACTCAAACCTAAATATAATAATTTCAACCACATTCTTTGTGCCAAACGACCAGCCCAAATATAATTCTCGTCCTCATTTTTTATGACAAAGCTCAAAAAAAGTGAACCCGAGGAATAAAGTTGGGAATTCTGCATGGCAATAAAATCAGTAAATTTAATCTTCCTAAAAAAATCTGCCACCTTCCAGTGTCGTAATAATTTAAAAACTACTTCTACGGGTGGAGCTAATTCCATTGTTTTTAGATAAAGTCCGGTTTTCTTTTCTCTCTCTTCTTCTTCTGTCCAACATATTTTGTCAAAAACCGCACTGTGTATTGCTTTATTTTCCAACATTATTTTTTCATTCTTACTAAACACCCAGCCTAATTTTTTCTTTTTTTCATCATTAGAAATAAATACTACTTTAACTTTATCCTTTAGGCTGTCAGCAACTGTTCTAAGTGACTGTATCTCACTATCACTTAATTTATTGCTGGAAAACTTTCTTCTGTTTGTACTTCTTTTAATAATAAAGTTGGCTAACTCATGACCCTTCTCTTCTCCAGATAATAAAGTGATTGTGGCCACTAAATTTGCCATATTTTGATCAGGAAAAAGCTGGATCTCTGCCCTTAGACCTTGATCTTGAGCAAGAATATCTATATTTTCCAACAAAGCACCGTGAGCAAAATAGGAGCCACGTTGATTATAATTATAAACAGGGTTATCTCTATCTGGAATATTGTATAAAGATATTTTATTATCTTCTACTTCAAATCTCCATGGCTGAGAATTCTCCCCAGATGGCGCATAAACAGCTTTGGACAATATACTATTTATTATATCTTCCATATTTTTGTTATTATCTTTTACTATATATTTAAATTTGGATTTCAAATTGTTAAACTCTTCTGAGTCATCTGCGTGAAGGATTAAACGAGGCAAGGCTTTGTCACCAACCACATCATGAAGCTTTTTATATTCTGAATTAAGATTTCTAAGATATTTATTAATTAAATTAATATGCTCTGATAGATTAACCTTGCTTATATCATGACTAGGAGACAGTTGGGCATGAATTTCCAGTAATTGCTCAATGCCCTCGTAAACAGTTTTTATAAAAAATTTACCATTAAAATACTCACTAACATCATCATAGGTAAATATTTCTCTCAAATGCTCTGGATAGATATTAACTCCATATAAAGTAGCAGTATAGTTACTCCTACCAACAACAGTAATTAGGGGTAGATTCCATTTTTCTTCTTTAACCTCAGAAAAAATATCTGGAGAAAATACCTGTCCCAAATCTTTGGTATTATAACGCACCAAAGGTATACCAGAATCTGATGTACAAACTAATTCACTATCCACAGATTCAAAATATTTATTCCAAGGATGAAATTGATAGATTGCCGGAGTCTGATCACCATGAAGACCAATCATAGATTTATCTACTTTACCCTTGTCAAACATTTTTCTGAGTAAAATAGTAAACGGTGTTTCGTGTCCCATAAAACCCAGATCAGCCGAACCATAAACATTATAACCACCACTTTCGTTTTCCTTTATTCCTGATAGTTTGTGTAGCTGATCTCGCCAATTTTCTGGAAAAGATTCAGCTGAATACATAAATTTCAAATTAACCTTTTGCCAATCTATACCAATTACGGCACCTTCCATGACTACATCTTTTAAAAAAGGTGGATAACCTATCAAAATAGTCTGATCATAATTTGAGGATAATTTCTGTATTGTGCTCAGAATATTTTTCTTGTTAAGACCTGCAGTTACCAGAGTTCCACCAATCCCACCACTAATTACATCTTTAATTGCATTAGCAGTAATAACCCCAGCTATATGAGCACCGAGATGAAACGCAACAATAAAAAGAGTCTTTTTTTTTCCAACTTGATATAATTCTTTGAAAAAAAACTCATGTAACAGGGCTGTTTCTTTGTCATTTTCTACAAATCTTGGCCAAAAAATCGGCTCCCCTGTTGTCCCAGAACTTTGCGAAATAATCCCACCTTTTGTCAAATCACCTTGCCAACATAGATCTTTCAAATCATATTGGGTAATATAATTTTCTTTATCAACCAAAGGAACTTTAGAAAAATCTTCTATTGTCCTTATACTCTCGGATACAATATTATTTTTTTGTAGAAAATCTTTGTAGGCCGGAACTTCACTGGAAGTTTTATGAAATAAAGCCAGTGCTCTCTCCTGTCCTAAATTTTGCCAATCAAAAAAACTCTTTCTTCCTATATCCGAAAGTAATTGTTGATAATCAAATTGAGACATATTTTTTTATTCCAAAGAACCCACCTGTTCTTCTACCAATGATAACAATTTTCCAGAATGAATAAGGTCTTTAATCTTTTCAAAATCACCTGCCATCACCCTATCTTTGGTATAACTTGGGACGATTTCTCTAACTTTTTTATATACAACATTAGATGCTGGACCAAGTTTTGACAAATCTCTCTCTTCTACGCCTCCACAAGCAGCCAATAATTCTACTGCCAAGACATATTCTACTCTTTCTTTTATGTCTCTAGCCTTTCGAGCAGCTACGAGCCCCATACTAACCACATCTTGATTTTCTCCATTTGATGGGATTGATTGAATTGAAGCTGGATTACACAAAGTTCGACACTCTGCTACCAAAGAAGTAGGTATATATTGTGCCCCCTCAAAACCACAGGTCAAGCCTGATTTTTCACCTGCCAAAAATGGAGATAGACCCCCACTCCTAGCACTGTCCAAAATTTTATTCAAGCGCCTTTCAGACAAAACTGCAATCTCAGTAAGAGAAATCGAAAGCATATCAAGAGGCATTGCCACTGGTTGACCATGAAAATTAGCACCCTGATAAGAAATATTTAAATCAGTAAAAAATAATGGATTATCATTGGCTGAATTCATCTCAGTCAACAAACTCTTAGTCACATAAGCCAGAGCATCTCTAACTGCTCCCAAAATTTGTGGAGTAGCCCGCAAAGAATAAACATTTTGAACATGTATACCAGAATCCATCACATCACCGGATAGTTTTACCTTATCTTGCAAATCCTTTTGAACATTTTCTAAATCTTCCTTGCTCCAGACCAAACCACTACCATCCAATAACTTTCGAAGGTTTTTTGCTGTAGCAATTTGCCCCGTATGAGCCTTTACCTCATGACCTCTAGCCAAAAACGGTTCTGTAGAACCAAGCAAAGCTTCAATTGATAAAGCGCTAATAATTTCAGCCGTCCTTACCAGATTCCAAGCATCACTCAATTGCACTCCGCCTACGCCAGTCATCATTGTGGTACCATTAATAAGGGCCAAACCTTCTTTGGCACTAAATTTAACCGGCTCCAAACCTGCTGTTACCAACGCTTCAGCTGAATCCATCTCTTGTCCTTTGTATTTTGCCCTCCCCTCTCCCATGAGTGTCAGAGCAATATGAGAAGAAGGAGTCAAGTCACCGCTAGCACCAACTGATCCCCACTGCGGAATACATGGATGAACCCCTCGATTCAACATTTCTTGCAAAAGTATAAAAGTTTCCAATCGAATAGCCGAATACCCCTTAGCAAAAGCATTGAGTCGCAATAACATTGCTGCTCTAGTTTCTTCTTCTGAAAACAAAGGTCCAACATTAGCTGAATGACTTCTAATTAAATTTTCTTGTAGTTCTGTCTGAAATTTTGTTGGAATTAAGACCGAAACAAATGGACCAAAACCAGTGGTAATGCCATAAACCACTTTTTCTTCTTTTATCCATTCTTCTAGCATTGCCCTTGATTCTTCCATCTTTGTTTTTACTGCTAATTCAATAGCAACCTGTGACCCACCTCTGACCACTTTAATAAATTTTGATAAATTTAGATTTTCTCCATCTAAATAAATTTTTTCCTCATTCATAATATTAAATTAATTAAAATTTTTAATAATTTCTTTTTTAAAAATTAATTCATCCTGAGAACGTAGGGAGAATGAATCTGACAAGGAAATAAGATATCGCCCACTGTCTAATTGACTACCGTTCACCAACTGCCTAATAATATACGCCCCCACAACACCAGACAAAACTGCCGCACCACCCAATTGAGGCCAAGAATAAAGAGTCTTACCGACTTGCATTATAGAATCCAACATCCTCAATTCCACATCCTCTGCACCAATAAATTTCGTCACCATTTGGGCAATCTCTTGGCTGGATAATTTTATATCAATTTTTTTATCTCCTAAAGATTCAAGTCTCTTAGCAAAATCACTAAAATTATATCCTTTGTCATACCTCTCAATATCAACAATCACTCCGTCTCCATTATCTGTAATACTAAACAGTGGTATTTTACACTGCTCGGCTTTTTTTCTCAACTCGATCTTCATGTCTATATTGTCAATCTCTTCAACTATTACATCGACTAATTGCCCATCTATATGAAAAAAATTATCACTACTCTCTATATTAATACCTTCGGAAAATAAATTCAAGTTTAAAAAAGGATCTAGTTCATATAATTTTCTAGCCAAAATTTTTGACTTTTCTTCTCCCAAGTCACCAATTCCAGCTACAATTCTATTTAAATTTGACAGACCCAAAACATCATAGTCAGCCAAATTTATATTTTGTGCACCACCTTGCAAAACATTTAGCAAAGCAATATTACTTCCCACACTAAGCCCTGCTACTGCAATTCTAGATTGCCTAAACTTATCCTGCTCTTCTTTAGTTATCAAATTACGATTCCGAGCAGTACGCACCTCAAAATAATATTCTTCTGATAAAATTTTTATAGCTTTCTTCAGCCATGGCAAATAACACCAAATACCACTTTCTTTGTTATCATTTCTAAATTTCTCCTTGGTAAGATTCATCTGATCTGGTTCATCTCTCAAAAGAGGACTACGAATTTCACACAGCTCATCTAATTGAGCAGAAAAAGTATCCAAAAAAGCTACCCCTTCTTTTTTATTTATTTCTATCCATTCGAGATTGTCGCAAGCTATAAATTCTGGCCTTTGCATATACTCAAAACTTACACTTAAATATTTTCTTTAGTGGACGGAAACATCTTATTAATAAATTTTTAATGGACAACATAAAGAAAAGATCCAACAAAAATAAAGCAAGGCTCAAAAACGCCGACAACATACAGTATGGACAAACAGCGTAAATAACAAAAAATTGTAAATAAACCAAAACCACACTAAATATAAGACCAAAAATAGTTAAACCAAAAAGCGAAAACGCCACTCCACGAAGTGGTCTATACTTTAATATTAACAAAGTAATAATCACACCCAAATAGTACAATACCCCAAGCGCTGCCATTGGAATACCCATAAATTCGGAATATTGGCTATGCAAAACATCATTACAATTCCCCATTATTTCAATAACACAGATTGTTGAATTACCAGCATCTTGAAAAGCATAATGCTCACCCAAAAGATAGGATGCATTAATCAGACCGATGGCACTCAAAATAATAGAGGTCACAAAAAACCAATTTGGAATTTTTATTTTATGTTGAAAAATTCTTTTTAGATTATCAATAATTTTCATAATTACATTTCTTTAGCTGTTTGTATGGTTAATAATGATAAGGCATCAACTAATACTTTTCTAACCGCTTCTGACAAAGCCAATCTAACCTTTTTCAATGCCTCGTCTTCAATATTCAAAACACTATGCTTATTATAAAAATCATTAAAGGCCTGCGCCAAATCAAAACAGTATCTTGCAATCGTAGATGGATTATAATTTTCTAAAGCCTTTTTCACCACCTCACCATACTCCCCCAACAATAATAGTAATTTCTTTTCTTCTAATTGCGTCAACAAATTAGTACAAACTTTTTCCTTTTTCCTTATTCCTTTTTCCTTTCTCAACAAACTATTTATCCTCGCTACCGCATACAAAATATATGGTGCACTATAACCATCAAAACTCATCGCTTCTTTCATATCAAAAGTAATAAGTTTGTTTGACTCATGTTTTTGCATGGTAAACTTCAATACTGCCTGTGTCAAAATATTTACTGTCTCTTCTTGTTTTTTTTCACTCCAATCAGGATGACGATCATTTGTTTCTTTTTTTAAACTTGCAAAAACTTCATCACGCAAATCTTCGTACAAAATAACGTTACCAGCCCGAGAGCTCATTTTACCGCTTGGTAAATTTACCAAGCCATAGCCAATATGGGTCATTTTGTGTTTAAAACCATTCAATTCCAAAACTTTGAAAAGCTGTTTGAAATAATGGTTTTGTTCTGTGCCGGTAATATTAATACTCTCTTCTACTTTATATTTTTTAAACTTCTTTTCTGCTAAAGCCAAATCACTGGTGAGATATACTCCACCGCCCGTGCTTTTGCGAATTAGCGCAATATCTAAATTACATTTTTCTAAATTGATAATAATTGCACCGCCCTCCCCCACTTCGGCAATCTTCTTTTTTAATAATTCATCAACGATTTCTTGCCCTCTATCTTTTACTTCACTTTCATAAATAATTGAATCATGTTCAACCTCAAGCTCATCCATTAGACCTTTAAAACCATCCACACTCCAACTTTTTGTTTCTTCAAAAAGCTTCATAACTTCTGGATCGCGTGCCTCAAGTTTTGTTTGCAGTTCGTCTAATTCTGGTGTCATTTCTTCTTTGCGCTCTTCAATATATTTACTCGCTTCCGCATAAATCTCACCCAACCATTTCTGCTTATTTTCTGGCAAATTATTCTTTACTCCTTCCTCCTTATTCCTTTTTTTTATATACCATAGCACCTTTACAACGTGTCTACCAAAATCATTTACATAATTCATTGGAATAACATCAAAACCACTCTTTCTATATAGCTGAACCAAAGGATTACCAATACAAACATTTCTAAAATGACCAATATGAAATTCTTTGTGAGTATTTTGTGATGGATATTCAATCAAAACTTTTTTTCCTTTGCCGAGATTATTAGTTCCATAGTCTTTTTTATTTACCTCTTCTAAAGTCAGGCTTGCAAGCTCGCCAGTATTAAAAAAGAAATTTACATAAGGTCCGAATGCCTTCACATCGCCAATAATCTTATAATCTTTTAATCTTTTAATCTTTTCAATTATTTTCTCCGCTTCTTCCTTTGGATTCCCACCCAACCCAAAACAAGAAAAAGCCACATCACCCATCTCTGGATTTGGTGGTTTGGTAAACTCAACCTCGCCGGTAACTCCGGCTTTTCTAAGTAAGTCTTTTAGTCGTTTTTCTATTATTACTAACATATATTATAGGGGACACTGATTTAACAGATTAAACTGATAAAAACTGATCTGTTCGGATCTGTTAAATCAGTTAGATCTGTGTCCTATTTTATTTTAACAAAAAATCTTTTACCTTTCTGCACCACATCACCAGCTTTAACTTCCAATTCAATCGAGTCAACTTTTTCATCATTTATTTTTACTCCACCCTGCTCAATCTGTCGTCTAGCATCGCCTTTGCTGGAACAAATTTTTGACTCTAACAAAACGTCTACGATATTATAGGATGCTGGTTTTAATTCAGGAATTTCGTCTGGTGTTTCTTTGTTCTTAAATGTATTTATAAAATATTCCTCGGCTTTATTAGCTTCTTCTTCGCTGTGATATGTCTTTACAATTTCTTTTGCCAAGGCAACTTTTAAGTCGCGTGGGTTTGCACCACTCTCAAGTTGTTTTTTCATTTCACCTATTTCTTCCATGGTCCGGTAAGTACAATCAACAAACACCTGAATAATGGCTTCATCCGGCATACGCATAGTCTTACCAAACATCTCATTTGGAGATTCATCCAGACCAATACCAGTACCTAAACTTTTACTCATCAATTTCTCACCAGTAACTGGATTTTCCAAAAGCGTAGTAGTAACAACAATCTTTTCTTTATTTTTATAATTCTTTAGAAGTGTCCTACCAGCCAGCATATTGAATGTCTGATCAGTACCACCAAGCTCTACGTCCACATCCATAGCCACACTGTCATAGCCTTGCATTAGTGGGTAAAAAAATTCATGCACGTAAAGAGGCTTTTGTTCTTTTAATCGTTTTTCAAAATTATCTCGTTCTAACATGCGCTGAACTGTAAAGTTAGATGCCAAATCTACCACATCTTCAAAAGTGAGTTTTGCTAGCCACTCGGAATTAAATTTAAACTCAATCGGATTTTCTTTATCTTCAAAATTCAAAACCTTTCCAATCTGTTTTTTAAATGTCTTAACATTTTCTTTTACATCTTTATCGGTCAAACGTTTTCGGGCTGCATTTTTATCACTTGGATCTCCTATCTTGGCAGTGAAGTCTCCAACAAGAACGATAATCTTATGACCCAAATCATGCAGACGCTTCAAAATAATATAATTAGTAGCGTGACCGAGATGAACATAGGTTGCAGTTGGATCGATACCAACGTAAATTTTTAATTGTCTACCTGACTCAAGTAACTTTTTAAAATCATCTTTTGTGGGATAAATAGTATCGATAGAACGAGTCAAAACCTCTTCAATTAATTTTAGATCTGTGTTTATTTTCATATAATTTGAATTACTTATTTTCTAAAGAAAGTCTAACCTCAAAAATTGTATTTACTATTGGTTTTCCTTGTTTTTTTCTTTGTTCATTAAAATTGTCTAGTTCAAAATTAGCTTCTATCGGATATTTATTTACCTTTTTTTCACTTCCCCTAAAAGAAAAAACCCTCAAATCTCCCCCTGTTGACCCCAACCTCTTCTCGATACTAGATAAACCAAGCCCACTACTACCATTATTTCCAACACCTTCTTTAAAAATAAATCTCTCATTATCAGGCTGTAAAGATTCTCCGTCAATTCCTATACCATCATCCATTATTTTAAACACTAAATTATTACCCTCCACATTTAAAGAACTTACAACATTTTTTGCATCTGTTCTATTTCTTAGAGCATTGCGCCAGGCATTCAAACTTAGATTACCAACCAAACCCGCGTTACCTCTTATTGCTTTTTTTTCTAAAACTTTTTTTAAATTAATATAATCTGTCTCATCTCTAAAATTGACGCCTCCAACTTTATCATAATCTACTCTATCTTTTAAATTTCTTATTTCTGTACTCTTAAAATAATTAAATAAATTTTTAAATACATCAACATCTAATTCACCCACATTCTCTTCTTCAACACTCTCTTTTGAAATAATTCTTAATAATAGATCCTCAAGGACAACCCAATATCTACCCCACTCTTCCAAAAATCCCTCTAACTTCTTTTTATAAGCATCGTGATCTTCTTTTTTCAATTTAATGACTGCTAATTCTAAATTAGCAAAAACCCCCAGAGACTCGTTGGCCATGTCATGTCTAACTCGATCATCATACAGTGTAGAGGCTAAACTATAAGCCACTTTACCATTGAAAACCCATCTTGATATCTGATCTTCATTATCTAATATATTACGCGCCCTCTCGTCATCATCATCTATTGTCAAAAGTGGAAGTAATTCTCGATTTTGTCTTACTAACGTTGGTAAAATTTCCCTAGCCATTTCCACCGCCATTTCTGGATTTTTAGAATAGTCAAAATTATGCATAATATCTTTAGTCCAAATTATCTAATTGCCCCTCCAATTTTTTCAACTTCAATTTTCCTTCTTCAAGTTTAGCTTTTTCTTGTTCCACAACTTCAGCTGGGGCATTATCAACAAAACTTTTGTTTGATAATTTTCCCGCCAAACCTTTTGTATATTTTTGTATATTATCTATTTCTTCTTTAAGACGCTTTTTTTCTTTATCAAAATCAACCACTCCAGCCAAGTCAACAAATACCTCAACTTCACCAAGAACAAAACCTACGGAGTTTAATGGTTTATTAGTTGATTTGTTTATTTGTAATTCTTCGAGACGAGCCAAACCCACAATTACTTCTTTATTTTCTTTTAGTATTTTTAATTTATCTCCAGCGGAAATTGTTACGTTCAATTTTTTCACTGGATCAATTTTATAATCAGCTTTTAGTGAGCGAATATTGGTAATTATATTTTTAATCAAATCAAAATCATCAACAATTTTTATATTACCATTTACTTCAGGCCATTTACCAACCATAAGCATATTGTCAGCCGAAAGCTGATTACTGAAAGCTGATTGCCAGATAGCTTCAGTAACAAATGGCATAAATGGATGCCACAATTTCAAAATCGTATTCAAAATATAATTTAAAATTTCACTCTTCTTTTCTTCGATTTTTGAAATCTCCAAATACCAATCTGCTAATTCATTCCAAGTAAAATCACGTAATTTCTCTCCAGCCAAAGAAAATCTAAATTCTTCAATATCTTTAGTTATATCAGATATAATAAAATTTAATCTTTCCAAAATCCACTTGTCCGACAGGGTTTTTCCTTCTAGTTTTTCAATGTCAATTTCTGGTTCATCAATATTCATAAGCATAAAGCGTGAAATATTCCAAAGCTTATTTGCAAAATTTCTAAACCCACCAATCTTCTCCTCACTCAATTTTGAATCATTTCCTGGAGATGCTCCAATGATGAGAGATAGCCGGACTGCATCGGTTCCAAACTTTTTTGAAACATCCAATGGGTCTATAATATTATCGAGTGATTTGCTCATCTTACGCCCCTGCTCATCACGAACCAGCCCATGAAGATAGACTGTCTCAAATGGAATTTCACCACGCAAATAAGTTGTCATCATTATCATACGTACTACCCAAAAAGTAAGGATATCGTATCCAGTCTCAAGAACGTTTGTTGGGTGATATGCCTTTAGATCATTCGTCTCCTCGTCAATTCCACCGAGTGGTGTAAAGCTAAACATACCAGCACTAAACCAAGTGTCGAGGGTGTCGGGATCTTGTTGCCAACCTTCACCTTCTGGTGGTTCAACACCAACATAAACTTCATCGCCTTTATACCAAGCGGGTACTTGATGACCAAACCAAAGTTGACGTGACAAACACCAGTCAAGCAAATTATCGACCCAGTTAAAGTATTGTTTTTTAAATCGCTCAGGTAATATTTCTATCTGCTCTGATCGAACAACGTGTTGTAAAATTTCTTGTAAACTATACTCTTTTCCATTATCAATCCCATCAATTTTTGAATTTTGCATTACAAACTTTTTCTTTACATCCACCCACCACTGTTTCATAATTTGAGGTTCAATAAGTCCTCCACCTCGACTATTTGTGGCCTTCGCATGCATATAATCGCCATCGATACGAACAAGTAGACCCTTTTTTTCAAGTTTCTCGACAATCTTTGGTCGAGCATCTAGAATATGCATGCCAGAAAATTCTCCAGCAATCTCCAAAAGGTTTCCATTAAAATCAATCACCTGTTCTTTGTCTAAATCATGGCGCTCTGCCATAAAAAAATCAGTCGCATCATGCCAAGGAGTAATTGTCATCACACCAGTCCCAAACTCAGGGTCGACAGCCTCATCTTTTATTATGGTAGCTAAAATTTTTCCATTAATCCACTCACACTCAAAAGTATCACCATGCTTATACTTTTTATACCTCTTATCATCTGGATGCATTACCACATACTTATCACCAAACTTAGTCTCTGGTCGTGATGTTCCAATTACAAATGGACCATATTGAAAATAATAAAATGGTGCCTTTTCTTCTTTTCTAACAACTTCAATATCAGAAACATTAGACTGCATCTTCGGGTCCCAATTGACAATACGATCACCTCTGTAAATAAGACCTTCATCATACATCTTTTTGAATGCTTTTCTAACTGCAAGATTACGAGCATCATCCAAGGAATAATATTCACGTGACCAATCCATTGACGTCCCCATCTTTTTTGCCTGATTCACAATACGATCATGACTATCATTTGCAAACCTATTAACCTTATCAAGAAATACCTCACGGCCAAGATCATGACGAGTCTTTTTTTCCTCATCCCATAAAATGCGTTCTACTTTTTCTTGAGTGGCAATGGCAGCATGATCAGTTCCCGGCACCCATAATGTTCTATCGCCCTTCATCCTATGGTAGCGCACCATTAGATCTTCGACTGCAAACATCACAGCATGTCCAATATGAAGTGTGCCAGTTACATTTGGTGGCGGAAGAACTATACTAAAAGTCTCAGCATCTTTTTTACATACACCTTTTTCAATACATTTATCAGGATTAAAAAAACCAGACTCTTCCCAGAGTTTATAAATACTATCTTCGTATTTTGATGCTTCGTAGGCCTTATCCAGCGTAACCTTGGCGAAGTTGGGCTTTGAAAGTTCTTTCATAATTTATAAAGATTACTCCTATTTTACACCACGTACCAAAAAATTGCAAGAAACCCCTAATCTTAGCCAAAAAGTTACCCACACCACTAAATTGGGTGCTGGGTTGACAGAAAAGCATATACCTGATATAATAATCTATTCCGTAACTATAGGAGGACGGATATGAGAATGCTCGTTAGACTTACCCGTCTAGGGGTTATTTTGAGCTTTTGGCTCATTACGATCCTCTTGGTCGTTTCGACGTTCTACGTTTCACTCCCTGACGTTGATCAGGTGGCCCTGTTTGTCACCGAAATCATTGTACTGGGATTCACAACGTGGTGGGTTTCCCGCCGACTCAACAAGGAGTTAAACGAATGGACGAGTATTCAAAAAGAATGATCGTCTGGGGTCCCACCCTGTGGGACAGGCTCTGCAACACACTCGGTTTTATCCTGCTCTGGGGAAAGACCGATTGGAGGAACGGGGCTGGTGAGATGATCTCAGCAGGAATCCGCTGCCGCAAGGAGGTGAAGAAATGAAAACAAGACCCCAAAAACCAAGGAGGAAAGGAGGGGTCGAATTCAGGATGCGATTTATTGGTGTCTTGAATACGATCTTATGTGATTTGATAATTTTATGTATTTGATAAAATATTATTAAATTTCAAATTTTAAGGGAACACTTATACTTTAGTACTAATTCACCTAATTTCTAAATGGTGTTTAAATGTTTATATGTTTAAGCCGAAGGTCGTATGTTTAAATGTTTATGAAAGATTATGCCGGACAACTGAATAAAATTTTGGAAGACAAAAAGAACGTCTTGATTACTTTTCCAAAAACTGATAAAGGCGACGCTCTAGCTAGTGCGGTCGCTCTTTTGGTATTTTTGGAAAAATTGGGTAAACGAGTAGATATTGTATGTGAAAATATTGAAATACCTCAACAGTTAAAATTTATCAAAAAAACTAAGCTAATAAAATCAACTCTAAATAATTTACAAAAATTTATCATTACAGTAGATACCAAAAAAACAGGCTTACAGGAATTAAGTTATGACCACAAAGATGATAAACTTAAAATCTTTATTAGTCCAAAACAAAATTATTTGTCTCGCGACGATATACATACCGCCCAATCCGATTTCAAGTATGATATTATTTTTACTTTATGCACTCAAGATCTGGAACAGCTCGGTGATCTTTATCACGATAACACCGAGTTTTTTTATAAAAAACCAGTAATTAATATTGACCACAATCCCAATAATTCACATTTTGGACATATTAACATAGTTGACATAACAACCGCTTCAACCGCCGAGGTTTTGTACGACTTATTAGAAAATTGGCAGGCTGAAAACATTAGCGAAGAAGTTGCTACTGCCCTCTTGACTGGCATGATTGCAAACACCCGAAGTTTCAAAACCGGTAACGTCAAACCTCAAACCTTACATTTAGCTAGCAAATTAATGCACCTAGGTGCTGACCGCGATTATATCGTTCAAAATTTATATCGCACTCGCAATTTATCCACGCTCAAACTCTGGGGCCAGGCTCTATCGCATTTACAGTATGATAAAAGTATTGGCTTGGTTTCAACTACTATTACTCGTGATGATTTAACTCGTTCTGGAGCAAATTCAAATGATCTGCATGAAATTGTAGACGAGTTAATTAGCAATTCACCAGAAGCCAAATTAATTTTATTATTCTATGAAGACGGCACTACCGACCAAAAATCTGCCACAAGAATAATTCTTGATGTCAACAAAGACTACAATGCCCTTGAGCTTCTCAAACCATACCAACCGGCCGGTGAAAAAAAACAAGCCACCGCAACCATTGTTGGAAAAAGTTTGAAAGAAACAGAAGAAGAAATTGTGGAGCATATTAGGAAAAATTTGGTTGCTTAGATTGGTTAGATGATAAAACAAAAAACTGTGTGAAAAACACAGTTTTTGTTTACTAGTTTATTGGCTTATTGGTTTAATGGTCACATGCCAATATCGTTAGATTTACAACGTTTTAAATAACCAATATATCCGTTTAACTTTATTTTTATTTGTTCGCACAAATCTATTAGATGTTCAATGCTACTTATTTTTTTAATTAAATTAGCTTCTTTTATATAAATTAAGTGGCTTCTGGTTTCTTCCAGTGATCCTCTGGCTTGTCGACAATATTGGATATTTTCTTGATAGTGAAACCTTCCGTGCCCCTCTGCTATATTAGATGGAATAGAATTACTAGATCTTAGTATTTGACTGCCGACATTATATTTTTCATCACTTGGTAAGAAATTTATTAATATTCTCACTTTTAATCGCATATCGTGAGACATTTTCCAAACATCCAGTGTGGTAAAGTCTTTATATTTACTATCTCCCTCCATAGAAAAATACTAATAAACTGATAAGCTAATAAGCTAAATTAAACTACGTCCTGTCATTTCCTTCGGCTGCTTAACTCCTAAAATATGTAAAATAGTTGGTGCGACATCTGCCAACATCCCAACCGCATGCATCAAACTCAAATCACCGTCAATTGGATCACCTGTGGGACCCGCTTCACCCTTATATTTATTTCCAACAATTAAAAAAGGTACTGGATTAGTACTATGTTCCTTATAAACAGAGTCAGTTTGTAAATTTACCATTTCTTCGGCATTACCATGATCGGCCGTGACGAGCAAAACCCCATCTTTTGCCAAAACATGATCAGTAATTTTACCTAGTCCCTTGTCAATAACTTCTATACCCTCCACTGCGGTCTTAACATTACCAGTGTGTGCAACCATATCGGCATTAGCATAGTTTAATAAAATTACATCATATTTATCTGACTCGATTGCTTTTATAACTTCCTTAGTTATTTGTTGAGCTGACATTTCTGGTGCCTGATCATAAGAAGAAACTTTTGGTGATGGAATGATCTTGCGTTCTTCTCCGGGAAAAGGCTCTTCTACTGTTCCATTTAAGAAAAAGGTTATGTGAGCATATTTTTCTGTTTCAGCAATATGAAAATGTTTTAAATTGTTATTACTCAAAACTTCTGCTAAACAATTATTTACCACCTGTGGTGGATAAGCAACGACCAATGGCAATTCCTTTTCATATTCTGTCATACCAACAAAATGCAAATTTCTTATATAATCGTGTTCAAACTTGTTAAAACCAGGTAAAATAAATGCTTTTGTCAATTCCCTAGCTCTATCGGGTCTAAAATTAAAAAATATAACCGCATCACCATCTTTTACAGTGGCAGTCGGCTTATCCTTTTTTCCAATAACAGCCGGAATAAATTCTTCATCAAAAACTTTTTTCTTATAAGATTCTTCAATCGCATCTTCTGCATCTTTGAAATACTGCTCAGCTTGCCCTAAAGCCATAGCATTATAAGCTTTTTCTATCCTATCCCAACGGTTGTCCCTATCCATAGCATAAAAACGTCCAGAAACTGAAGCAATTTTTCCGCGACCATATTCTTTTATTTTTTTCTTTAATTCTCTTATGAAATCAATGCCGGAATTAAATGTTGTATCTCGACCATCCAAGATAGCATGAATAAAAACATTCTTCACTTTTTCTTTTTTACAAAGCTTGAGTAAATAATACAAGTGCTCTTGGCTAGCGTGAACATTTCCAGGACTGACTAGACCAATCAGATGTAGAGAGGATTTATTTTTTTTTGCCTGTTCTGTGGCTGAAAGTAGGGCCTTATTCTCAAAAAAACTTCCATCCGTAATTGAATGGTTAATACGAGGTAATGTCTGGTAATAAACTCGACCAGCACCAATATTCAAATGTCCAACTTCAGAATTGCCCATCTCGCCAAACATAAGCCCGACTTCGTTCCCAGAAGCATTGAGAGCCATCACCGGATATTCACGAACAAAGCGATTAAAATTGGGTGTCTTGGCTTTGAGAATTGCATTACCTTCATGATCTGGTGCAATTCCCCAACCATCGAGGATTGCAAGGACTAGTGGTTTAGGTCTTTTCATAAACTATTAACTAATTTGAAATTTGAAATTTACAATTTAAAAACAATTTTAAATGAATTAATTTTTTAATGTTGATGATATTTTACCAAAAATTAAAGTTAATTCATGGGCTTCTTTCCATAATTTTCTCAAGTCTTCTTTTTTGTTTGGTTCAACTTCTGCAAACATCTCTATCCAATATTTAGTTTCTTTAATTTCTTTTTTGCAAATATGAATCTTGTTTCTAAAATCCTTTTTCGAACTAGCTCCATTTGCTTCACAATAGTTAGCACCCACACTAGTAACAGCTCTTATTAATTGTGAAAAAATATTTCTATTAATATTGGTTTCTTTTGTATCTTTTATTACACCAATGACATCTTTAGCGAATTTCCCTGTTCGCCCCTCCAAATCATATTGCATAATTTAAAATTAAAAATTGTTTTCAAATTTCGAATTGAAAATTTTAAATTAAAGAACGCCCTGTCATCTCCTTCGGCTTATTAACTTTCAACATCTTCAAAATTGTTGGTGCAATATCAGCTAAGATGCCGTTTTTCATTTTTATTCCTTTAGTATTATTGTTAATCAAAATACATGGCACAGAATTGGTGGTATGTTCGGTCATCATCTCATTAGTTTTAATATTAATCATCTCATCAGCATTGCCATGATCGGCCGTGATTAAAATTTGTCCATCTTTTTTCAAAACTTCTTTGACTATTTTTGCCACACAATCATCCACTGTCTTAACGGCTTTTTGAGCTGCTTTTATATTACCGGTATGGCCCACCATATCAGCGTTAGCAAAATTAACACAAATAAAATCCATTTTATCTAAATTTTTTAAAATTTCTTCTGTTATTCCATTAGCAGACATCCCCGGTTTTTTATCATAACTACTGACACGAGGAGACTCAATTTTAGCTCTCACTTCTCCGTTAACCGGATCAGCATAACCACCATTTATAAAATAAGTAACGTGGGCATATTTTTCAGATTCAGCAATATATAATTGCTTTTTATGCTTCAGTGCCATTGGTAAAGTTTGTTCTAAATCGGGTGAAGGAAAAGCAGTCATCATGTGATCTAAGTCTGGCCCAAAATCAGTCATGGCTACAAATCGAGTATTTTTCGGAGTTTTGGCACGATGAAAAGAACCGGGATTTTTCTTATTAAAATCAGTTTGAACAAAAGCCTTGGTTATCTGACGCGCCCGATCACTTCTAGAATTAGCAAAAAATATCGCATCATTATCTTTTACTGTACCGACTGGTTTATTATTTTCAACAATAACCGTCGCGCAAATATATTCATCAGTCTCACCCCGATTATATGATTGCGACAAAGCATCTTCAGCCGAAGTGGACGCACAACCTTTACCTAAAACCATGGCGTTATAAGCTTTCTCAGTACGTTCCCAAATCTTATTTCTGTCCATAGCATAAAACCGACCAGTAATAGTAGCAATTTTTTCGTGTGACAACATGTGACCGCGTAATTCATGTAAAAAACCAGTTGCTCCATGTGGCGAAGAATCACGACCATCAGTAAAAAGATGTAAATAGACCTGCTCTATTTTTTCTCGACGTAAAAATTCTAATAAAGCATACAAATGCTCGGGATGAGCGTGAGCGCTATTACCATCAGTTAGCAAACCCATAATATGAACCGCTGTATTATATTTTTGAACATGATAAATTGCCTGTTTAAAAGCTTCGTTTTTAAAAAAAGTCCCATCATGAATTGCATCAGAAATTTGTACTAAATCCTGCTTAACGATTCGGCCGGCTCCAATATTGATATGGCCGGCTTCAGAATTACCTTGTTGCCCATGAAATAATCCAACTTTTTCTCCACTGGCATAAATTTTTGAATTAGGATATTTTTTTATATATTCAAAAATATGCGGAGCTGTCTCCGGTGTAATTGCATTACCCTTATTTTTCGCATCTGCCAAACCAAAACCATCCAAAATTGCTAAGACAGTTGGTTTATTAGTTTTTTTGTCATTTTTCATAATGTGTATATTATAGCGTAGATTACGATAGACTTCAAGCACTTGATGAATGCGATGCTAATATACTAATTCATGCTAATGATACTAATACTTTTTTAGAGATTTTTTGTTTAAGCTTAAAAGAATTTCCATATTTGATCAACCCTAAATAAGAATCAATTGTACTCTTTTTTGAATTCTGTTTAATTCTTATCAACATTCTATTCTTTATTTTTGTCCGTAAAACCCGATGATCAACAAATAATTTCCAACCAAGAAAATCAACGCCCGAAGTAATAGTTTCTATACTAACTTTATTTGGATGCAAATCAAGCAAAAGTTCAGTTTGAAGAAAATCTTTGATTTTTAATTTTTGTTTCTCAAGCCAATATTTGTTATCTGAAAGAATAACAAAATCATCAGCATAACGAATATAGTATTTTGCTTTTAATTTATGTTTTACGAATTGGTCAAAAACATCCATGTATACATTGGCAAAAAGTTGTGAGGTGAGATTCCCGAGTGGTAAACCAGCATTAAAACTCTGTACTACATTTTCCAACAACCACAAAATATCTTTATCTGGTATATACTGATTTAAAATATTGAATAATATTTTATGATCAATACTACTAAAAAACTTTCTAATATCACATTTCAAAACCCAACATGTACGCATATGATTTTGACTAACTTGAAAAGCAAGGGCACGAAAACGATTGATTGCTTTGTGAGTGCCTTTGTCTATCCGGCAAGAATATGAATCACCAATAAATGTTTTATCAAAAAAAGGATATAATATCCTGTATATAGCGTGGTGTAAGAGACGGTCGCGTACTGATGCCTTATGGATATGTCGTCTTTTGGGATCACTTATAAAAAAATCTATATAACCGCCGTGTTGATATGTGTAACCTGCCCCGCACCCTGGTGGTGCTGGGGTTGCCAAATCCTCATGAAGTGCTACAATATTATCCATCAGGTTACGAGAAAATATTTGAACATCTTTTTGTTTTTTTCTTGCCAATAATAAATTCCTGCCAAGCTAATAATAAATTTTCTAGGCAGATAATATCATTATACTTATGGATCAACTGAATTTTCATAATAAAAATTTTAAAACTATTAACACCCCCCCCCGAAGGGCTGGAAAAGATTTTTCTATTTTAACAGAAATTAAATCATGTTATCAGCTTTGGTGTGGTTTTTTAGATAAAATACCACGTCATATCCGCTATACACTGGCAATAAAAATTGATAATTTATTTATATAAATAATAGAAATCGCGCTATTAGCTAAATTTCAAAAACCGGAAGAAAAAATTACTAAATTAAAAATAATAGACGAAAAATTAGGAATCCTAAAGTACTTTATCACTTTTCTCTGGGAAATAAAAGCGCTTGATACTAATAAATATTCGTTATTGGCAGACAAACTGGCTCTAACTGGTAGAATGATTGGTGGTTTTTTAAACAAAAAGAAAAAGTTATAAGCAAAGACGGGGCAGTAATCCCCGTCTTTTTTTGTTTTTTACATCATCAGGGCGAAGCAACCAAGATTGTCGTTGCCGTCATCATCCCAATTCCAGTTGTCGCAGTTCAGACCGTCTCGGTCAAAGTCACCGAGGTTGAGGCGATTACCACTGTCACGGAGGCAGGAACAAATATGCCTATGTCCACCAATACCACTGCCCTTAGAATTCTCTCGGGGCTGAATCGAATTTGAAGACGTTATCTCCCTAGCCATAGGCACGGGGTGTAAAAAACTGGCACTGCCGGCTACAGTCCGTAAACTTTAGCTTCTCGAACACAGCACCAATATATTATACCAAAATATTTTTTAAAAAAGAAGAACCCTCGCGCGAAGCACGAGGGTTCAGGGGTTCAAGTGACCGAGGTACCGTATGATACCAAAGTCACCACATCTTCACAGGTAAGTAGACTACCCCAAGTCCACCACCCCCAGGGCGAAGCAACCAAGATCGTCGTTGCCGTCAACATCCCAATCCCAGTGGACGCAGTCCAGACCGTCTCGGCCAAAGTCACCGAGGTTGAGGCGACTACCACTGCCACGGAGGCAGGAATCGGTACGTGCCCATAGGTTGTCCAGCGGGACACGCTCGCCAGTCTGGTTGTGGTTGGCAAGGATGATGCCGGATAACTGCGATGGTTCGCCGAACGACTTAAAGAAGTGCGCCGGCAATTCGTACTTCTCCCGCAACTTGGCCAGCAGAGCATTCTGCTTGGCCACGCTCTTGCTCAGACTGTTCGGCAGGAGCCGAGGCGGGCAGAACAGAACCGAGTCCTTGGTGGGCTGATCATCGAAATCCCAGCCCTGCAAGTACTCAAATCCCTGGTAGCAGGGTCCGAGCTGAGAGGCGTGGGACTTCTGAGTGAAGCCAGCACGAGAGAGCCAAAACGGTGAACCGTGATAACCGAAGTGATCCACGGAACACCTCCAGCTGTTCTCAACCAGTTTGCCGGCGTCCTGTTCCGACATCACTGCACTGAGAGCCAACACGACTTCGGCTTCGTTGATGAGGCGGGTGAAGTAGGGCACCGACGGATCGTCAGCTTCGACGACCTTGAGCAGTTTGTCGCCGGACAAAACCTCGTCCAGTGTTACACCAGCCCGCTCCACCTTGTGGGCAAGAGCTGCCAACTGCCCGACCGTACGATCCTTCACTTTTACCAATGGAGTTGCCATGATACTAACCTCCCTTGAGCTTTTTATCGCTCAAAAGTTTATCCCTATCCCCGGGATGGGGTCTCATCTCGATATGAGAGGAGCTTTCACTTTACTTAAATTAAATGAAGTAAAAGCTCTTCTCAAATTTGTCTAGTTTTAAATTATTTTTTAAAAGGAACAGATATCCTTTTATAGCATATTTTTGAAGTTTTGTCAAGTTTTTTCCACCCAAAATCCTCCCTTTCGGGAGGACTCCACATCGTCAATATTTTACTAATTTATATCAAGAAACCTCTTCTTCTATCTTCATCAACCGATTATACTTCTCCACTCTCTCACTCCTCGACATTGATCCACTCTTTATAAACTCCGCATTAACTGCGACTGATAGATCTGCAATAAAAGTGTCAGCTGTTTCACCAGAACGATGAGAAACTGAAACTTGATAATTATTTTTCTTGGCCAAATATATTGCATCAATGGTCTCAGACAAGGTTCCAATTTGATTTAACTTTATCAAAACTGCATTAGCTACTTTCATATCAATCCCCTTTTGAATTCGTTTAGTATTAGTTACAAATAAATCATCGCCAACAATGGTCACTTTTTTGCCAAGTTTTTTTGTTAACTTTTTCCAATTATCCCAATCATCTTCAGAAAGCGGATCTTCAATAGATATAATTGGATATTTTTTTATCCAATTATTCAAAACGCGAATAACTTTTTCAGCAGTATATGTGGTTTTTTTATTATCAAAATAATATTTACCCTTACGACAAAACTCAGATGCTGCAATATCCATAGCTAAATGAACATGTTTACCAGGTTCAAAACCAGCCGACTTTATTGCTTGCATTAATAACTGTAAAGCTCTCTCATTATTTAATAAATCCGGCGCAAAACCACCCTCATCACCAACACCAGTGCTATAACCTTTTTTGTTTAAAATTCCAGCAAGTGAATGAAAAATTTGTGATCCCATTCTAACTCTCTCAGAAAATTTACGATTAACCGGCACAATCATGAATTCCTGAATAGTCAGATTATTATCAGCGTGTCGTCCACCATTTAAAACATTCATCGTTGCCACTGGCATGCGCCAACCTTTTTCTCTTAATCTATAGGTGTTACGAATATATTTATATAATGGTGTTTTAGTGCTAACAGAAGCTGCTCGACAATTTGCCAAAGATACTGCCAAAATAGCGTTAGCACCTAACTTACTTTTGTTTTCAGTTCCATCTAAATCTATCATCAAACCATCAATCGTTCTCTGGTTTCCAGCATCCTGACCCACTAACTTTTTCGCAATTTTAGTATTAACATTTTTTACTGCCAACAAAACCCCTTTACCACCGTAACGCTTGGTAGAACCATCTCGCAATTCTAATGCTTCGTGAACACCGGTAGAAGCACCAGAAGGAACGGCTGCTATGCCGATTGCCCCATCTTGAAGTTCAACCGTAGCTTCAACCGTTGGATTGCCACGTGAATCTAGGATTTCTCGGGCTGTTATTTGTTTTATTTTCATACAATAAGGAGTAAGTCCGCCTCATCGGCGGATCCGCCGATGAGGCGGAGAATAAAGAGTAAGGAGTAATTGGTATTAGTATAGCAAAATACACGTAAAATTAAAACACCCTGACTTTTGTAAGGGTGTTTTTAGCTATATTTAATTATTTTCTTTTTTATCTCGAACAAATTTTCTTTCTGCTTTTATTTTTTCTGTTCTCTCTTTGCTAGCCTCATCTCGTTCACGCTTTACTCTTGATTTTGGTGGTCGAGAGGATTCTTTAGGGTTTTGTTCAGAAGATGGTTCTTCTCCGCGAGAACCAACATCAACCCCACCGCGATGATAAGTTTTTTTTCTCTCTTTACCTTTCCCATGACCAGTCCCGGTTGCAACTTTTTCTAGTTCTTTTTTACCGAAACGACCTCGCCTCATTGATTGTATTTCGCGTAAACCAGCCTTAGTAGTATCAGGCTCCACGTCTCTAACTCTAATGGGTGGTGGTGGATTACCATCTGGAGGTGGAGGTGGAAACAAGGGATCTGGCAATCTCGGTTCTGGTGGAATTTTTTCTAATTCGTCCTCTTGAATATCCTTAGTACCCCTTTCTGCTTTTTTCTTACCCAAAGGCAACTCCTCATGAATCTGTGGATCTTGAATCCCAGCGTATTTCTCAAATGTACCTTTATCAATTTCTCTCAATACTGGTACTTCTGGTATTGGATCGGGTAAAGGTTTCGGAATTGGAGGAGGTGGCGGTTTAACTGGCTTGGGTGATGGAATATCTATTTCTGCAATAGGCACTACTAATTTTACATCTTCAATAGTATCAGGATCTTTTTCTATATCTAGTTCAGCCTTTCTTTCAATTACTCCGCCTTTAAACTGTATTTGTACACCACGGTTACCATCAAAAACTTCTTTCATTAATTTTGCTTGTTCTGGCGTCATGTCAGCTTCTGATAGATCTCCGCGATTATATTTTTTAATCAAATCTAAAAGATCTTTCTTGTTTTCTATCGAAAAAGCCTGTTTTATTTTTTCAAAAGCATCATCCTTACTCTCCCACTCTCCATCCATAAATACGTCTCCTCCTTCTCTAGTGTCACCAACCACAACAAAAAAATCCGATAATCCTTTTTTTTCTAATCTGTCCTCTGTTAACTTCTTGGCCAATTTTGCTCTACCTTCTTTTACTTTTTCATTTTTAGACTCATCCCCCTCTGGGCTAGCCAGACCTGAAATCACCAATTCATTTTCTACACCTTGATCTTTTAATTTTTGTAAATCTTCTTCATTTAAATTATTCTCTGACAAAAATTTATCAATAATCTTGTCAATTTTATCAGTCAAATCCTTGACTTCACCTTCTTCCATTTTATCAACATCATAACTACGTGCCCATTTCATTGGAACATTTTCTGGTTCAGACACAACCATCTTACTGGTTTCGGACTCTGTGATTACAGAACGACTTTCACCTTCTTTTACTATCTTAAAATCAAACTCTTTTGTATCAAGTGTTATTTTGGGTATCTTGTCACCCAGATCTTTGATTACATCTTCTACTTCCTCCCCTACTTGCTTATTTTTTTTATCCTGCTCACCAACTTGTAGCGCCCCCTCCTCAAGCGTTTGTCCTAATTTTTGTCTAGATTCTGCTCCACTGTCACTCAAAGAATATCCATAAATCAAAAATGCCGAGATAAAACCAGTCAGAGTACGGTTACCTACAATTTTTTTCAAAAACCTATTTAACAATGTAGGATCTTTATCTTTTTCCCACTGTTTTCTTTTTTCCTCTGCTTCTTTCGAATACCTGTCTGAATCCTCTCTTTCTTCTCTAGTTATAACATGCCCCTCGCCGGCACCATAAAGCTTATTAGCATCTGGCTTTGGTGTCACCATCTCTTCTAACCCCTCTTCACCTTGATTGTAATTCAAAACTTCCAAATCCTCTTCACCTTCTGGATTGGCTTGACTTTCGTTTATATCTTGGGGTTGTGCCCCTCTTATTTCTGACATAAAATTACATTTTTTTAATTTTTTCAAGTAATTTTCCAATCATACTTATCTCTTGTTTTTCAATTTTTTGTTTATTATTCTCTTGTTTTTGCCAAACAAAAAACCCTTCCATAAAATGATTGAATTCTTTTAAAATTTTCAAACGTTTTCTGGGATCTGCCATGAGCTTGTTTAATTCTTCTAACTCAGCCTCAGTTGGTTTTTTCAAGATATCGTCAGTCATATATAATAAAAAAATTAATTATCAACATTAGTATAGCAAAGACCGGTAAAAATTAAAACACCCTGACTTTTGTAAGGGTGTTTTTAGCTATTTTAATCATCAGTGTAACCCAACAAAATCTGTCTAAATCAGTGTATTATTTAACCCTCATCAACACTGAAAATGGCTCAATTTTTCTCTTGGTTTCAATGGTAACTAACTGCCCCGTTCCACCATGGGCTGAGTCCACTTTTTCGCCAGTTTCAGCAAAAATTTGAGATAATGAAAATTGAGACTCAGTCTCATTTTTACTAGGTTGTATTATTCTAATCTTATCACCCACACGCAAAGCATTGTGCGGACGGATGTAGATTTTCCCATTTTCAGTTTTTACTACTTCGCCAACAAATTCTTCTTTGGATTCAACGTGACTGCATTCTGTTTCTTGTTCTACTGTATCTCTGCCAAACAAAAAACCTGTTGTATAACCGCGATGCATTAATTTATCTAAATATTTTTTCTTTAATTTGCGCAAATATCTTTTGCGTACGGGCAGGTCTAGACCTGCCCCTACACCGACGATATAATCAATCCCCTCTCTATATGCCTTTATTACACAAGCCAAATATGCGACACTCTTGGCTCGGCCTTCGATTTTCAAACTCACTATTCCAGCATCAATAAGTTCATCCAAGTATTCAATAAAACACATGTCTTTGGAATTAAAAATATATGTGCCGTGTTGATCTTCCTCAACTGGAATTTTCATCCCCGGTCGCTGAGGTTCTTCTACTTCGGCAACTTTATATTTCCATCGACAAGGCTGAACACAATCACCCAAATTAGCACTGCGTCCTGCAAGCCAAGCTGACAACATACATCTTCCAGAATAACTCATACACATCGCACCATGCACAAAATATTCTAATTCAACTTTTGGTACGCGTTTGTGAATCTCTTTTATTTCTGCCAAAGTAACTTCGCGACCAAGAATCACGCGCTCAACACCTTGGTCTGCCCAAAATTTTACTGCCTGCCAATTAGTTACATTGGCTTGGGTAGAAACATGGATTGGAACATCTGGTGCGTATTGCTTGGCCATTTGCATTACACCTGGGTCGGAAATAATAAGTGCATCTGGTTTCCAAGTATTTAGTTTTTTCAAATAACTAGGGAGTTTTTTAATATGTTCATTATGTGCATAGATATTTGCTGTGACGTACACTTTTTTACCCCACTGATGTGCATATTCAATGGCTTTTTTTACATCACCCAATTCAAATTTATTTATCCTCACCCTCAAAGAAAAATCCGGAATACCCATATAGACAGCATCAGCACCATAGGTAAAAGCGTAATCCATTTTTTCTGGACTACCGGCTGGAGCGAGAAGTTCTACTTTTGTTTTATTTTTTTTATTAATCATAACAATATTAAAAAATGTCTAATTCACCTAATTTCTAATTCACCTAATAAAATGCCTAATGTTAAAATTAGAAATTGGTAATTTTATTAGAAATTAGATATTAGAAATTAGACATTTATAAACTTTACTTCTTTGCCCCGACTCTACTAACACGTATGAGTCCACTACACGGCACAATCTCTACCCCTTTCTTCTCTAGTTCATCCAAAAACAAATTCATCCCCAAAGAATCTGACGCTATATGGCCTGCAATAACAACATTCATATGGTGTTCGGTAGCTTTTTCCCTACCAACATCACGCATGTGCATGCCTACGATTGTACTTATTCCAA
>FLOH01000929.1_pt1 | contig 50611 bp, 39 predicted proteins | sample 756751 | NCBI WGS metagenome assembly FLOH01 (sample SAMEA4026879, study PRJEB14308) | marine metagenome | biome: coastal water; material: water | depth 74 m | reverse complement strand
GCTGACGCCCTTGCCGCCCTTCTGGACACGCTTTCCATCGACAGCGTTGCCATGATCGGTGCATCCGCTGGCGGTCCCCCTGCTTATCAGTTCGCCATACGCCATCCGGAAAGGACCTGGGCCCTTGTCCAGGCCGATGGCATCAGCCAAGCCTACAGCCCGAACGTCAACCCAAGACCCGGCGTGGAAACGTGGGTTTACCTCATTAATCAAGATTCCGGCATGTGGCTTTATAATGCCATGTTTGAGTATGCCAACTTGGGTACTGCCAGACAGTTTATGGGAATGATGAGCCTGTTAGACGATGAACAAAACGATGCTCTGGCTGAAAGCGTCGTGGCCGATCCGTCAAAACTCAGTATGCTCGGAAAAATATTATTAAGCATGGGGCCCAACAGCCTATTGAAGGCCGGCGCCTTCAATGACATCGACAACTATACGGATATGCCGCCCATGCCTCTTGAAGAGATAACAGCACCCACGCTGATCGTTCACGGCACGGCCGACGGAGATGTGCCGCCGGAGGACGCCACATACGCCGCCTCCAAGATCGCCGGATCGGAACTTTACTGGGTGGAGGACGGTATACACGTGGCCACCCTGTCTGAAAATTCAGGTGAGGCCATGAAAAGAATGCTCGATTTTCTGAACCAGCACAGCCCTGAATAGGCCTGATTTAATCAATCTCCAACGTATCTCAGACCCGGTTTAAAATGAAAAAGGGATAGGATATTCAGAAAAACTGTAGTAGTCCATTGACCCCATGAACCCAAAATGGGAGAACCACTACATATTGTGGTCGTTCTCTTTTCAGACTGTTAATCCAAAAGTGCAGGTGGTGGCGCCTCTGTTCGGGGGAAAGGTTACAGCAGCTTGACCAGGGCGGCTACAACTGCGATGGAGGCGGCCATAATGATTCCCAAGCGGATGGTGAGACGCATTTCAAGCTCTTTCATGTCTCGTTTCAATGAGACTTCAAGCTCCTTTATGTCTCGCTGCACCGACACAATGTCTTGTTTTGTGGCCAGACGTTCCTCGATAATTTCAGCAAAAGCCTCTGCCTGCACTTCCGCCTGCTGTTCGGGAACTCCCGCCGCTTTCAGTTTTTTGGAATATGCCAATGTGTCAAATGCGAGCGTTGCCATAAAATGAACCTCTCAGAGACAAAGTACTAACCTGTGAGAAATCAGTCAACTTTTTTAGAGATAACAACCCTCATCCTTGGGAAGATCATGGGGTCATTATCTTGATTTGTGAAGACAAAATGGGGACAGGCGGATAATGCTTGAAAAACCAAACCCGATCTGATTATTTTCGATCCGCCTTATTTTAAAAAGCAATCAAACAACCTGGAAACTTGAGATATTTGAATATTTACGGTCGTCTCCACGATACTCCTTGAATTATCCACCCCGTACGTACTATCATCTTTATCACCCAAAAAAACCATTCCTAAAACTTGAGGTCGTTATGCCTGCGCCCGCCAGGATATTTGAGCTGATAGACAGATTCGGGTATAACCTGGCTTCCTATAAGAAAGGCCAGTACAACGAAACCCGGGTTCGCCTTGAATACATCAATCCTTTGATGGAAGAACTGGGTTGGGATGTCGGAAACAAGAAAGGGCACTCCGAAGCCTACAAAGATGTGATTCACGAAGATGCCATCAAGGTCGGTGGTGTCACAAAAGCCCCTGATTATTGTTTTCGTATCGGCGGCACTCGAAAATTCTTTCTGGAAGCCAAGAAGCCATCTGTCAACATCAAGGAATCATTAATTGAACTGCTGAATGTAAATATATAAAGGGCGTCCCACATGCCTCACCGTACCACAAATCGAAAAGAATCATAATAGTGAAATAGCGGACGTTTCGTAACAGCTTTAACACTTTCTGGAGCTTTGTGCCGGATGCCTTCCGGAATCATCACACTTCTGACGGACTTTGGTCTGGAAGATCCCTATGTTGGGATTATGAAAGGTATTATTCTGGGTCTGAATCCAGAGGCTGTAATTGTGGATTTGACTCATCAGATTAAGCGGGGAGACGTCGCCCAGGCAGCCCATGTTCTTCAGCAGTCCTGTTCTTTTTTCCCTAAAGGCGCCATTCATGTGGCGGTGGTGGATCCGGGGGTGGGGACGAGCAGAAGACCCATGACGGTCAAGAGCGGAGGCCAATTTTTTGTGGGTCCGGATAACGGCCTTTTCTGGCCTATCATCATGGCCGATTCTGAGGCACAAATTATTCATCTTGCAAATAAAAAGTTTTTTCTTGCCAAGATTTCCCACACGTTTCATGGGCGCGATATTTTTGCACCGGTCGCAGCCTACCTCTCCATGGGTACGGACCCCTTAAAAATGGGGAATCTCATGGGAAATCCCGTGAGTATCCCGGACAACAGGCCGATTTGGGAGGGGGACACCCTTTTGGGTCGAATCACGGGGGTCGACCACTTCGGCAATGTGATTACCAACATTCATCGTGAAGATCTGGTCCCTTTTCTCGGAAACGGTCAAATGGTCATTCGGGTGAAAGAGAAACGCATCAAAGGCGTTCTGAAAACCTACGCTGATGGGGTAAATGGGGAGTTGTTCGCGCTGCTCGGAAGTACCGACCACCTGGAAATTGCCGTGAATTCGGGTCGGGCGGACCGGCTTCTGAATATTGATGGGAAGCGCTCTCTTCCGGTGGTGGCGGTAGATCGGGTCGAGCCCTGAAAATACTTTGGCCCATATTCATTCTTGCTCTATGGGGATGAAAAGTGCGCCCCCCCCGGTGAGGGTGCATGTTCGGCAGCAGAGATAATCCCGGACAGCAATTGCCCACCTTGGACACGGAAATGAGGCCTTTGCGCTCAATTTAGCTGACCCAATATGTTGTGGTCGTAGGAATTCCCGGAATGGCTTCAGAGCATGAACAAGTGGGTGCCTAACTTAAGGTTATTTCAACATTTCTGCCGGGCTGATTGTTTGTGATACTCGAAAGAAATCAAAACATGCCCGAGACGTCAGATGCGGGGCACATTTCAGCTTTTCCCAATTTCCTCGACTTGGAAATATCACAAGTTTTTTGACCTCTCGATATGTTGGATTTTTGATATTCCCGGGCAAATGTGAAGGATACACCTTCCAGCCTTGCGAAATTTTGGCGGATGTGAGACGCATACATAATGCACGTATTATTCGCTGAGGGTGCCGCCAGATACCAAAGAAAACCTGACCATGTTGTTTCCATTCTCAAGGCCAAAATCGTCTATTGTAAAGGGATTCCTGAAAGCTAATTTTCTTGACATAAAAAACATTTTTTGCCATTTTATTTGGGTGTAGGAGTTTCCACCAACCATTCAACCTCTATTCAGGAGGTTTATCCATGAAGAACAACCTCGAATTGTATATGCCCTGCTCCTGGTAGGCATAGTTTGTCTGTTGGGAGTTGAACTTTTTTTCCATATAAAGCCAAACCAATCGTGAGATGGGGACGGAAAGCCACGGGTCTTGAAAACTTCCTGTTCCTGTTGCCAATAATTCCATCACGATTTGAATGAGATAGCCGGGTTGCCTGCCCTGTTGAATAGACCTCCCTACGGGAAATTCAACCGGGGCCGAATGTGACATCGTAGAAGTCACGTTTTGTGGGTCGCTTTTTTTGTTTGGAACTTTAGCTTAAGTATTGAGATAAATAATGAATCAGAATTCTACTTTTCATAAATCTCTTTTGGAAGGGAATAATGCGGATACTGATTTTTCAATATCAAACTGGGGCAGTTTTAAAACCTGGGGGAGGGATGCTCAATGAATGGACATAAATCGTCTTCAATTTTTTGCTGTTTTCTCGTCTTTTATGTCTTAATGGCAGTAGGATGTGGACCACGTTACACATTGAAAAGCTATGGGACCCTGCCCCCCACCGTCAAAAACGCCATGGTTATTAAGCTTAGCGGGACTGAGCTCGAAATGGTGAATAGCGGGATATATCTAAATGAAGGTGAGCCATATTCTATTGTGGCAGGCGGATGGCTGCTATACAGCGAATCGCTGACTTTCCTGATTTTAAATAGCGGTTTTTTACTGGAAGCCAGGATCGGACATGAACCATATTTCACCCCATTAAGCGGCAGATTCTACAATCAGAATGGAACGACAAGAATCGCACACGCTAATGGGAATCTATATTTGGCTTTAGATCTTCGCAGACGTCCGGGGTCATTGGCGTTTTCCGAGGGCTATGTCTACGTGTTGGTCATAGCTTGGAAAACAGATGATAGGGCTCAAATTGTCGGAACTCTTCAAAAGCTGAAGGAAAAGGAAGCGAACTCGTTTGAGGCTGGTAGGATTCACCGTGATGTCATCAATGGCTTTGATGATGCAATAGATCGGGCTAAAGAGCTACGGGAAGATTTCGGATTTCGGATTCCGGATTCTGGATTTGCTCCTGAAATTGTCTGTGTGAAAAATTATAGGAGGGTAATGCCATGAAACACAAAACCTTCCTGTTATTTGCAGTCCTTGTCATCGGGCTTTTGTGCGGGCCGCTCGCGGCTAATGCGGAGAAAGAGGGCAAAGTCTACCGGATAGGGTGGTTAGGACCCACTTACCGCGTTTTTGACAAGGTATTAGTGGAGGAACTGCGCAAATTAGGCTGGGTTAAGGGAGAAAATTTTGTCATAGAGTACCAAGCTTGGGGATGTAAACCCGATCAGATCCCAGCATTAGCGGCCGAGCTTGCCCGCCACAAAGTTGATTTCATATTTGCAGTCCATACAACGGACACCTTTGCCGCCAAGAACGCCACATCCAAGATCCCCATTGTTTTTACCATGGTTGGTGATCCCGTTGGGTATGGTTTTGTATCGAGCCTGGCACGACCCGGGGGGAATGTGACCGGGGTGAGCAGTAATTTGATAGAGATTACCGGAAAAGCGCTTCAACTGCTCAAAGAGGCTGTGCTCGGAGCATCAAGAATAGCCTACCTTCATAATCCGGCCCGGGGGCAGTTGGCCCATCAGTTTTTAGAAAAGATGCAGTCTGCGGCTCAAACGCTGGATGTAAAACTTCAATCGGTACAGGCGAAGGATCCAAAGGACTTCGATGCCGCATTCAAGGCCATGGTTGAAGGGCAGGCCCAGGGTCTTGTGGTGCTTTCCTCTCCACCCTATAACTCCTATGTATCTCAGATCGTGGATCTAGCCCTCAAAAACAATCTCCCCATGATTGTTTTAGGCCCCACTTACTGGCCCCGGGCCGGCGCCCTCATGAGCTATGCGCCTGAATACCCCCACCAGTACAGGAGCGCGGCCCACCTCATTGACAAGATCCTCAGAGGAGCAAAGCCGGCCGATCTCCCTGTGGAATTGCCGACCCTCTACGAATTCGTCATCAACCTCAAAACTGCCGAGGCCCTCGGTCTTGAGATCCCTGAGTCACTTCTCATCCGGGCAAGTGAGGTGATTGAGTGAAAGAAAGGTTTTAAATGGCATCTTTGCTGAAACCGTCGGGTAAGCTCTTCAGAAAATACGCAGTGTTGTTCGTGACACTGGTCACCGGGGCATTGCTGGCCAATGGCCTCATAGAGATCTACTTCTCGTACCAGGAAAATAAAACGGCCCTTGCCCGCATCCAGAGGGAAAAGGCCCTGGCCGCGGCATTAAAGATCGAGCAGTTTGTCAACGAGACGGAACTCCAGATCAGTTGGATTGTCCCGTGGGGGGCCTCGGGTGTAAGTCCTGACGAGCTTGGGTATCTCAGACTTCTGGGCAAAGACCCGGCCATCACAGAGGTGAGGTATATAGATTCGGTGGGCAAGGAACAGCTCCACGTTTCTCGGTTAGGCATGGACAGGGAGAAGAGCGGGGCGGATTTTTCCCACAACCCTGCATTCATCGAGGCAAAGAAGGGCAAGACCTGGTTCAGCCCGGTATACTTTCGTAAGGGGTCCGAACCGTACATGACCATCGCCATGGCAGGCCCGGGAAAGAACTCCGGGGTGACAGTGGCAGATGTGAACCTGAAGTTTGTCTGGGAGGTCGTTAATCAGATCAAGGTGGGCAAGGCCGGCGGCGCTTATGTGGTGGGCTCCGATGGCAACCTCATAGCCCACACAAACATCAGCCTGGTCCTGAAAAAGACGGATCTTTCCTCGCTGCCCCAGGTGGCGGCAGCTCGCAAGAACCCCTTGAACCCTAGTCAGGAGGAGGTCTCGGTCGCCCTGGATCTCCAGGGGCAGCAAGTCCTTACAACCTACGCTCCTATCGCCCCCCTGGGCTGGTTTATCTTTCTTGAACAGCCCCTCGCAGAGGCCTTTTTGCCCCTCTATGCCTCCATTTTCCGAACGGCACTATTCGTGCTTGCAGGCATTGTGCTGTCCATTCTTGCGAGTTTGATCCTGGCCCGGAGGATGGTGACACCGATTCGGGTGTTGCGGGATGGGGCGGCCAAAATCGGCGGGGGGGATTTTGGGCACCGCATCGATCTCTACACCGGCGATGAACTGGAGTCTCTGGGCGAAGAGTTCAATCAGATGACCACCCGGCTCCAGGAGTCTTACGCCCATTTGGAAGAAAAGGTCAAAGCGCGGACCCACGAACTGAGCGATGCCTTCCAACAGCTCGAGATCGCAAATAAACACAAGTCTGAGTTTCTCGCCAACATGAGCCATGAACTCCGAACCCCCCTTAATGCCATCCTGGGTTATACAGAGCTGATTGTGGATAAGATTTACGGAGATGTACCTGATAAAATTCAGGAGATCCTGGAACGTGTGGGAGAGAATGGCCGTCATCTGCTCAGCCTCATTAATGACGTCCTGGATCTTTCTAAAATCGAAGCGGGTCGTCTTACCCTTTCTCTCAATGATTATTCCATGCAGGATCTCGTTCAGACGATCATCACTTCAGTGGAGTCCCTGGGTGCGGAAAAGAACCTGGTGTTAAGGACAGAGGTCCCATCGGACCTGGTGACCGGCAAGGGTGATGAACAGCGTATCGCCCAGGTGTTCTTGAATCTTGTGGGGAATGCCATAAAATTCACCGACGAGGGCAAGGTCTGTATAGAGGTGACCACTTCCAATAGCTCATTCCTGGTCTCCGTATCTGACACCGGTCCCGGGCTTTCGGAAGACCACCAGCAAGGGATCTTCGAAGAATTCCACCAGGTAGATGGTTCCAGTACCCGAGAGAAGGGGGGAACCGGACTCGGCCTCTCAATCTCCAAGAAGATCGTCGAGATGCACGGTGGAAGTATCTGGGTAGAGTCCACCCTGGGAAAAGGCTCGATTTTTTTCTTTACACTGCCAATTCGAGTCGAACAACAAGAGGATCAAAAATGAGCAGGAAAATTTTAGTGGTTGAAGACCAGGAGGATAACCGCCGCATTTTACGGGACCTCCTCATGAGCGTGGACTATGAGGTGATCGAGGCGGTCACCGGGGATGCGGGGGTGACTGCAGCCGAGACCCATCGGCCGGATCTGATCCTGATGGACATACAGCTCCCCGGTCTCGACGGATACGAGGCAACACGCCGCATCAGGGCCAACCCCGATCTACAGGAGATCCCTATCATCGTGGTCACCTCCTATGCGCTTAGCGGCGATGATGTCAAGGCGTTTGAGGCCGGCTGCGATGCTTATATGGCGAAGCCGTTCAGCCCGCGTAAGCTTTTGGCAAAAGTCCGCGAGTATGTACCGTAGCTGATTACAGGGAGGTACACTGTGTGAGGACACCACCACTTATCCTGATTGTAGATGATAACGCTGCGAACCTGGAAATCCTCCAGGCTCGCCTTGCTGCCCACAACTATGGGATCATTACGGCGACAGACGGCGAAGCCGGGCTGGCCATGGCCAGAGAAAAACAGCCGGACCTGATTCTATTAGACATCATGATGCCCAAGATGGACGGTATTGAGGTCTGCCGACACATAAGATCGGATACTTCTCTGCCATTCATGCCCATAGTCATGGTCACTGCCAAAGCGTGTTCGAAAGACATCGTCGCAGGACTCGAGGCAGGTGGCGACGAATATCTGACCAAGCCAGTGGACCATGCCGCACTGGTTGCAAGGGTCAAGTCGATGCTCCGCATCAAGGAGCTTCACGACACGGTCCGGGAGCAAGCAGCCCAGCTTTCGGAATGGAACCGGTCGCTTGAGCAACGGGTGGCAGAACAACTCACCCAACTGGAGCGAGTCGGGCGTTTAAAGCGTTTTCTCTCCCCCCAGGTCGCTGAACTTGTTGTCTCCTCAAAAAAAGAAGGGTTTCTCGAAAGCCACCGGCGGGACATCACCGTGCTCTTCTGCGATCTCCGTGGATTCACAGCCTTCTCTGAGACCGGAGAACCTGAAGAGGTGATAGGGGTCCTGAGGGAATACCACGAGGCCATGGGAAGCCTGATCTTCCAATACGAGGGTACGTTGGAGCGATTTACTGGGGACGGTCTGATGGTCTTTTTCAACGATCCTATTCCTTGCCCGGACCCGGCGGCCCGTGCCGTCAAGATGGCCGTAGCCATGCGCGAGTATGTTCGTGAACTGAGCGGGAAGTGGCGAAAGCGAGATCACAGGCTGGACTTTGGGGTGGGGATCGCCCATGGATATGCTACGCTAGGAAAGATTGGGTTTGAAGGGCGCTTTGACTATGCGGCTATCGGAACTGTTACGAATGTCGCTTCGCGCCTTTGCGATAAGGCTCAAGGGGGACAGGTACTGATCAGTCAGCGGGTTTTCGGAGCGGTAGAGGAGTTGGTGGATGTCGAACCACTAGGGGAGTTAGCGCTGAAAGGATTGAACCGCCCGGTCACAGTTTACAATCTTCTTCGCGTGAAGGAATGAGTCTCTGGGTTGCCGAGCATCACTTCATCATAATTGACAAAGGCTGCCCTGCTTTTATCATCTCACCACCGCAATAAATCTTATCAAGAGGTGATCCTATGGGCACAGCGGATCTCACACGAAGACTTTCTGCCATCCTTAGTGCTGATGTGGAGGGCTACAGCCGTCTCATGAGAGATGATGAGGAGGCGACCGTCCAGACGATTACCACCTATCGCACCGCCATGACTCGTCTCATCAATCAGTACCGAGGACGGGTGGTGGACTCCCCTGGAGATAATATCTTGGCTGAGTTCACCAGTGTGGTGGATGCCGTGAATTGCGGTGTGGAACTCCAACGGGAACTGGCCGAGAGAAACGCAGAGTTATCAGAAAACCGTCAGATGCGATTCCGAATTGGGATCAACCTCGGCGATATCCTTCAAGAAGGCGAGCGGATCTATGGCGACGGGGTAAACATCGCAGCCAGAATGGAGACTCTTGCTGAAGCAGGTGGTGTCTGTATCTCCGGGACTGTGTATGACAGTATTGAGGGCAAGTTAGGATTGGAATTTGAGTACCTGGGCGAGCACGAGGTCAAGAACATTGACAAACCCATTCGTGTTTATCGTGTTCTCTCTTATCCGGGTGCTGCCGCCCACAGAGTTGTAAAAGCGAAAAGGGCCGTAGGAAAGACATGGCGTAATGTTGTTGCGGCAATAGTCGCCGTCCTGATTCTGGGTGGAGGGGCCTTGGCCTGGCACTTCTACTTAAGTTCCTCGCCTACTGAAGTGGTGGTAACCTCCAAAAAAGCCCCTGCTCCTAAGTCACCCGACGAGACGTCAATACCTGTATCTGATGAACCCTCTATTGCCGTCCTCCCTTTTGCCAACATCAGTGGCGACCCGAAGGAAGACTATCTCAGCGACGGGATTACTGAACAGATTATCACTGCTCTGTCCAAAATACCACGGATGTTGGTGATTGCCCGCAATTCGGTTTTTACCTACAAAGGTAAGCCCGTGATGGTCCAGCAGGTAAGCGAGGATTTGGGTGTACGGTATGTGCTGGAAGGAAGTGTGCAGAAATCGGAAGATAAACTGCGGATTACGGCCCAGCTCATTGATGCCAGGACAGGGAATCACCTATGGTCGGAACGTTATGACCGGGATCTGAAAAACCTGTTTGACCTCCAGGATGATATCACGAAGAATGTGATAACGGCTTTGCAGGTTAAACTGACTGACGGACAAGTTGCCTCTCTTTTCGGCAAAGGCACAAAAAACCTGGAGGCATACCTGAAGACTATGGAGGGATTATCTCATGTACGTCGCGCTAATAAGAACGATAATGAGATAGCCCGACGGTTATATGGTGAGGCCATTGTATTGGACCCCAATTATGCCGACGTATATGTGCTCTTGGCTTGGACTTATTATCTTGAAGTCTTTAATGGATGGACCAAAACGCCGGCGAAATCACAGGAGAAGGCCATAGAACTGGCAAAAAAGGCGATCTCCCTTGATGAGGAAAACGCCCGCGCTTACATGGTGTTTGCCAATGTATATGCTCAAACGAGGCAATTTAAGAAGGCTGCAGCCGCGCAAGAAAAAGCCCTATCTCTCAATCCTGCCAACTCTTATATTAACTTCCTCTGTGGCATGACTTCATATAATGCCGGCAAGTTCAAAGAGGCTATTTTGTTTTTAAATAGGGCGATACGTACAGACCCCAAGTACCCAGGCTGGTATCCGTTTTTCTTGGGTGTAAGCTACTTATGGACGCTCCAGAATGATGAGGCTATTGTGGTATTTAAGAAATGGGCCAGTCGCGAACCTAAGAATGCCGATGCACATTTTTTATTAGGGTGTGCCTTTATTGCTGCAGGCAAGCCGGAAGAAGCCATCGCTATGATTGAGAAGGCATTGAGCCTGAACCCAAACCCTCCAGTTTCATACATATGCAATTTATCCGCTGCCCGTCTTGAGGCTGGTCAGACTGAGGAAGCGATCACAATGCTGCGCGAAGCACTCCGTCGCGACCCTGAAAATGCTGAAATTTGTATATGGATATCCGTAGCTCTAACCTCTGCAGGGAAGTATGAGGAAGCTCTTTCGATGGCAAAAAAGGCGGTAAAATTTAAGGAAATGACCCCCGGCCCCGGATTTGATGCCAATTTCAATTATTTCTTAGGTGTTCCATATCTCATGATGGGACAGTATGTGGAGGCCATCGCAGCCTTTAAAAAAGCGCTTAGTATTTCGCTTGAATATGTGTATGCACACATTAGTTTAACAGCAGCCTATAGCATGGCAGGCCGTATGGAAGACGCCCGTGCTGAAGCGGCAGAGGTTCTCAGAATAAATCCCAAACTCACCTTGGAGGATATAGCCAAGAACGGTTATTTTAATTTTGAGAAGGCTGACAAGGAACGCTTTATCAACGCTCTGCGAAAGGCAGGATTGAAGTAAAGGGAGGGGGTCCTTGCGATTCCACAATACACAACCGTGAGGTGTCAACATGAAATGCCAAAAATGTCAGACCCAAAACCCTGAGGATAATGGGTTCTGCCGGGAGTGTGGTGGATATCTCTTATCAAATTCAAATGGAGGTGCGACCATGAAGTCATTAAGCCGGAATATTGCGATAGCACTCTTTTTCGCCTTTGCCCTTGGTTCGATTTACGGTTGTGCGGAACAACCAAAACCTATTACATTTGCTGGGCCTGGTGTACAGATCTGGAAGATGAATATTATTTATGAAAATGGGATAGTGTTGAAAGATGGGACATTATTGTTAAAGCCATCGGAGACAGAAAAGGACGTCTTCCATGTAACAGGAACCATGGATACGGTGGCGGAGAGTGATGCACAGGGAAAGACCCGCATTGTTTCGGAATGGAAGGGAGAAGTAAGAAATGGTATGCTGCTGTGTGAGGGCAGCTGGGTTTCAAATTATATTGGAAACGCCGGTCAAGAAAGTGGAACCGGCACTTTCACAATGAAAGGAACCATTTCGAAAAGGCGGGCTTCAGGTACCATTCACACTGGCGGTTCCTTCGGCCATGAGCAAGCTAAATGGACTGCAGAGAAAATCAGCTGATACTGTGACTTTGTGCTTAATTCTGTGAAATGGGCCAGAAAAACCTGTCCGTTCAATCCCTTCAAAACCGGACTGGTCAAAAGGGTGACACGAACTTCAGATGAATCAAGCGTGACACTAATGGTGATAGGTACAACCTTACTCAGAGCATTCGCAACAGAAAAGCGAGTTCTTATCAGATCTTGTCAAATCAAATGGAGGTGCGACCATGAAATCATTAAGCCGGAATGCTGTGCTAACGATGTTTTTCGCCTTTGTCATTGGATCGATTTGCGGTTGTGCGGAAAAACCGATTACATTTGCTGGCCCGGGTGTACAGATCTGGAAGTTGAACGCTGTTTATGACGATGGGAGTAATTTCAAAGACCAGACATTGGTTCTAAAGCCTTCGGAAACAGAAAAAGACGTCTTCTATGTAATAGCAACCATAGACGCGGAAACAGAGGGTAGTAAGGGACAATTTTACCTTGCTATGAAATGGAAGGGAGAAATAAGAAATAATGCGATGATTTGTAATACTACTGGTATGATGAGAATCAGCGCAGGGGTCGATGAAAGCGGTTACATTTTATCTGGAGAAGCAAAAGGAACCTTTTCAGAAAGGCGCGCTTCAGGTACCAGTATTCTTAGTAATAAATGGAATACCAAGTGGGGCAAATGGACCGCAGAGAGAATTAGCTGATACAGTAACTTGGTACTTACTTCTTTGAAATGAAACGGAAAAACTTAGCCGTTCAACCCCTTTCAAAACCGGACTGATCGTAAGATTGACGCAGCCTTTAAATAAATGAAGTGACGCTAATAGTGATTAGGTCAACCTAACTTAGCCCATTCATGGCTGGAAAAAAGTTCTGAGCAAATCTTAGTAGATCAAATGGAGGTGCGACCATGAAATCATTAAGCCGGAATATTGCGATAGCACTCTTTTTCGCCTTTGCCCTTGGTTCGATTTACGGTTGTGCGGAACAACCAAAACCTATTACATTTGCTGGGCCTGGTGTACAGATCTGGAAGATGGATCTTGTTTGGGACGATGGGGGTCATGTGAAAGACCAGGCATTGGTGCTAAAACCATCAGAAACAGAAAAGGATGTCTTCCATGTATCAGCAACCATAGATGCGAAATCAGAATCTAGATGGGGCAAATTTCAGGCTGTTTGGGAATGGAAGGGAGAAATAAGAAATGGTGCGATGACTTGTAATATTGAAGGTACTTGGATTAGTCATGCAAACCAAGGAGACACCCAGGTCGACGGAACTGCAAAAGGAACATTTTCAAAGAGACGGGCTTCAGGTACCTTTCGAAATCGTGGAGATGCTGACTATAGGTATGGCAAATGGACCGCAGAGAGAATCAGTTGATACAATGACTTTGCGCCTGGTCCCCGTACAACAAACCGGAAAACCTTAGCCGCTCAATAGACACTATCTATCACCACGTACCGGCAAGGCCCGGCAAACGAGCAAATAATCCAATCTTCCGAGATTACCGGGATCATCTTTCCCGGCGTAACCTTCACTGCCGCCATGAAAGAAACTGTATCCAAGGGCAAATTTCTTACCACCTACGGCCCAAACCCATTCATCGCTCACATGAATAAGGTCGGTAAGGCACGAAATGTGCTTCTTTCCTGCGGGATCATAGATTGTCTTGAGCTCGTCAACAGTCGGCATACGCCAGTCATCGTGCCCGCCGGCCCGGTAATTTTGGAAATATGTTTTTAAATCACGCTTATTGACTCCTTTACCATCATCCCTGGCAGCCCACATGAGGCCCGTTCTTTTGTCTGACACGGTCCCGTTGTCATGGGCAATAAAGCGGCCGTCCCCCGCTTCTTGTTTTTCCGTATCGGGTTTTCCCGTCGCCCGTACCGGCAAAGGTCTGGCGCCTCCTCCCTCGGCCTTTTTTGCCTGGTACCAGGCCCCTGATCCAGGCCCATCAAAAAAGGCAACGGCCGGTGAACCCTCGATAAAGCCGAAACTAATCGCCAAATCCCGTCCGTCCAATCCCCAGACCCACTCACCGGTAAGATCGATCAATTTCGTAAGGTGATACCCGTCTTTATTCTCTGTGCCCTCATCATAGATTGCTTCCAGTTCGTCAATGGTGGGCATACGCCAGTCATTGTACCCTCCGGCCCGGTAATTGTCTAAATAGGTCTTGAGATCGGCTTCGTCAATAGCCTTTCCACCGTCTTTGGCCGCCCACATGAGGCCTGTTTTCGTATCCTTTGCTGTCCCGTTGTCATAGGCGATAAAGCGGCCATCAAAGGCGATGGGGTTTGCATCAGGGTTTCGACCTTGGTTTTGTGCTTCAGCCACTGCCCCTGATCGGTAGGTGAACAATAGAACAAAGACAATTAACGTGCTCAGTATCAGACTTCTGAAAAACGAGCTCGTCCCGTCTGCTGCCGGAAAACCGGTACCTATTTGCCGAATTGAATGCATCCGATTCATTTCTTCACTCCAACCCTGCCTTGTGCAACCCCTCGATTATTTGCTCGATGTCTTTTCGATTCCTGTAAGGGAGTCTTTTGGCATAGAGTTCTACCGAAAATTTGGGATTTATTCGAATCACTTCGTTGGCAACTCTTCTCCCCTCTTCTTCACGTCCTGTTTCGCCATAAGTGGCAGCGAGATAAACCTTGGCAAGGAAGTGATCCGGATTCTGCTTAAGCGCCTTCTTGAATGATTCAATGGCCTTGTCATTCAGTCCGGCCAGCCGATATGCGTCACCCATATTATATAAATACCAGGCAGGTGGAATAGGATTGAGACAAATTGCCTTTTCGAGCACGGAAATAGCCTCTTCCGGCCTGCCCAGATATCTGAGCATGAGCCCCAGGAGGGCATTGACATCGGCCCCGTTCGGCTCAAGGGTGAGGGCCCTCTCTCCTGCGTCCATGGCCTGCTGATACTGCCCTTTCATCAGATATATGTTGCCTAACAGGACATGGGTGTCTGCCAGAGAGTCGTCCAACTCAAGGGCTTTTTGAGCCAACTCAGCGGCCTGCTTCATGGACTTTCGGGGTGACCGGCTCCAGCCATTTATCACGTCCATCCAGTGAGTATAAGAGAGGCCCACCAAGGGAACGGCATATTCCGGGTCCAGGGCCATGGCTTCCTTATACGCCTGACGGGCCTGGGCATTGTCTTCTTTGGTCATTCGCCCGTAATGCTCATCTGCCTTCAGGACCTTTTCGTAGGCCTTTCGGTTGGCTGTGCCCTTACGCCGCAGGCGGGCCTGTTCCCCTGTGGTCAGATTCACCTCCATGGAGGTCAGAATTTGTTCCGTGATCTCATCCTGAAGGGTAAAGATGTCTTTGAGATCCCGGTCATAACGCTCTGCCCAGAGGTGGTGCCCGGTACCGGCATCTATCAACTGGGCTGTAATGCGTATACGCTCCCCGGCCTTGCGAACGCTCCCTTCCAGAACATACCGCACCCCCAGATCCCGTCCCACCTGCTGGACCTTCACCGCCTTCCCTTTGTAGGTAAAGCTCGAATTGCGGGCAATCACAAACAGTCTCGGGATTTTGGAAAGACCGGTAATGATGTCCTCCGTCAGCCCGTCGCTGAAATATTCCTGCTGCGGGTCGGCACTCATGTTGACAAATGGGAGGACTGCGATAGAAGGTTTATTAGGCATATCAGGTTTGGTCGCCGAAGGTGAGGGATGCTGGTAGAACTTCCAGATCGCCACAGTTGCCAATCCCAGTACCAGAACAGCGCTTACGATCAGGGCGGTCTTGAACCATGACCGGCGAATCCGTTCTTTTGGCGTGACAACGGTTTGCTCCGGAGGCCTTTGAGAAAGCACCACCTTATAGATGCGAATCGGCTTGGTGATGTTTTTAACGGCTTGTTCCCCTGAGTACTCGAACTCTAATGGTAGCCTGTCGGCTATGCTGTCATATACGGACCCTGAAATAGAAATGCCACCCGCGTCGGCGAGGGCCTCTATGCGGGCAGCGATATTGATTCCGTCACCGTAGATCCGGTCTCCTTCTTCGACGACATCGCCGAGGTTGACACCAATTCGAAACGCCATCCTGTGACTCGCAAGAAGAACAGAATTCCTGGCTCTAATTTCTTCCTGGATTTCTACTGCACACTGGACCGCATCCGCAGCACTGGCGAATTCAGCTAAGAGGTTGTCTCCGATTGCATCTACCACCCGGCCCCGGTACTGCTCAATCAGCCCGGCCATGACCTGCCGGTAGGTCCCTAAGGTGCGGATCGTCGAGTCTTCATCCTCACCCATGAGGCGGCTGTAGCCTTTTACGTCGGCGCTGAGGATGGCTTTGAGTTTTCTTCTAAAACGTTCGGCGCTCAAGGGGTTACACCATGAAGTGTTAAAAGTGATGGGAATGGATAAAGCCTGAATCAACAGTGGCTAAGATACAAAAGCCTCCGATCGGGTATAAATATCCCGCGGAGGCTTTATTATCGGTACCTTCTGGAAACATCTTTCCACAGTTTCCTCTGGAAGGTTAGGGTTATGTAGTTGACTTATTTAGAGATTGCTAAAAATGAATAGCGCTCAATGCTATTAATACCCAAGAAATAGCCTTTGTCAACTGAAATCGCATTCAAGCACCGCTCATGTATCACCTGTGCGATTTTCCGATTCCATCGAAAATCTTTATTATTTCCCGTTAGAATTCCAGGCTCGAAGCGAGGAAGTCTCAGAAGGCAGGCTCATTCAAGGATGCCATTGAATACCAGAAGATGAGCATAAGCTGCCTGGAACGGCTGCCCAAGACAGAAGAGATCCAGAAAAAGATCATTGACGTCAGAACGACCGTCGCCAATTATCATTTGACCTTGAGCCATCATGTCGAGGCAAAGGATGCTGTTGAACCTGTCATGGAACCGGCATTGAAACTGAATTATCGAAAGAGGCTTCCTGGAATCTATACGGCCATGGGGATGCATGCCCTTTGGGTTAAAGAGGACTTCTCAAGCGGGATTCCATACATAAACGATGCGCTGAGGATTCCGGAGGAGATCGGTGACTTTTTATCATTATGGACCGCAAACTATCAGTTGGGCGTCTGTTTGTCTTTTCAGTGCGAATTTGAAAGGGCATTATCACATATTGAGAAAAGCCTGGACTTGAGTGAATTGGCAGACAATACACTGGCACATTTTTCTGAGGCAGATCACAAAAAAATGAGAGCTATTTAATACCGAATTGATCTAGTCCTGGCAGGATATGGGTTGCTGTCCAGCCCATGGAAGGTCCCCCATGAAATGCAATGGCGATACCGGCGGCTTCAATGATTTCCTGCCGGGTTAACCCTAGGTCAACAGCTTTTTGGAGATGAAGGGCCAGGCATTCCTCACACCGTAGATAGGCCATGACGCTAAAGCACATGAGTAGCTTGGTATTTGGCATCCAAAGCGCCTTTTGCCGAGACCCTAAGCCCTCAGCCGGGCCGATTAGCCAGATCTTTTAGATATGCCTCCCATTCCAGGGGAAGTAAATACTTCTTTTTGTTATTGCATTCCTTGCAGGCGGCAACCAGGTTTCCCTTTCGACTTTTTCCGCCCCGAATCAACGGCACCACATGGTCCATGGTCAGGTTTTCACGACCCACCATCCGCCTGCAATAGTAGCATTCACCCTTTTGAACACGGCTATACCACCAGTTGGTACGCCTGAGACGCCGGGCTTTTTCTTTTTCACGCTTGATCTCCCTTTCATCAACCATATTGAAATCTAATGACATGTGAAACCCTTCCGGTGTTATTGATATTTTTTTTCCAAGTTTCGCATGATCGTATTTAAACGCTGATCATCCGGTTTGCTCTGGTTTACAGAAGGTTTCGGCGGGGTTAACGTCCTTTGGACATTCCTCTCAAAAAACGAGGTTTGGATCGGAGCATTCGCCGTCAGATTCAAAATATGATATACTTCCGTGGGTGCATTTTCCAAGGCATATTCGATTTCATAGGGATACCATCCGGCATCTATTTTCCGGTAGTCCTTAAACCGGACTGTCACGAGCCTGCCCTCCGGATCTCCCGGAAGAATATAAGATAGAAGCAGTGGGAAAAATCGCTTTTTATCCACCAGGAGTCTTGGGTTTTCCGGATCCCGAGCGCCCACCCGGTAGGCCACAACGCCGTCGCACCGGTCATAGCCCAAGTCCCAGATCTGGATACCCAGTTGGGACAAGAACGCGGATATCTCGCCTTTGGGATTGGCCATCAAAAGCCACCGGTACGTAGCATCCGGATTCGGTTGCCGCATGACTTGTTCTGGCGGGTTTTCCGTTTTCAGAACTTCATTTGCAGGGTTGGGCATGGTTTTCGGCGTATTTGCCACGGTATTCGGGAGATGGGGTGCGGCTGTTTCCATGGACCGTTCATATCGGGGCGTTTTAAGCCACACATTTTCCCTGAAAACCATTTCACGAAGGGGATACTGAGAATGGATGACATGGGTCGCCTGTTCAATAATCAAGGTATTCAGTGTTGTAAACTGTTTTTGAACCCTTCCGAGGATCTGCTCCAAAGGCATGACATAAGCACAGACTTCACCGGTTATCAACCATAAAAATATACAACTCATCAATATTATTTTAATTTTTTTCATTCCTGTTTCCCTTGGTTGAATGCTATCCTTCAAATAACCTGATAACTATATCACAGCCCCCATTGAAGACCAAATTAAAATCCTCCCTGATAAAATGTATGGCTGAATATCTCAACCTTGCATAATATCGGCTATTGTGAAATGCTATTGCTGTGCTAAAGTAGACTTTTACTTAAATCAAATTAGGGTAAAGGTATGAAATATAAGCTGTCTAATCTAATTGACATCGAAAAGAGTCGAAGACTTCTCGACAGTTTCTGCGATGCGGTGGGAATCGCAGCGGCTGTTATCGATTTAGATGGTGAAGTTCTTGTGGGATCTCGATGGCAAAAAATATGTACGGATTTTCATCGTGCAAACGAACAGACCCGTAAAAAATGCATTGAAAGCGATACCCTGCTTGCCAATGCATTGGAACAGGGGGAACAGTTTTCAATTTACAAGTGTCGTAACGGCCTTACTGATGCCGCATCACCGATCATCATTGAAGGTGAGCATGTGGCCAATGCCTTTGTGGGGCAGTTTTTTCTGGAGGCGCCTGACCGTGATTTTTTTCTTCGGCAAGCCGCTGCATATGGATTCGAAAAAGCGGAATACCTGGATTCCCTGACTGAGGTCCCTGTGGTGGTAGCGGACAAGCTCCCCGCCATTCTCAATTTCCTTACGACATTTGCGGAAATTGTAGCAGGCATGGGGATCGACCGGTTGAAGCAGATGGAGGCGGCGGAAGCGCTTAAGGAGAGCGAAGCGATATTCCGGACCATCATCGAGCACAGCAATGAAATGTTCTATATCCACGATACGGAACATGTCCTGACTTATGCGAGCCCGACTTCAGAAAATCTTCTCGGTTATACATCTGAAGAAATGATGATAAATTGGACGAATTTGGCAACGGATGACCCCATAAATCAAGAGGGCGTTCGATTTACTGAAAAAGCGATCTTAACGGGTAAAAAACAAGCCCCTTATCTGTTGGAATTACAAAAAAAGAATGGAGCGTTAGTCCTTCTTGAAATCGATGAATCTCCTGTAAAAGACGTCTCCGGAAAAGTTGTGGCTATTTCAGGGGCTCTAAGAGATGTAACCGAACAAAAAAAGACCCAGCAAAAACTATTGAAGTCGGAAAAGGGCTTTCGTGATCTCTTTGATTCCATTACGGATCTCATTTATACTCAGGACCTTGAGGGCCGTTTCATCTCCGCCAACCATGCCATGAGCAGCGTATTTGGTTATGAAAAAGATGCGTTTATGGGAAAACCGGCATCGGATTTTATGAAACCGGAAATCAGGCCTTATTTTAAGAGTGAGTACCTGGAAAAGATCAAAACCGAAGGGTTTGTTGAAGGTGTCTCGGTCTATTTTACGAAAGCCGGCAAAGAAATTTATATTGAATACCGCAGTTCTTTGGTGGAACCTGGAGATGGTGCGCCCTATATCAGCGGCTCCGGAAGGGATGTGACGGAGCGTGTATTATACCAGAGAAAGATTAAACGTCTACAGAAACAGATCGTTCAGTCTCAGAAGATGGAAGCCATGGGTTTGATGGCAGGCGGGGTTGCCCATGACTTGAATAACATCTTGTCGGGGATCGTCAGCTATCCCGAATTGCTCCTGATGGGTTTGCCTGAAGATAGCCCGCTCAAGGGACCCATACAGACCATTTACGAATCAGGGAAACGGGCCGCCGAAGTGGTGGAGGACCTGTTGACCATGGCCAGAGGCGTGGCGACGGGAAAGGAGGTTTTGAGTCTCAACAACACGGTCAATGAATATATGGAGTCCCTTGAATACAGGAATCTGGCGAATACGTGCACCACTGTTCGGTTCAAAACAGAGCTTGCCGCCGACCTCCTGAGCATGAGCGGTTCCCATAGCCATATCCGGAAAGCTTTGATGAATCTGGTCATCAACGCATCAGAAGCCATTGAGGGGAGCGGAACGGTCACCATCGCCACCTTGAACCGCTATCTGGATGAGCCATTGAAAGGGTATCGAGATGTTCACACAGGCGAATATGTCATGCTGACCGTATCTGATGATGGTTCGGGCATATCTCCCGAGGATCTTGAAAGGATTTTTGAACCGTTTTATACCAAGAAAGTCATGGGCAGAAGCGGTACGGGCCTGGGTTTGGCTGTGGTCTGGAACACGGTCCAGGAACATAGCGGTTATATCAATGTGGAGACCAGCGGAGCGGGAACGGTTTTTGAACTCTACTTCCCGGTCACGAGGGATGAAAGGATTTCTAAAAATGAGCCTGTTCCATTGAAAGATTACCTGGGGCACGGCGAGAAAATTTTGGTGGTTGACGATGAGGAAGGGCAGCGAGAAATCGCCTGTAATATGCTGACCAAACTTGGATATAAGCCTGAAGCAGTATCCAGTGGAGAAGAAGCCGTTCAATATGTAAAAGAAAGTTCCGTGGATTTAATTGTTCTTGACATGATCATGCCCAAAGGGATGAATGGCCGGGAGACCTATCAGGAGATTATAAAAATTCGCCCTTCACAAAAGGCGGTCATCGCCAGTGGATATGCAAAAACCCTGGAGGTTGACTTTGCCAAGAAATTAGGCGCGGGTCATTACATAAAGAAGCCGTACACTCTGGAAAAAATCGGCGTTGCCGTTAAAGACGAACTGAACGGATAGAATAGTTTTAATTATGACGACAGAACAAAAAATTGTCAGTGAAAAAGACTTTACCGGAATTCTGGAGCCCTTTGTCAGACCCCTTCTTTCCCTGTCTCACCACGCGGGAACATCGGCTGACAAAAAGGATTCCAACCGCTTGCATATGGGCTTTTTGGCCAACGTGATCAAGTATGCCTCCGATGCGGAACATCTGTTGGATCGATATCGGGCTCGGTACAATCTGAACTGGATTTATTTCAGGGAACTCACCGCAAGCGCCAAAAACTTCGGCAAAGCGTCCTTCCTCCTTGAGGAACTCAAAAAAAATTTCAACCGGGATTCTGTTATCATTGAGGGAAGAAGCCATTTCATTGAAAACGCTGAATCGGCTTCATCTTTTTTAAATGAAGTGATTGCCGCTATTTTTCTTGAACTTCAGAAAGAAGCCCGAAGGCTGGGAATATCAATTCCCGAAGAAAACCCCCTTTCCACTTACGGCTTAAAGCTGCAAGAGGAGGTGATTCTTCCCCATACCATCGAAGAATCGGCTGATTCCGAAATTGCTTTTACCACCCAGAAAATTCTTCATCGATGCGTTGCCTGTGAAAAAGAAGCCCGTTTTCTTGAAAGGGCTGTTCAATCAAAGGCCAATGGCTTGGCTTTTCAGATTCCCCGTACCATCAATGAAGGAAAACTGAGGCGTCTGGGAACCCGCCTCCACAACCTGGTGAGCTGGTACGATTCATACGTGGTGAACCACAGCATTGAAAGGGAGTTCCCGGAACTCAAAAAGATTCGTGAAAGCTTTTCGGTGCAACTGAACCTTTCTAAAATAGGAACGATTCTGGCCCATTATTTTGAAAGGCATCTCATGATGCCGTCGCCGGTTGTGGAAAAACTGAAAAAACTGGTGCCTACAACCAGACTTCTGGAAGAAGCGCTTTTTTTCACCCTTTACTACCAAGTCAAATGCGTTCATTTTGCGAGGCGGTTAGCCGATGCTGTTTTACCCAATATGCTGGAAGAAGTTACCTATGACCTTCCCGTACCCAAAAGCCTCGGTTTTCATGCCCGTCCTTCGACCCTCGTGGCCAAGGTGGTTCAACAGCACGGGGCAGCGGTAAAGATGCTTGTGGACGACCAGGCTTTCGATGCGGGCAGCATTCTGGAGTTGCTGAGCGCCGGTGGATATGTGGTGACCAAAAGGCTGGATCATGTCCGGTTCCGCGGGGAAAAACGGGCTCTGGATGATCTTAAAATCCTGGCCGAACACAATTACGGGGAGACGGAAAACGGTCGTGACGCACCACTTCCTGCGGCCCTTTCTTATTTGAGATAAAGGATGTCACGGGTGATGAGAAAAATCCCCGTAGCAGCTTAGATCACACAGGGAACTGGTGTTTTTTACCGCAGCAATCACAGCCCTTTCCATGGCCCGTGCCGCCAGAAACCCCACCACACTCAGATCCGCCTGAATATCCCCGGTCGACATGGCAAAAATGGTATCCCCATCATACATGGTGTGGGCGGGCCTGATGGTGCGGGCATAACCGTTCTGGGCCATGGAGGCCAGTTTTGTGGCTTCGGTTTTGTTAAACCGAGCATTCGTTGCAACTACCCCGATGGTGGTATTGCCGCTGAAAAGATTCTTCTTATTGGAAAAGGCATTGAGCATAATCGCTTCGGTATCCAGAATGGTTTTCATGTCTTCTCCGAGAGGACCCGCCAGTATTTCGCCGGTCTCCGGATCTATTACATGGCCCAGGCAGTTTACGGCAACGAGGGCGCCCACTTTCAGTCCTTTTTCCGCAATGGCGTAGCTTCCCGTACCCCCTTTCATAGCCCGTGCCATGCCGTAAATTTTTCCCACACTGGCGCCGGTCCCGGCCCCCACATTGCCCTGAACATCCGAACCGGTTTCAGCGTTTATGCACGCAGCATATCCCATCTCCTTGTCAGGTCGAATGCTGTGATCACCCAATGCCAGATCGAAAAGGGCGGCTCCGCACACAATGGGCACACGGGTCACCTGAACATCAAAACCGATTCCCCTCTCCTCCAGATATTGCATGATGCCTGCCGCGGCATCCAGTCCGAAAGCACTTCCTCCGGCCAGAAAAACTCCGTGGACCTGCTGTACCAGATTCACAGGGTCGAGGAGGTCTGTTTCCCGGGTTCCGGGTGCTCCTCCCCGCACATCCACGCCGACGGCGGCCCCTGTTTTGCTGATGATAACGGTAACACCGGTTGGACCCGCCAGGTTCTGGGCATGACCCACGTGCAAACCTTCAATTTCAGTGAATGGGATTTCTTTCATCTCCATACCTCTCTCAGGTTTTTTTTGGACAGTGCCTCCTGAACGTTATTAAATATATCATGCCACGAGACCGTGGTTCAAGGGAATTGCCCGTGTTTTGCAGCAATTTCAGCGATAAGGTTCGTTGAATTATCAGGTCTTGTTTATTGCTATTACACATGAAACATGTTTAAATTATTAATCTATGAGCTGTTATTCTTCGGCATTTTGAAAAAGAAAGCGTGGAAGGTTGTCAACTGAATATTCAAACGGTGGGGATTGATTCGGATTCGGAATCGGTCAGGGAGCCCGGAAATGAAGAATACAGGAAAAAAGCAAGCCTATCTATCTCATGTGAGGTTTATCCTCATCGGCATTGGGCTGGGTGCCGTTTTCTGGATGCTGGAATCGGCTGTCCATGTGCTTGTATTCCATGATGTGGGCTTTTTTGAACAGGTTTTCCATCCGGAGTCCCATGAAATCTGGATGCGTTTGACGATTGCAGGCATGTTTGTGGGATTTGGAATCTATTCCCAATGGATTGTTACCGCCCGCCGGCGTGCTGAAAGGGAAGCCGTAGCCGTAAACATGGAGCTTACCCAGATATTTGATACCGCAGCTGATGCCATGCGGGTGGTTGACAAAGATTTTAATATTATTCGAGTGAATGAGACCTTTGCGGCGCTTTCGGGCGTGACAAAAGGAGACGCAATCGGCAGGAAATGCTACGAGGTATTTTGGGGGCCCCTATGCCATACGAAAGACTGCCCAATGATCCGTATCCTCGATGGTGTGAACCGCGTGGAATATGACTCGGAAAAAGTGCGTAAAGACGGCGTAAAAATCCCCTGTATTGTTTCGGCGACACCCTTTCGAGGGGCGGATGGGGACCTCATCGGCATTGTTGAAGATTTTAAAGATATTTCGGAACGAGAAGAAGCTGAACAGGCGCTCATTCAGTCTCACGAACGATTGCGTGACCTGACGTCGCACCTGCAGGTTGTCCGGGAAGAAGAGCGAACCCTGATCGCCCGTGAAATTCATGACGAGTTGGGACAGGCATTGACAGCCCTGAAAATGGATGTGCACTGGCTACGTCAACGGTTACCCGGCGAAAAACAATTGATGATTGACAAGACCCATGTCATGTCAAGACTTATCGACTGGACCGTTCAATCGGTAAGAAGAATTTGTGCGGAATTGAGGCCACAATTGCTCGATGATTTCGGTCTTTCGGCAGCCATGGAGTGGGAGGCGGAAGAATTCTCGAAACGGACGGACATTGAAACCAAAATCCTATCGGATTCGGAAGACCTGGTTTTGCCCCAGGGAATTTCCGTGGCGCTTTTTCGTATATTTCAAGAAGCGCTCACTAATATTACGCGTCACGCAAACGCCACCATAGTGGAAATCATCCTCAAAGGAAATCAGACAAGGGTGGAGATGCGTATCAGTGATAATGGGAAAGGGATTGAAGATCAGGAAATTTTGGATTCCAAATCATTTGGGATTATAGGCATGCGGGAACGGGTACATTACCTTGGCGGCAACTTGAGCATCATCGGTAACCACAATGGGACTACCTTAGAGGTATCCATCCCGGTCAACCGGGAGGGAGGCGTTGATGATAAAGATACTGGTGGCCGATGACCATGCCATCGTCCGCGAAGGCCTGAAACAAATTTTGGCGGATAATTCTGACATGGTTGTTGCCGGGGAAGCGGTGGATGGCCAGGAAGTCCTGGAACAAGTCCGAAAAGAGGACTGGGATCTGATTCTCCTGGATATTTCCATGCCGGGGAGGGGCGGTATTGATACTTTGAAGCAATTGAAGGTCGAAAAACCGAAACTCCCCGTTCTTGTGCTCAGCATGTATCCCGAGGATCAGTACGCCATTCGTGCATTGAAAGCGGGGGCATCCGGGTATTTGACAAAAGGGAGTGCTCCCGAGGAATTAATTGAGGCTATCCAAAAGGTGTCTCAAGGGGGGCGGTATATCAGTAAATCCCTTGCTGAAAGCCTTGCATTCCATGTGGGGTCAAATTCTGATAAGCCGCTCCAAGAAACCCTTTCAGATCGGGAATATCAGGTCATGATCATGATTGCCTCGGGAAAAACCGTATCAGAAATCGCAAAGGAACTGTCTCTCAGCGTTAAAACCATCAGCACAAACCGTGTGCGTGCCCTTAAGAAGATGGGGATGAAAAACAACGCCGAACTGACTTTTTATGCCATCAAACACGGACTGGTGAAATAGGATTTTGTGAAGTCCATTGGATTGCTTTCAAGACTGTTTGTAGGACAAACACTGACAGGAAAAAGGGTCTTCGGCCGATTTACATTGGCGTTACAAAGGGTATAATGTTGATCATGATGTAAGTTTTACAGCGGTTTATCAACAAATTTAAAGATCTTCAAAGGAGAAAAAAATGATACTTAGAAAAGCGAAAACCCTTTGTTTACCCGTGTTGTGTTGTATGGCCTTTGCCCTGGTTCTGTTCCAGATGCCTGCCCAATGCCAGGCCTATGACATCGAGATTGATGTTTCACCGAATGTCCTCAATATTCAGAGTGCAAGCACTATCGTCACCGTGCATACAGATGTCGCCTATAGTCTAGTGGTTGGGGCGTCTGTATTTCTCAACGGTGTTGCAATCGATTGGTGGAAATCCGATGATCGGGGTAACTTTGTTGCCAAGTTCAATTCAGATGAAATAAAAACATTGGATGGGCTGATCATCGGCGATTATAATACACTGACATTAAATGGATTCACTACTGGTGGAGAGGCATTTATAGGAGCCCAGGATATCAAGGTGATCGATAACATCCCAGCCGGGAAAAAATAGGCGGATCGTTATGCCCTTTCAGTTCGATTGCATGCCGTAATTTCGGCTCTTTGACTTTGACGGTCCAATGGGGGAACGCTCCAGTTCCCCCATGCTCATTATCCAACCTTCCTCCGGTTCCCTCCAACAAGCCTTTACCCATGCACCCATGATGAAAATCCCATGGGGCTTGGCTACCCCTTGTGGCGTTTCGGTTCACTGTGCTACAATGCAGTTATAAACGGTATCACTCAGATCCGTCCAAAATGGTAGCGCATTTTATGTTTCGTCGAATTCTTAAATGGGTATTGTGGATAGCAGGCCTGCTGCTTCTGATGCTGATCCTTATGGCTGCAGGACTTTATTTTACACCCAATGTGGTTTCCACCGACTGGTTTCGCCACCAGTTTGAAACCCGTGCCTCCAAATCCCTTCAGCGACCCATTACCGTTCAGGACCTCCAGTGGACCTGGAAAAAAGGGATCAGAATAAAGGGGCTTGAGGCAGCCGATGACCCCGTATATAGTGCCGAGCCGCTTCTCTTTGTTGAGCAACTACTTGTTTCCGTGGATTTTGAACTGAGCCCCAGACGTCTCTTTATCGATCTGGAAGCGGATGGGCTCAAAGGGAATCTGATTCGTGAAAAGGACGGTCGAACCAATCTGGAGACATGGCTCGCTCAGTTGAAGCCCCCTCGGGAACCCGCCGAACCGGCTCGTCATGGTCCGGTGACCAAAGAAACCCCGTCCCCCTTTATTTTGCCCGGAGACCTTACGGCAAAAATTAAATTGACCCATGGTCGCCTGCGGGTGGAAGACCGCATGGAAAACCGTCTGCTCGAAATCCACGACGGGACTTTCAACCTGGATATGCCCTCCCTTCTTTCAAAACCCGTGAATCTTAACATGAGTTCTCAGCAATCCATGGATGGAAAGGTTCTGCCGCCCCTGGGCCTTGCCGTCCGTATGGACCGCCTGGTGGATGAGACCGGTGGCCTCAATCCACGGGCCGTCATGCTCAACATCAACGGTGAACTGCCAGGGATTCAATTGGCAATGCAGGGGTCCATGGCGGAGAAAGGGGTGGACGGAACGCTGAAAATCGATCTTGCGCCCTTGGCGGAAGCGGTTCAACCCTTTGTGCCCGCTGTCATTCCCCAGCTGTCCGGGGAGATTCTCCTTGAAACAAACGCACAGCTTCAAACGGACCAAATGATCCTTTTTGATTTGCGGCTGGCCTTAAAAGATATCCTGGCAGTAGGCGGGCCGTTGAAGGAAAAGAAGATCGGTCCCCTTTCCATGAGCCTTTCCCAGAAGGGGAGTGCTGAGGTTTCCGGTAAAATGGTGAACCTGGAGAAGGGTGAAATTCATCTCATGGAAAAAAGCGGCTTCTTTTTTAAAGGCCGCGTCAAAATGGAAGAAGACAACCAGGTGAATGTCAACCTGACCCTGAACGACATTGCCCTTCATCTGAACGAAATTCAACACCTGGCCAAAGGCTTCATCCCCGAAGGCATTGGGTGGAAAGGGATGAACAACTCCCGGAACCCTGATTTTAAGATGAAGGAAGTACAGTTGAGCGGCACCCTTCCCAATGGTGCAGCGAACCTTTCCGTGCAGGACATGGCCTTGAACTTGCCAGCCGTATATCTGGCACTTTCGAAAGACCAATTGAACGCTGAAGATCTGACCCTTCTGGTGCCCCATACGTCGGTTCAGCTGAAAAATCGGTTCCCCGAAACCTTTGAAATGCGCCTGAGTATGGGCGCAAAGAATGTGCGCATCACAGGGAAACAGCCCCTCAAAATGGATGAATGCCGGATATCATCCCTGAATCTGGACATCAAAGACCTAGGGTTTTCACCTGAGGCCCTGTGGGGCATGGCCGGCCGAATCACCATTGAGGAGTCGGGCGTTATAAAGGGCCTCCGTCTGCCGCCCCAAAATGATGGCACGGACCATTTATCCCACGGGTTTAAAACCCATATTGAGCTGCCGCCGGCATCTCAGGCCAGGGTGGTGTTTGCCCAGGCCGACCTTTCCACGGGGCCCTTAAAAATGGCCGCACTTCTTCCGCACCCTTTGAAAGAAGGGCTTACCCTGAAAGCGCATTTAAAGGATGTGCTGATTCACCAACCAGAAGCTTTGAGACTGGATGTGGGGGAGTTCAAAGCAGACATGCGCGCAGGGGATGCGCTGGAACTTCGCATGAACGGCGCGGCGTTCGATTCGGGCATGAAGTCATTTCGAACGGAGGGGTTTATCGGAGTGGATCTCAAGCAGGTGTTAAGCCTGGCCCCGATCGGATTAACGCCCAAAGGGCGGTTTACCGGCCGTGTTGAAACAAACTGGCAGCTTCAAGGCCGGCGGCCCACCGACCAGGAGATTGCCGGACTGATCGATAAGACCCTGTCCCTAGAAAAACGGATGCAGTATGGGCATTTTCTGGAAAAACTGGATCTTAAAACAGAGTTCATGAATATGGCAGTGACATTGCCCCTGAATTCCGGCGAGACGTTCTCGGCCGAAGGTATCCATTCTGTAACCCCTTTCAGCATCAGTACCGCCAATGGTCTGAAATCGGTGTCCATTCTGGGGGAGTTCAAGGTGGATAAAATCAAGGCGCTTCCATCTTTAGGAAAACTGAAGACGCCGCTCTCCGCCGCGCTTTTATTTAACGCCGTGAGCAAGGATCTCAATTCCCTGGAGTTGCGGGAAACCCTTCATTTGGCGCCATTGGCCGTGGAGCAGACCCTTGAACTGAGCCTGAACAAGCTGAAGCGTTTGTTGAAGCAAAAAGACAAACCGGACCTTTCAGCGCTTTTGAAAACGGTGGAAGCGAACATCAAAGCCGGCATCAATATCAACACAGGCCTCGGATTGGCCCCGTTCACACGGGGAATGACCTTGGAAGGACCTCTAAAAGGGCGCCTGGCGGTACAGTTGCGCGGTGGAAAAACCGTTTCCATGATCACAAATTTTGAAAGTGACGGCATTAATGTAACATTGCCTTCAAAATTTTCAGTCGACAATTTAAGAACCCATCTTCGATTGGAGAAAACCTATGATCTTGCCTTCGGTCCCCTGAAAGCAGCAACCCAAAAACCCGTAGAAGCACTTTCCCTATCGGTGCTTCAGCCCGAATCATCACCGAGGCTCAAATCTTTTGTAACAAACCCTCTTTCTCAAAGACTGCTGGAGGATCTTCGAGGACGTCTCTCCGGAAAACCGACCCTCTCTTTTACAGAAGCCCGATTGGAAAACAGACCGTTTCCGATTCTGGTCAATAACGTTCAGTTGCAGATGCGGTTCAGCCAATCCCTTCCTTCCATAGATTATTTCCAAATGGGAATTATGGGAGGAACAGTGGTGGGGGCGCTCAGGATTTTTAAGCACCATGATCGTTATCGCCTTCAAATGGACGGGGCTTTTTCCGGCCTGGACGCGGAACGGCTGCTTCAAAGAGGCAATGCCGGAAGTTCGGGAAATCAAAATGGCATCAATGAAGACACCCAGATCTCTGGGCGTATGTCCCTTCAAGTTCCCATCACCGCCGACGCCAGAAATGTCATGGGCAATTTGGATGCGGTATTTCGACTGACCCACATCGGAGCACGGACCCTGGAGCGGCTCCTTTACGCCATGGACCCCCATGAAAACAATGAGAGCATCGTTCAGCAACGGGCTCTGTTGAAAAAAGGAACGCCTCGATGGATTGAGGTGGTTATCAAAAACGGCAGCCTCTCTTTAACGGGAGAAGTGACGGTGGCCGGAAGCAATATTCAACTGCCCGCCATCAAACGGTTGAACATGGCCTCTTTACCCATTCAAAAGCAAATTCAAACCCTGGCCGGCCGTCTGGTTCCCCTGCTAAAAGGTCTGAAAATTCTTTCTGCGAACACACTTTTAGTGGAACAGGGCGGCGCCATCGATTTTAGGGAGGATGGAAAATGAAGAAATTCTCTTTTTTAAGGGATCTGTTTCCGGTTGTCGTACTGTCGACACTAATGGGCTGTACCCTGGCCAAGGTGGATGTGAATGTGGTCAGCGAAAGGACCGCACTTGAAAACCAGGTCCTGGGTTCCTACAACGCTCTTTCTGATGATGTCCTCCTGGTAGCCTCGGTCAGGGGTGTTGACCCCTCGGGTAAGATCAAAACACCCCCTCGAAAAAGCCGCGAATACCAGAACGCTGTCATGGCCATGGAAACCCTGGCCTTTCATGAGGACGATGTGGATGGGTTTAAACGCCTGGGCTGGGTGGGCGAAAACAACATTGGGTTATTGACAACCTTTCCCATGAACAAGGAAAAGGCTCCCGATGATCTTCAGGCCTTTGCAGCACGCTTTCCACAGGATGAGTTCCTCTCGGTGGTGAAACAGGTGAACCAGGCCCGGGAAGTGGTTATGATGCGGGTGGTGGAAACCAATGCGGATTTTACGGAAAAAGACCTGCCTCAAATCAAAAAAGTGTTTGCCAAGCTTAACCGTGACAAAGCTTTGCCTGGTGAAAAGATACAGAAGGAGGACGGCTCATGGACCACCAGGTAGCCGGAGGACGGAGGACGGAGGGCGGAAGACGGAGGACGGAAGACGGAGGACGGAAGACGGAGGACAGAGGACGGAGGTCAGTGGCGGCGGGTCTTTTACTGGTTTTGGCGGTTTTGTTTTCTTGTGCCGGGCCGAAGTCTTTGGAAACGCAGAAGGGGGTATTGAAGGTCGTGGATTCGGCGGTTGTTGACGAAAAAAAAAAAAACCGAAAACCGCCACTTGCTCTGCCTGTAAATCAGCCCGTGCAGATCAGTTTTGAGTCGGATCCCGTGCTCTATGCGGCGTTTTCGGGGGATGGCAAAACCGTTGCCTATGTTTTGGAAAATGAGGGGCGATCATCCCTGTGGCTCATTCCAGGGGATTCTGCTGCTAATGCACCGCCTCAAAATCGGCTGGAGGATATGGGCAGGATCTCGGCGCCGGCACTCTCCCGGGATGGCCGAAGCCTGGCTTTCGTGGCAACGGATTATGATGCCAAGGGGGACATCTATGTGCTTTCAGTGGATAAAGCGGAATTAACCCCCCTGCGACTCACCGGAAGGGACTCGGCCGATGGCGGGCCGGCACTGTCGCCGGATGGTAGGCGGATTTATTTTCAGCGGCTTCTCCCCGGTGAAGTGCTGCCCCAACTGGCAGCCATGGATCTGGATGCCCCTGCCGGCAGCCAGGATATCCCCAAGGTGGATACTCTGAGGGAAGGGGCCTTTCCTTCCGTCTCCCCGAACGGCGAAAGCCTGGCATTTGTATCTTTTACGAAAGACTCAGGTGGGGACATCTGGCTGCTCGACCTTAAAACCGGAGACGCAAAACCGATCACCAAAGGCCCTTCCCAGGATCTTTATCCCACCTGGTCCGTGAATGGAAAATGGATCTATTTCTCACGGTTTGATGCGGATACCAATGGGGACGGCATCATCAGCTTCGATGATCATGCGGCCATAAACCGGATTGCCTCTGGGGATGCAGACTCACAGGCTTATCCTCTGACATCAGGGACTTTTTCCGCCTACCAGCCCATGATAACCTCGTCTCAGATCCTTTTTCTTTCAAATATCAACGGCACCGGGAACATCTGGGCACTCCCTTTGGAAGGACAGATTCCCGTAAAGGAAAACGTGCAGGCTCAGATGGCGGTGGCCCGACTCCTGGCGTCACGCATCCCTCAAGAAGATTCCCTGGCTGTGCTCGCCTATTACAGCGTGCTGGAAAACTTCGGGACGGATGAGAAACCCAGCGCTGAAGCCGCTTATGAAATTGGGAAACTGTACCAGCGCATGGGGCGCCGTGGCTTGGCCATTCAAGCCTTTGAGCGAGTCATGCAGGATTTTAAGGATTCCCATCCCGAAAAGGACCTGGCAGCCATTCGACTGGCGGCACTTCAGGCTGAAACCGCCTGGGAAACGGCGCCCACGGATTTAAAACGACAAGAGATCCTTAAAGATGCCGTCATTGGAATTCAAAAGATCTCAGAAATTAAAAACGCTTCATCACGGATAAGAGCGAGGGCATGGATGACCCAGGCCCGGCTGCTGGGGGATTTGGGGCAAAATGCTGCGTTTTTGGAAAAAGCCATTTCACTTCTGGATCGGGTCGGAACAACGAAAGATCTTCCGGCGGAGTTGAAGGCGGAAGCCCTGTTTCAGAAGGCTCGCCTGAGTAGTCGAATGGGCCGACCGTCAGCAGTGGAACCCATTTATCTTTCAATCATCACCCTGTACCCCGATACCCCATGGGCTGATCGTTCCGTTGAACAGATCATTGATATCCACATGTCCGATTCCGCCAATGAAACGGATGAAAACCGCATGCAGGCCCTTGCACGGCTGGCTGAAACCCACCGGAAAAACACCCCTGCGCTTTCCATGGGCGCCCTCAACCGCATGGGGGATACGGTGTTTCAGAAAGGAGACTGGCCCCAGGCCAAACGATGGTACCGGGAAGTCTTGACCCGGTACGCCGGATCCGGTGAATCTTTCCTGAAGGGTGAATTTCCTCCCACCCAGGTTGCGGCGGCCCGGTTGGCGCTGGCTGAGATACTTTACCGGGAGGAGCTTTTCCGTCAGGCCCTGGATCTGTATGAAAAGGAAATGGCATACCGGCCCTATGAAGACCGACTCTACGGTCTGGCCCGGGCCGCCTATGTGCGGAAATCCATGGCGGCAGCCAATTTCCTGTTCAACTTAGGCGAAATCCCCGCTGCCCAGAAAATCTACAGTGATCTTATTCGTGAAGATTCGGACCTGGTTCAAGCCCATCGCGGGTACATCAAATGCGCAGCCCTGTTAAAGCAGATAAATCCCGTCCTGGGTCGGTATCGCACGCAACTGGCAAAAGACCCGGATAATCCCGTATTCCTTTACGCTGAGGGCCTCTGCCTCACCTACCTGGAAGGGAAAAGATCGTTGGATGAGGCGCGAACGCTCATTGAATTAGCCATCAGAAAACAAGGACAGAACCCGTACTTTCACCAGACCCTGGGATACATTTTTGAGGTGTCGGAAACCGTCTATGGTGAGCCGGGCGGCTTTGAAAAGGCCCTTGTTAGTTACCGGAAGGCCTTTTTCCTGAACAACCCGGGAGCAGACCCGCAAAACAGTGCCAACCTGGCCCTTAACCTGGGGAACATTCATTTTCTCCTGGGTCAATACACCAAGGCCCTTGAAATGTATTTGGAAAGGCTCGCATCAAAGGCGCCCTTTGATCATGAAGATACGGAAATCCTCTTTTACCGCCGCCTGGGCGGTGCCGCCTTTCAGGTGAATGACCCTGACATATCCATTAACGCCTACACCCGGGCCCTTGACCTCATAGAGAAATGGATCGACCCCAAACGTGCTTCCGAGCTGATGGGAAAGCTCAACACCACGATTTTCGACCGGATACTGACACCGGCCCTCAAGCGCCAAAAAAATGCCGAAAGTGTTGAACTGCTGGCCCGGCTGCAGAGCGATATCCACAAGGATCTCTTTCGTGCCACGGAAAAACCCTTTGATGCACCTCCGGATCCCCGATGGCACCCATACAAAGAGGCCATGGGATCGATCATGGCCCGGGAAGAAAAGCTCATGGGGGAACTTTCCCCGCTGATGACGGATAAAAAAAGTGAAACCGAGAAAACCCTCCTCTTCATGTTGAGCCGTGCCCGGGATGCCCTTGAATTTCCCGGTCGCATGACGGAGCTCAAAGCGGAAATGCTGGACCGGCTCGGGCTGGCGTACCAGGAGGGTGAAAAGTGGGATGAAGCGGCCAATGCATTTGAAAGGGCCTTTCAACTGAACCTGGCCCTTGGCAAGACCCAAAACCTGGCCGCAAACCGACGATCCGTCGCCTATAGCACCTATATTGAAGCGGGAGAACGTGCGGGGAGTGAAAAGGAGCGGCTCCTCAAAGAAGCCCTCAAACAGTTTCAGGAAATGCAGGGCCTGTTGGATCAGTACGGAGTGGTGGACCCTGGGGATAAAAAGGCCGCTGGCTCACGGGGCGAGGGCGGCGGTGCCATGGTGAATGTTTCCCTGGATTTGGCCCTTGATAAAACCACCGGTTCACAGGCCGTTTACGGGTTCAGCCGGGAGCAGGAAACACGTCTGGCCCAGGCCTTTATTTCCCGGATCGAGACGGAATTGGGCGTTCTGGGGAAAGCTCAGGCAGCCGTCCATCAGCAGCTTTTGCCTTACCAAAAGGGAAAGCTTGTGAGCGATAAAGACCTTTACGGGGTTTCCCTTCTCTCCCACCGGGATGGACAAGTCCGCTTTGCGCTCAGACAGCCTGTAAAAGCATTTCGTTCATTTCAACGGTCCGCGGAGCTGGCACTCAAACTCAGAAACCCGGTCAGTGCCGCCATGAATGTGGTGAATATGGCCTGGGCCCTGGGCCGCATTCCTGCCGGTGACCCTGATTATGGGACTATGAAAAACCAGCTGGCAATGCTTGACAGAAAAACCGCTAGGTTGCTGAAACGCTTCCGAGAAGTGCTGGACCCATCGGTGCTGCCCGATTACCACAACAAAATGGGTGTCCTGATCTTGAACGGCGGGGAACAGATTACGGATTCATCTCCCGAGGCGGCCGCTCGTAGTCTGGCTTGTTTAAAACGGGCGGGTATCCATTTCACCCATGGCCTTGAGGCCTTGAAAGGCATTAAACCGGCCGGGATTCCAGTGACCCGAAAGGGACTGGCCTTGGAAGCGGCCCTTCAATTGAACCTGGCCCATGTGGCCCTGGGGTTTGAAGAATCATCCAGTGCAAAAATCTGTTCGGAAAAAGCCCTTGAAATTGCAGCGAAAGGATTGCTGCCCCAATATGAGTGGCGGGCACGGATGCTTCTGGGCGATTTAACGGGGGCGCTCAAAACCCTGGCGGAGGTTCCTCTGGTAAATGCGGGCTGTGCTTCCGGAGAAATCCGGACCGCCTTTTCGCCCATGGTCGCAGCCCTCATTCAAAAAGGTGATGCGGAAGGAGCCCTCAATCTTCTTGAAAACCTCTCTGAAATAGAGCGCTTTCAACAGATGAGCCCAATGGTAACGGCACAGATCTCCCCTTCAGAAAGGGCTCGCCTGTTAAAAATTTTTCCCAGGCTCATGACCCTTTTGCGACTCAAAACGGAATTGAAAGGGGTCGAAAACGGCGAAAAGCGCCATCTGGAAGAACGCATTTTAGAGGAGCAAACCCTGCTGGATCAGGCCATGGGAAGAGATCCTAAGGAATCATCCACAGCAAACACGGTGGGCCTCCCCGCGCGGCTAACCCGTTCGGTCGCTCTCCAGGAAGAACTGCTCTTTCTCCTGAGCCTCTGCTTCGAAATGGATCGAGTGGCGGATCTGGCGGTAGAGACAAGGCATGCCTTGTCTCAAAAAGAAAAAAACCCGTTCAAAGACCGTTACAATGAGCTTCTAACCCTGTACGGGCAAACCCTGAAAGGAATAAAAAAACTGGCAACCCGGGAAGGCACCCCCGGTGTAGCCGCCCTGTTCGCGCCGTATCCCGTGGAGGCCATCGATCTCATGGAGAATCTGCCTCCTGAAGGTCGCGCCATACGGGTTTTTGAGAAAGTACCACGGGAAAACAGCTGGACCGTTTTTGTGGTGAGTCCGGATGATATCGTTATTGAGACAAGGCATGCCTTGTCTCTACTGCCACCATCCACCATCCTCATTTATGAAGACCCGTGGGCGCTGCCGCCTAAATCCGGGTCTCCAGTGGCTCTGAACGCCACCCATCTGGTGCGGTCCGTTCAAAACCGTAAACCCTTCAAAAAACGGATTGTGGAGATCGCCGGCGCCTATGCGCTTCCAACGGACTTTGACATCACCCGACTGCCGGTTTCAACCGAAAGAGACGACATCTCGGAGGTATTGCCCGGTGCCCAGGGGCTTTTGCTGGGCGGCCCCGTCTACACCGCCAACACGGTTCCCACAAGGCCGAAAGAGGTTCCCGTCTATGGACCGGCCATGGGTCTCGACCAGGGCCGAATCCTCCCCCTTTTCACCCTTTTTCATCAGCTCTCCGACGCTTCCCTGGTTATGGCCCCTCGGGCGGCCACCGAAGAGACCCCCCTGCTGGGACATCTCTTTTCCCTCATGGGGGTGCCCACCCTGGTACTGCCCCACAAACCGTCGGATCATTCCCCGGTGGTAACCCTCTTTTTTGAAGCCTATGGGAAAAACCCGGTTCAGGAAGCCCTTTCAAAGGCCCTTCAAAATCCGAAGGTCAAAGGGGACCGCTGGGTTTCCCTGGGGTACTGGGGCATGACTGAAAAAGAGGCACTTGATCTGGCAAACCGGCGTTTCAAGATTTATGTGCAGGAGGGCATCAATTCATTTAAGAAAAAGGAACCCCTTTATGCCTTGGTTTCTTTTGAAAATGCCCTTATGGTAGCCCGGCAAATGGAGACGCTTTCGCGCTATGAACCACAGCTTCTCATCTATGCCCGCGAGAGCGCCTATGCCGCCGGGCGTTACGAAATTTCCGCCCGGTATGCCGGGGACCTTGTCAAATTCTGGGCCGGGAAAAAACCCGACTCCAAGGACCAGGCGGAGGCCCTGGTGAAGCTGGGCCTGATCCGTGCCCGTATGGAGCAGTACGATCGGGCTATTCCCGCGCTGGAAGAGGGGGCTGAGATCATGGCCAACCTGGAGCTGGAGGATTTGCAGGTGTCAGCCCTCAACGACCTGGGGGTGGTGCTGGAAAACGCCACCGACTATGACCGGGCGCTTGCGCAGTTTCAAAACGCGGCTGATCTGAGCAGAAGTTTGGATAAGAAGGAACGCCTGGCCCGACAGTATATGCGAATGGGACGAATTTACGACCTTAGAATGAGCCAGTACGCCAAGGCCAAAATCCATTATCTTAAAGCTTATTCGCTGTATGAAGCCCTCAACAAAACCGAAGACATGGCCCAGGCGCTTCTGGATGCGGGCCGATGTGACCGGCTGCTCGGGAATTTCAAGGGTGCCGAAGAACGGTATGGAAAAGCGCTTATGCTTCTCGAAATGGGAGAAGGGGAGCAGAAATCGGAAAACAAAATTCTAGCGGGAATTCTCATGGAACAGGCCAACAACCACTGGTTCCAGGCCCGTTACCAGGAGGCTTTTAAAGGCCGGCTGGAAGTATTTAAAATGGCCCTCAAAAACAACTGGATTCTGGAGCAGGTGAACAGCCTCAATACGGCCGGCCTCATCTGGTGGACCCTGGGAGATCACGAAGCAGCCCTCCGTGAACTTAAAAAAGCTCTTCAACTGGCAGAAACCCTATCCGCCAGAAGGGATGAGGTGGCCACGACCCTCAACAATATGGGGTTGGTATACCGGGACGCGGGCGACTATGAAAAGGCCATTTCCGTACTGGATCAGGCCCTTTCCATCGACCGGAAAATCAACTCCAGTTGGGCCATTGCTTATGATCTCAAGAACCTGGGGTTGACTTACCTTCGCATGGGGAATGCGGAAAAAGCGGTTCCTCTGTTTGAGGAGGCCCTTGCCCTTACTCGGAAAATCGGAAACCGGATCAACCAAGCCAAGATTTTAGTGGGATACGGCGAGGCTCTCATGGCACTGAAACGGTTTGACGAGGCGAAAACCCGGTTTGATGAGGCGCTCGATCTTTCCATTAAAATGGCCCTTCGCGAGGTGGAGTGGCGGGCGCTGTTCGGTTTGGCGCAACTGCAGCTTAGGGGGGGGAACAAAACGGAAGCCCGGAATCTGCTGGAAGGTGCCGTTAAGGTAATCGAAGGGATGCGGGCAGATATCAAACTGGATCAGCTCAAGGACGGGTTCATTGCCAACAAGATGGGTGTCTACGAAACCCTGGTGAGTCTGCTGGTGGACATGGGGCTTGATAGCCAGGCTTTTTACGTTGCGGAACGGTCCAGGGCCAGGAACCTCATCGATCTATTGGGCAATCAGCGGCTTTCTCTTCACGGGGCCGTGAACCAGAAACTCTACGACGGGGAAAAGGCGCTCAAGAACCGGATTGCAGAATATGAAGCCCTCATGGCCCAGTCCACCGATCCCGACGAACGGGCGGTTTACCAAAAAGGGCTGGATCAGGCACGGGATGGGTATCGGGATCTGTTGCTGGAAATCCAGCTCAAAAATCCGGAACTGGCTTCCATTCTTTCCGTGGACCCCCTGACCCTGCCACAGGTACAGGAACTGATGGAACCGGGCACCGCCCTCCTGGCCTACTATCTGGTGCCGGATGAAATCCTCTGCTGGTTCATTACCCGTGACCGGGCGGAACTTTTCAGGACACCCCTGGGCCGCCGGACCCTGGCCCAGTCCGTTCTGGATTACCGCCGAACCCTTCAAAACCTGGAACCGGCCGAAAAACAGTCCGAAGAACTCTACGCCTGGCTGCTTTCGCCTTTGAAAGAGCAGTTAAAAGGGGTTAAAACCCTTGGCATCGTGCCTCACCATATTCTACATCACCTCTCTTTTTCCACCCTGTTTGATGGAAAAGAATACCTGGTGGACCAGGTTCCCCTCTTTTCCCTGCCCAGCACCAGTGTGCTCCGTCACACGGCACAGGAGCGGGAGATGAAAAATGCTCCCAAGGTTTTGGCCGTGGGCAACCCGGACCTCCAAAATCCGGCCCTGGCACTCCCTTTTGCGGAGAAAGAGGTGGCTTCCATCGGTTGGAGATACCCGGATATGACACTCCTTACGGGGGATAAGGCCACCGAAGGGTGGGTGGTCCGCAATATATCGGATTTCGACATCATTCATCTGGCGTCCCATGGGGATTTTGATCCGGTGAATCCACTTTTCTCCTCGGTCAAGCTGGCCCGGGACGATCAATATGACGGTGATCTCCGGGCTTCCGAAGTATTCGGTCTCGATATTCGTGCGGGTCTCGTGATGTTGAGCGCCTGCCAGACGGGCCTCGGGAAAATCACCAGCGGCGACGATGTGATCGGTATGAACCGGGCGTTTCTCTACGCGGGAACCAACGCCATCATGAGCAGTCTGTGGCGGGTGAGCGATATATCAACGGCTCTTTTGGTGAAACAGTTTTATCGAGAATACAAAAACCGGGGCAAGGCCCAAAGCCTGAGCCGGGCCATTCGCCATGTGAAAAACCGTTACCCCCACCCCGGTTATTGGGGTGCTTTCGTGCTGGTGGGGGATTACCGTTAAGAAAAAACAGATGGAGGCCACATCATTAGAGAATCCGGCATGACCGGGGTCAGGAGAAATTAATATGTTAGTCAAAGACTGGATGAGCAAAACGGTGATTACCGTAGATGTGAACGACAGCATGCAGGAAGCCATGAATCGCCTGAAGGAAAACAACATTTCCATGTTGCCGGTGATGAAAAAGGGGGAAATTGTGGGGATCGTCACGGATCGGGATCTCAAACGGGCATCCGCATCCGATGCAAACACACTGGAAGTGCATGAACTGCTTTTTTTGATCACAAAAATAAAGGTCAAGGACATCATGACGGAAAATCCCGTGACCCTCCCCTTTGATTTCACGGTGGAGGAAGCTGCCGAGGTGCTACTGGAGAAGAAAATTTCAGGTGCCCCCGTGGTGGACGGGGAAGGGAACATCATCGGCCTCATCACCAAAAACGACCTGTTTCGCGTTTTGATTGCGTTGACGGGTGTGGGCAAACGGGGCATACAGTTCGCTTTTGAGGTGGAGGACCGTCCCGGCTCCATCCGCGAACTGGCCGACGTGATACGCCATCACGGAGGCCGCATGGTCAGCATCCTGAGCACCTATGAAGGTGTGAAAGACGGTTATCGAAAGGTGTTTATCCGCATGTACGGCGTTAAACGGGACAAACTTTCCCAGATTGAAAAAGAGTTGGGAGAGAAAGCCCAATACCTCTACCTGGTGGACCATCGGGAAAACCGGCGAGAGATTTTTTAGCGGATTGTATACCCGTATTCAAGAACCCGGAACCCAGATCCGGAAAGAAGGGTTCATCCCATTCACTTGGCGGCCAGTAACCGGTCCACCTTGGACTTGACAACCATTGAGATCAGTTCCCCCGGACCCAGTTTGCCGCGGGCCTTTCCCAATTGAATGGCCGCTTTTTCAATGTTCCTGGGGACAACTGACTGATCGGATTCAGGCTTGCGGGCCAGGGTCAATGATTCAGCAGGGCAGGTGGAAACGCAAAGTCCGCAGCCGATACAGCGGTCCCTGTTAACGGTAATATGATCGTTTACAACTTGCAGCGCGTCCATCTGGCATCGGTCCATACAGATTTCGCAGCCGGAACAGGTATCCGGGTCGGCCACCGCCACAAAGGCAGTGGCAGCCATGCTGACAGGTTTTTCCCTGCGCTTGAAGGCTTTGAGTACCTGGCAGCAGCAACCGCAACAGCAGCAGATATTCAAGATTTCCCGGGTGTTGCCGGGCTGGAGCACCAGACCCGCTTCATTGGCTTTTTCTAGAATATGGAAGGCTTCCTGCTGGTCGATGACCCTTCCGAGACCATTTCGTTGGTAATAATCCGCGCCGGTCCCGAATATCAAACAGCTTTCTTCGGGTTTATCACAGCCGTGGCCGGCCATCCTGCTTTCCCGGCGACAGATACACGGGGCCACCACTATCTTCTTCTGTGACCTGATAATGTCTTCGGCTTTCTCGTAGGGGAGGGCCTCGGTTTGGACGCTGATACTGCGGCCGACGGGAATGGTCCGCAATTGGGGAACCTTCCAGGCTTCTTCAGTCAGGACGGGAGCGTACTCGTTCATATCTTTAATGAGTTCCGGATCCAGGTTATTGACATGGAATTCCCAAATGCCGATAACGTACTGGGCGGCCATATATTGAAAAGGTTTGCCTGTATCCTCGGGTTCCATTCTTAAAATAAGCCCCTGCTTCGCCATTTCCTCAAGGCGGTCGGCCGCTTCGGCGGTATCGATCCCGGCACGACGGGCAACCACCCTCGGTTCTTCCGAGATGAGTGTCAGGTGCAAGGCAAGCGCTGCCTGTTCGGGCGTAAATAGACGTCTGAGAATGCGCAGCTCAACGCCACTTTCGGTTGGCGGAAATCCGCCTGGAAGATTGTCCAGATGTATGGCCAGTTTCCGATAGACCTTATCGGTCATTTTATCCTCCTTCATGATAGTGACTCATTTCCGTATATGGTATGGGGGGTCATGGGGGGTCAAGTCTTTGATTGACTTATCTTTACCAACTGACAGAATCCAAATCATGGAAGAGGTCAATCAAAGACTTGACCCCCTTTTAAAGGACATGAGACGTCGTGATAATGAACTCTCCAAAGGGTGGGTGCAAATTGCCACCCCCCTTTCTGTTCAAACTGAAGGCGGACCTCAGCGAATGAACTGCGCCAACACCGAAGGCATTTTTCGCATTATTCAGTTTATCCCTTCGCCCAAAGCCGAGCCATTCAAGCGGTGGCTGGCAAAGGTCGGTTATGAACGTGTGCAGGAGATAGATGACCCCGAGCTGGCAACCAAAAGAACCCGCGCCCTGTATAAAGCGAAAGGCTATTCCGACGACTGTGTAAATCTGGGGACACCTTACTTATCTTTGAGAATACCTTCCGGGATTAAGGTGTCCCCAGAATTCCCAGAATTGCGCGAATTCAGTGTTAGCCTGGATCGGCAGTGATTAAATTAGGTTTTAAAATTTGCTCCCTGGCGCAGGAGTTTCGTCAACCAACCCAGTTCTGGACCTTCAAACCGGGTACATGCTGAAACTCTCGCTCATTGTTGGTGACAACCGTCAAACCCGCCGCTTTGGCGTGAGCAGCAATCCATAAATCATTATTGCCCATAGGCGTTCCGCCGGATTCAAGGGTCGCACGTATTTTGCCATGAGTTTTTCCGGCGTTCTCCGGCATCGACAAAACAGGAATAAACGTTTGGAATTCCTCCAACAGCTGCAAAGCCATTTTCCGCTGTCTGCTTTTTTCGGCCCCATAAAGCAGTTCTCCCCAGGTGACAACTGAAATCGCGGCATCGCCGGGCTTAAGCTTTTGAAAACGAACCAATACTTCATTGGGCTTCCGACGCTGAATATAGATGCAGATGTTGGTATCCAACAAATAACGATAAGGCATCACAATCCCTCGCGATGTTGTGGCGGCATATCCTGTCTCCCCTCAGCAAGAAAATCATCGGGAAGGCCGGCCAGCAGTTCAAATGCCCGAACCAATCCTTCTGATGGCTCACGAAGTACAATTTCGTCGCCACGCCGGAAAATCTCAAGCACCTTACTGTTCACGCAAAACTCTTTCGGCAACCGGACCGCCTGACTGTTTCCTGATTTAAAAACACGGGTAGTCGTCATGATATCCTCCTTAACGCTGTAATCGCTTTAACGTTTTTGGGATGTCGGAAGTTATCTCTCAAAATGTACATACTTACGAGTATATACAAATTGAGTAAGTGGGGCAAGGCTTTTTGAGGATGTCTCTTCCATGGGTGAGTGAGCTCTGAAATTTGATATGGGTGCTATATCGAATCCCAGAGCGCCACATATGATATAAACGGTGGAATATTAATGAAGGCATCATTAAAAATAAAGAAGTTTTTCGAATTCGAGGGGAGTTTGAACACAGGTTCAGACCCTGATCAATGATCAAGGGTGGGTTTGGCAGGTGGCTCCCGAACCGGGTTATGAAAGTGCCGGCGGTAGTGTCGGGACAGCCGGGCCTTTTTGTCCAGCCAATATCGAAGTGAGAAAAGGACCAGCCTTTTTCCCTCGAAATCTTTGTGGACCAAGGCGAGCCGTTCGTTGAGTTGAAAAGGTTCAATGGCTTTTCCGCTGAAAGCAGGACCGGGCAGGTCATCGTTGAAGAGTTCAACAATCCAGCATAATCGATCCTGTTTGCCGATGATGCGTCTCAGGGACGCGTGATACCGCCGGGTGGTGGCGATATCCATTCGACCCCCCAGCCCGTCCTGGACCAGTAGAAAGTGGTCGGATACTTCGAGACGTTGCCGGCAGAATTCGGCGAACCCATCAGGTGAGAGAGCGCCGCTGAAGAAGGCGGAAAAAGCGACGGGCTTTTTACATCCCAGGGCTTTCAGGGTGGAACCCTGATGCCGCATGTGAAAGTCCAGTATCTTCCGCCTGGGGGCGGTCTGCCAGTTGAGATCATCGATTTCCTCGGGGAGGTACCACCCCCGAAAGGCGGGGTGCCCTCCGTAGCGGGCTTGAAATTCCCCGGCCAGCTGCAGACTCTTCTCGCGCAGTTTGAGCAGATAGCCGTCAAGTGCACGTGTCGTCAGGTTCAGGGCATGGAAAAACCCGGGGTCACTGAATAGCCCGATGTAAATGCCGATCCCCTGGCGATCAGCGGCATCCAGAAGGACCTGAATAAACGGTTTACCGGTCTTGAGATGCGCATTCAGGAAATCAATTTCGCCATACCGGAGCCATTGGAGGTAAAGGGTATCCAGACCATCCTGACGCAACATGACCATCCGCTGTTCCCAGTCCGATCCGGTCAGGGAGAGGTCTTCCCGCCATGGCTGATAAAAAATACCGTTCACCGGACCTTTTTGCCCGGGGACTTCCCCGGCCCGGCACACGGTGGCGGTTATCACCAGCAGCGCCATCAGGCCATATTTAGAAACGCATTTCATATTTCAGTCGAACCGTATGCTCATCCGGGCTGTTGCCCGCCAACTGCTGCCTCCCCTCAAGGGTGATCCGGGTCAGCAGCCGGTGTGCGTGGTCACGATCTTCAAACCCCCAGATGGCCAGTGTAAGCCCGGCGCCGGCATCAATCCAGGTGTTCCCGTTACTATCAACGGCACCGCATGTGAAATAGGGGACAACCGCCCAGGCATCCCTCACTTTATAGGCTCTGCCCCATTGCAAATTAGAGGTCAAGTAATGCTGGCCACTCTCAAGCAGGTAGGCCGCATCCAAATAGAGGTCGTAGTACCCCCACGCACTCGTAGCGGGGTGCCAGTAGGTCCCCTCACTGAAGGAGCTGCTTGCGCGAACCATCCAATCATTCAGGGTATCACTTCCCACTTTGAAAATCCGTTCCATGGAAAGATGTAGATCGTAATCGCCCAACGGCTTGATGCTGAAACCGAGCCCTGCCTGGGACAAGTCCTTTTCCACAGCCAGGGAACGGTTCTTGTTGGTCCAGAGGAATCGTCCATACACGGAAACTTCGCTGTTCAGGGGCCCGAGAGCCTGGAGCATCCGGTAGTCCGCTAGAAGGACACCAAAACCGGAATAGCTGCTGTTGGGGATAAGACTCGGCTGGGGTTGAAAATGGCTGTTGTCCAAACGGACCACCTCAGCAAAGTCGAAATGCCAACGCTGGTTGATATTGTCAACCGTCTGTTTGATGCGGTAGACTTCGTCCGCGGTTTTGCCGTCTTCGTCCCCCGGCTTGTCCGCATAGTAATTGATCACATGTTTGAATGCCTCGGTGGCTGCCGGATAGTTGCCGGCCTTTATCTCACAATAGCCGAGCCCTTTTTGCAGTGAGATGTTATGGGGTTCCAGGCGGATGGCTTCTCTGAAAGCCGCGGCCGCTTCTTCGGGTTTTCCGGCCTCCGATAGAAGATATGCCAGGGAAGCTCGGTAATCGCCCTTATCAGGGGCTAGAACCGCCGCTTCTCGAAAGGCCTTTACGGCTTCCGGTTTCTTTTCCTGTCGGATATAGACGTAGCCCAGCTGGGCCCAGGTCTCTGCTGTTTCCCAATTGGACAGGGATTTCCGGTAGGCTTCAGCCGCTGCTTTAAGATCCCCTGTTTTTTCGGCCACAAGCCCTTTGAGGGACCAGAACTCGGCCCGGTTTTTTTGGGAAAAGTGTGTTGGATCGATTCTGGATAGAAGCGTTTGGGCTTCATTATTCTCATTTTGATCATGGTACAGCCGGGCCATTTTGAGAGCAAGTTCAGGGTCGAATTCCAGAGCCAGTGCGGTCTTCCATTGGGCAAGGGCTTCCGGTTTATCACCGACTTTTTCATATAGGGCCCCCAGCCCCGTGTAAAAGCTGCGTGTTTTGATGTGGGGCCTGAGCCTGGCAGCCTCCCTTAGATAGATTATGGCCTGACTCGGTTCATCCAGTTTTTGAGAGGCGTAGCCTGCAATCAGGTGGGCCTGGCCCGACTGTGGAGATTTGAAAATCACCCGTTGTGCCAGAATAAGTGCCGTTTTGTACATGCTCAGATCGTACGACAGTGAGGCCAGGCGCTCGATCTGTTCTTGACTCAGTGATGTCCACCGGGCCAGATCATGCACCATTGTTTTGGCGCGATCCTCGTTATGGACACTCTGTTCCAGATGGATGAGGGCCATGTTGAATAAAGGCGTATTTCCCTTGACGGTTTTGATGCCCTGAACCAGTGTTTCAAATTCACGATCAAAATTGCCCGCTTTGTTGTAAAGTGTGGCCAACCGCCGCCAGTATTGAACGTCTCTTTTATCCGATGGGGTGGCATTTTCTGAGAGCAGATCCGCGGCTTTTTGATATTGACCCAGCTTTTCGAGCAGGTTGACCTTGTGTGTCAGGATCGTTCCCCGGGAGGGGAGCGTATCGATGATCTCGTAGGCATTTTTTATATCTCCGTGTTGCGCCAGCAGATTGGACCAGTAAAGGCGGGTGTGTTGTTCCGGGACCCCGAACTCTTTCACATATGCCCGGTACCATTTCAGACCTTTCGGGATATCATTTTTCACGAAACAGAGATGGATCAATCTATCATAAACCGCTTTCAACAGTTCGGGATCGGTTGTCGTTTCCTTCAGCTTCAACAATTCCGCCCCCGCTTGGTCGATGTTGCCTGTTTTGATTAAATTATTCGCCAGCAATTGAACCAGTTGGTTTCGTTGATCATCCGTTAGACCCGTAAGCTGCAATGCCGCTTTGGCGGCATCGACGGCCTCGGTGGGATTTTTTTCAAGGTTTGCGATCCGGGCCAGGATGAAATTTCCCGAAGCCGATGTGGGGGCCAACCGGTTCAGGGTGGTTCCCTGGTGTTTTGCGCAAGTTAGATCATTGAGTTTCAGACAGGTTTCGGCCAGGGCCTTGATGGCTTCCTGGTTTTTGGGATCGATCTTTACGGCACTTTCGAAAAGCTTACGGGCCTTCCGGTACTCGCCCTTCTGGTAGTAATCATAGGCCTTGTGGAGGCGCGGATAGGCGGAGAAGTTTCTGAATTCCCGGGTCAGCCAGGACGCGTGGGCCCCTGTGGGTCCGGCGGCTAACAGAAAAAAAAGTAGAACCCCCGTGGCCATGATTTTCCACCGCATGGTCAGGAACCCTGTTTTTGTCCGGGCGGCATGGACATTTCGGGGAATTCGTGATCCGTTTTGTCCCACGCCACTCGTTTTCCGGTGCGCCTGGCTGTCATCACCTGCCGTAAAGCCCGGAAATACGCCATAAAATTCACGATATTGGCGATTATCATTCTGGGAATACTCAAAAAACCGTGGCCCCATCCATATAGATGTCCGGTAAAATAAAACCGTTGAACGACTCGGTTGAGGAGAAAAAACCCATTGATATACAATAGATCCCAAAGCCAGGAGTCGTAAGGAATCAGGCTGGGAAACCACCAGGCATTATCGTCCAGCCCCGTATACAGCTCCATGAAAACGATGTTGACCACGATGAAATAGCCGGCAAGGTTGGTGGGGTTGGTGACAACGGCCTTGCGGTCCCGCATCAGAATGTAAGAAAGACGCAGCTTCCGTGACCAGCCCAAGGTTCGCCAGCCCTGAAATACGATGCCTACGATCCAGCGGGATTTTTGCCTGACGGCCTGCTTGATACCGGCGGGGAAATATTCTCTCACGGAAATATAAGGGAATTTGTCCCTGGGGACCGCCAACAATGCAAAATGTTCTTTGAGGCCTTCCGCATGAAGACGGAATCCGATCTGGTAATCTTCGGTGAGACTGTGGGTGTCGAATACCTGATGGTGATTAAGGGCCTCGAGGGTTGCGATTGCTTTACGGCTGAATGCGGTTCCCACGCCGGCCGACGGGATGTTTCCGGTCAGGGCTTCCCGGACCACCATATCCTTTAAGTGGGCCTCACCGAATTCATCCATGTAGTGGTTGGCGATCAGCCGGTGGTGGGACCGGGGGAGGGGAAAGACCGGAAGCTGAATCAAGTCGTATTTCGGGATATAATAGTTGAAAATCTTGAGCTCCAGCGGGTGGATGACGTCCTCTGCATCGTGGTACCCGATGATGGCAAAGTGGATTTTCTGTTTTTGTTCAAATTCGGTAATGAATTCGATAATATTATTGAGGCAATCCGCTTTGGTGGTGGGACCGGGATCTCGGGTAACCACCTTGTGGACATGGGCATATACCTTTGTGATGTCATCGACCGCGGACTGTGTTTTTTCATCATTGGGATAGGTTCCGATGAAAAGGTGGTAGTTTTTGTAGTCGAAGGAGGATGCGGCCAGCTCCACCATCCTGTGAATAACCGCCCATTCCTGCCACGCCGGAACCATGATGGCAATCGGTTGCTCGGGCAGGGCCATGATCTCGTTTTTAAGCTTTCCGTCCAAACACGTATGGGGGCGGTGGCCCATGAGCCGCCGGATCCAGTAAATCAGATCCACCGTGGCATCGTCTATTCCTGAGATCAGGATCAGGAATGCCGTTCCGTAAAGCAGGATTTTCACAAAGAGCCAATATGAGGCAACCGCATCAATCCACACAACTAACCTCCGAATTCGCCGAATTCTCCACGCAACACCGTTTGGCCTTCAAGATAGCGTGCAATGGCCCACACAATCCGTTGGCCGGCCAGTCCATCGCCAAAGGGATTTTTGCCCTTTGAGGCATTGCGGTACATTTCTTTGTTATCCAGAAATTCCTGGCAGGAATCCACAATGGCGTTCATATCGGTTCCCACGATTCTGGCCATACCGGCTTCGACCGCCTCGGGACGTTCGGTTACCCGGCGAAGGACCAGAACCGGTACGCCGTAGGAAGGGGCTTCTTCCTGGATACCGCCTGAATCGGTCATGACCAGATAACTGTTGGCCAACATCTCCTGCAACTTTAGATAATCAAGGGGTTCGGTCAATCGGATTTGCGGACGGCCGTCCAATACCTGGTGGACCTGTTCAGCCACGATGGGATTTTTGTGGACCGGAAGGGTTATTTGGACGTCCGGGTTTTTTTCCGCTATCCTGACCAGTGCCCGGCAAATGTGGCGAATTTCCGTTGACCAGCTTTCACGGCGGTGGGTCGTCACCAGGATATGCCGTTTCCCATCGGTTTTTTGGGGAGGCAGTCTGTTTTTGAGCATTTCAAGCGCATCCACGACCGTGTTTCCGGTGACCACCATGGTTTTTTCAGATATGTTTTCCCTTAGAAGATTCTCCTTGGCCAAACGGGTGGGGGGGAAATTAAGACCGGCGTAGGTACTGACGATTTTCCGGTTGACCTCTTCGGGAAACGGGCTGAAGTTGTCGAAGGAGCGGAGTCCGGCTTCCACGTGTGCGACGGGAATCTGGCGATAAAAGGAGACCAGTCCGGCGAGGGCCGCCGAGCTGGTATCTCCTTGTACGACCACCATGTCCGGCTGTTTATCCGCCAGATAGGTATCGAAACGGGCCATGAGCCGGGCGGAAAGGGCGGCCAGCCCGGCGCCCGGAACCATGATGTCAAGATCCGCATCCGGTTCAATCCCGAAAACCCCCAATACCTGTTTTGCCATTTGACGGTGTTGGCCCGTGAGCACAAAGGTGGCTTCAAAGTGGGACTGTGCCGCTTTCACCACGGGGGCCATCTTGATCACTTCGGGCCGGGTGCCTGCTATGAAAAGGACTCGATGCATGATGAATAAGCGTGCTCCCATAGAGTTTTAAAACCAAAAAAATAATAGCCGTATTTTAGGTTGGGAGTATAGGAGATGGATCATGCAGGGTCAAGACCAATCCATTGGCGGGCCGGATATGGCTATTCCCTTTTTAAAAAAAATCTTTACTACCCGACGGCCCCCTGTTAATGAGAAAGCATGCATTTTTTATGAACAAATTTATAACACCCTGGGAGTTCCGGACCATGAAGTTGGATAGCAGGTTTGCAGGCACCCTCTTAAAGGAATATCACACCCACATCGCTTGGCGGGCAACTACCAATTATGCGGCTTCGGTGGCCGATGATAATCCCCTCTATTTTGATGACAAAAACGACCGACCCCTCGTGGCCCCGCCCACCTTTCCGGTGGCAGTCACCTGGCCTATCCTGAGTCATCTTCAGGATTTCATTGCAGCGAAGGACTTTCCATGGGGTGTTCTCTGGACCCAAGTCCACTATTTTGAACACCTGGTGCTTCACCGGCTGGTTCGGTCGGAAGACGAATTGACCATCACCGGCAGGGTGGCGGCCATCCTGCCTCACAGGGCGGGGACCCATGCGGTGATTGCGCTTTTTGCCCGGGACAAGGCCGGTGCGCCGGTCTTCACCGAATACATCGGGGCCATGCTCCGGGGAATCGAATGTGATGGGGGGGAAGGGGGTGAAGCACTACCGCAAATCCCGGAATCCGATTCTGACGACACCCCGGTCTGGACATCCGTGGTGTTTATCGATCCATTGCTTCCCTATGTGTATGATGGATGCACCCAGATTGAATTTCCCATCCATACCTCACCCCGGTTTGCCGTGGGGGTCGGGCTGCCGGGGATTATCCTCCAGGGAACCGCCACCCTGGCCTGTGCAATCCGGGAAATTGTCAATCGGGAGGCCCGCGGAAACCCGGAACGTATTCGGGAGATTTCCTGTAAATTTACCGGCATGGTCACACCCGGAAGCCATATTGAAATCCGCTCTCTGGGATCCCGGGAGCAGGCAGACCACAAAGATCTGTTTTTTGATGTGTTGAACGCGGAAAACAAAAAAGCCATCCGATCCGGATACGTTAAACTGACAAAGGAGGCACCATGAGTTCGCCAAAACGACTGGCTACGGTCAACGATTATATTACCAAATGGGCCAAAGAGCGGCCCGACCATGTGGCGATGGTTCAGCATGAAGACAACCGCGCCATTACTTACAAAATGTTCGACACCCTCACTGTCTTTTTCGCTCTGAGACTCATGGACATGGGCATCCAAAAAGGAGATCGGGTCGCCACCCAGCTGGTGCTGGTGCCTGAACACCTCATGCTCATGTATGCCTGTTTTAAAATCGGCGCCATTATCGCGCCGCTTGATGTGCGGCTCAGCGCATCGGAGGTGGTGCGGGATGTCAATAAAATTGACCCCAAAGCGTTTTTCTTTCTGGGAAACACCCCGGTCCGGGATTTCAGGGAAGTGGGAAAGGCCGTCCAAAAAGGGTGTGCCTCCGTTGAACACCTGGTCCAGT
>FLOH01000928.1_pt1 | contig 50638 bp, 40 predicted proteins | sample 756751 | NCBI WGS metagenome assembly FLOH01 (sample SAMEA4026879, study PRJEB14308) | marine metagenome | biome: coastal water; material: water | depth 74 m | reverse complement strand
CCTTGGGTCCGAAGACGGTTGCTGTGGTAGTTCTGGTTCGAATTTATTTCCGTAGCTTCGCTAGAGGGCCAATTGTAATTGAAGCGCCGGGCATCGTAGGGGCAGGCCGCCATGCAGTAACGGCAGCCAATGCACCAGTTGTAGTCGACCACGATGATGCCGTCCTTTTCCTGCCATGTTGCCTGCACGGGACAGACCTTGGTGCAAGGCGACTCCCGGCATTGGTGGCACTGCACCGGCATGTAATACTTGTCCTTTTCCGGAACGGATTCGGGGTCGTAGTAAGCAGTCGAAGTCTCGAGGTTGATCGCCCCTTTGCTCATCTGCAGGACGCGGATGTAAGACATCTCCAGATCGTCTGGATCCTCCCGTGATTGGTTGTTCTCCTGCAAACAGGCATGCGCACATTTGCGACAGCCGATACAACGGGTAAGATTTAACGCGTAACCGAACTGCACTCCCTCCAGGGGCTGCACGTCACTTATGGTGGGTTGCACTCCGTATTCCTGTTCGGTTTTGACCGTGAGGTCCGCCATGATGCGCTGTAAATCGTCAGGGCTTAGTTCCCGGTAATGCTGTTGCAGCATACCATCGAGAGACAAACGGCCATCCTCGAGTTCAAGCAGGGGTTTGAGTGCCGCCACGAGACCTGCCATCCCCACCATGGCCGCGGCGGAACCTTTGAGGAATGTGCGGCGGGTCAGAGGTTGATAGACCTCTTCGATCGCCTTGGGGCTAGTGATATTGGCAGAGTCTTGGCTCATGGAGATTCTTGATGGTCTGTCACCGGGGGGTGGGCTGCGCGGGGAGGGTAACGCAGGGCTGGGAGCGGGGCCATGGCTTGAAACTTCGGGCTGTGCGGATCATGGCATTGGATGCAACTCAACTTGGTTTTTTGACCTTTGGTTGAATCCCAAAAACCGTTGCTGCGGCCATGCACTCCGGCATTCCAATCCCGATGGATGGTGCCATGACATTTGGCGCAAAGCTGAACCACCTCAGTTTGGGCAATCTCCGCGCCATCATAATCGACGAAACTGGTGCGTTTGGTCGGGTGATGGCAGTTCAGGCAGAAGCGGTTGTTACCGTGTTCCAGCTTGATATTACGGTGCTCATTCACCGGGCGGTCGTAATGCCATTTTGCCGGAATGAGTTTGTGGCACTCTGTGCAATTGTAGGTCCATCCGTTCCGGACCAAATCCAAACCAACAGTTTTTCGCGGTGGGGCTTTGTCGAGATGCACATCTTCAGGCGCTCCTGGCTGTGGTTGGGATGCGGGGGGCCGCTCTACCTCTGGCAAATCCGGCACCGTGGCTTCCGCTTGCAGGAGCCATGCTCCTGACCAGGCAACCAATACACCGACTCCGATGCGCCAACCCATATATTTACGTCCGGTCGGTAATGCCAATCGAGAGTATGATCCTGACGGTGGGAGTGGAGATGGTGCTTTGCGCACGGGGATTGATTCTAGTTTTTCTCTCTTGGCTCACCTTGATCTAGATCAAGGTCTGAACCATGCGGGTGTGTTATTCGGTCAAGTTTAAGGGGCCATTAGCTGCGATGGTATATCGCCGGATGTCGGATTGATTCCTCCGTGTCTTGCCTATGGTTGAGGTCGGTAGGGCTTGTTGGAGTGATCAGCAATAGATCGGGTCGTCGAATATATGGGTTTGCGGATTTTGAGCCTGGTTGGACCTACCGTGAGAAAATATCCAAGCGCTGCACCGGCAGGACCTCGTTTGCCAATCCTTGCATGGGCCCCATTATTACTCCAAAGCCCAGATTCTGACTGCGCAGGACTTGCTAATAGGTCGGCGTTCCTTGGCTTCAACCGGTCACCAACCACTATCTTCCCTATTCCGCGTGTACCGTGAATGAGAAACAGGACAATTAGTCCCGCCCGAAATTGACTGACCAGCCCCCGTCGGCGCGATGATCCATGGTGATTTGGAAACCTTCGCCTTTTAGCATTTCAATGAGAGGAGAGGGAAGAAACGGGGCAATAATGGTAAGATTTTCGCCTGCCTCAAGGGCATCGACACGTCCGCGAATAAGCGCGAAAGGCTCTTCGCCATTGGCGATGAGGGGGCGAACATCGAGGACGGCTGATTTGGAAGCTGGCATGGGGTAACTAAGATGAGGGTTTACAGGGCGTATTGGATTTGCAGCCAGATTTTACGCACCTTGGGACCGGCGGTTAGATCGCTGGTGAAATCGGCGTATTTTATAACGCCGGAAATATTATTGCCAAACTTACGGCTGATCTGCACGTCCCACTCATGGCCAAGACTGGCACTGGTGGTGTCGGCATCATAGCTGTGGAAAAAAGCGAGAAGAGCGACTTTGCCCGGCAGTTTGGCGGTGGCTTTCACGAAGGTGTCTCGCAACCCGGTGGATGGAGTGCCGAGATACTGATCGGCCCAGCCATTAAAGGCGTGGAGTGTGGCGAGAGGGGTCTTGAAACCCACGGCCCGGTCGGATCCAAGGGTTTCGTGACCGAGGGAAAGACTACCGGGCTTACCGCTGAATCCAGCGACAGCCAGAGTATAGTTGGCACGATAGGATAGGGGGTTGGACCCGTAGTCGGATTGGCCAGCGTATTCCAATCGGTAGGTGAAATTCACCTCGTCATTGATCCTGGTTTTACCGTCGAAACTTGCCCCATAAGTGGCGCAGGAGTTGGCGGCGGCATTATCGAAATCCAAGAGGTAGGCATAACCGGTCAATGCTCCCCCGGTGAGACCGGTGTACTTGGCGTTGAAGAGATGGGAATTGGAATCCCAACGCCCCTGCGCGTGGCGATCACCAAAGATGCGATTGATCTGGTTGAGATAAGCATAGGTGACCACCGTTTTATCGAGGGACTTGTCCTGCACCACCACCGCATCAAAGGTTTGTTGATTCTGGCGCCAGCCGACATCGCCAACGAAACGGACATTGTCGAGCACCAGACGTTGGCGACCCAGAGTCACCGTTGTCTGCTCGTTCTTATAGCGGAGCCAAGCTTGGTTTAGCTCGGTGTCTTCCGGATCAGCCACGACGGCACGACCCGCACCACCGGGATTAAGACCTGCTTGCGAATAACGGTCGCCGTCGGCCGCCAGAATATTTTCGGCCTCAAGCATGGCTTGCCAGCCGTTGAGCGGCGCGGTGGTAAAACCGAGGCGCGTGCGCAACGTGAGGGCATCGGCGTCCTTGCGCCCGGTTTGTTGCACTCCCTCGTAACGGAGCCGCATGTTAAGCGAGACCTTGCCTTGGTTGAACGCATCGGCCAACGAGGCCGTTTCAGTTGCCGCAGAGACTGAGGCAAACCCAAGCGCGATACTGATGATCAGTCGGGATTTCATGGTAAAAATTTATTTTGCGGCAGCGGCAAGGGCGGCAGCGGCTTCGGCGAGACCGTCCTGAAGACCGGCGCGTTGATGCACGATTTCTCCCGCGGGATTCAGCATCGTGATCAGGTTGGAATGGGCGAACGAACCACCGATTTCCTGTTTGTATTTTACACCCAGCAGGGCGGCGAGTTCACGTACCGCGGCATCTTCACCATGGAGGAGGACAAACTGGCTGTCGAGGTTGCGCTCCTGGCGGTAAGCGGCCAACGCGGAGGGGGTATCGCGAGCCACGTCGAACGAGACCAGCACGAAGGCGGCTTTTTCCCGCACGCCGGTTGGCAACCCCTCGCGAATACGCTGCATGTCGCTGACCAGCAAAGGGCAGGCATAGCCGCAGGAAGCGAAAAACATGGTGAGCACGACGGGGCGACCGCGAAGATCCCCGAGGGCAAAGGGTTCTCCGGCATCATTGATAAACCGGGCATCCAGCTGATAGAGCGACGCCAATGAGTAGGGAGCAGCTTCCTGTTCCTCGGCACAACAAGCATCAACCTCTTCCACTACAGGTTCAGGGGCTGGTTCAGCGCAGCAGGCGTCTTTTGGCGCCGGTTCGGCAGCACGGATAATCGCGGCGGAGAGCACGAAGAGAGAAATAAGAGAACGGAGGCTTGTTTTCATGGTGAGAGATCACCCGCGCAACGAAAGCCGAGCGAGCTGGTGGTATTGTTGGCCCGCAAGGAACTGCGCAAGGCCTGCCGCACGAAGGCAGCATAATCGGTGGTGTCGCGAGCCCCGGCAGAGCCGGCGCCGCAGAAAAGGTTGCGTTCTATACCTCCGTCACCGCGCGATTCGCCGGTGACCATGGCGGTGTTAAAATCTTCGACCCATTCCCATACCAGTCCATGGAGGCCGCGAATGCCGTAGAAATTGGGTCGGACGCTGGATGCAGCCGGGATGATCGCGGTCGTCGGTCTCGCCAGCCAGGCGTAAATATCACGGTTCAAATCAGCGTCGTTCTTACCGTCAATGCTGGTGTAGCCGGCCCCGGCGGCATGCTCCCATTCGGCGGTGGAGGGCAGGCGTTTGCCTTGAGATGCAGCGTAAGCGCGAGCGGCAAACCAGGAAACCCGGACGACGGGTGCATCGAGGGGAGCCTTTGGTCCGGGTTCAAGATCACCGGCCCAATGGTTAAGATAAGAAGAATCCGCGAAGAGGGGGCTGACTCTCGAGCGCTGCCACTTGGGATGAGAAGTTACAAAGGTGAGAAACTCGCCGTTGGTGACGGGTTGTGCGTCGAGGTAGAATGAGGGGACGACGACCTCGTCGGGATCATTTTCCGTGCCGAACAGCGGCACATAAGCTCCACCTGGAATCAATACTCCGGCAGGTGATACTGGCTCGGTCGCCAGCATGGTCACTCCTCCTTCCGCCGCCAACATCCCGATAAAAATCAGGATGAGGCGGAAGTTTCGAGAGATTGGAAATGACCATGACATGACGATCAACCAGCGATTGAGATTACTGAGTTTCGTTGCGGATGGCTTTCACTTGGTCGGCCTTGAAGGCCTCGCCTTCGTTGCCCCAAGTATTGAAAACATAGGTGAGCACATCAGCGACTTGCCTGTCAGTGAGGACGGCTTCCTGTGGCGGCATCACACTGTTGATGGTGACGCCGTTGACAGTGACCGGTCCACTAAGGCCCTTCAACACAGTCCGGACGGCGCGATCGCGATCGGCGAGCATGTAGTCTGATTTGGCCAGAGGCGGAAAGGCCAAGGGCAAGCCCATGCCATTGGGCTGGTGACAGGCGGTGCAAAGACCCATGTAAACCTGCTTACCCTTTTCGATCTGCATTTCTTTGGTGAGTCCGGCGATGGTTGGGTTGGCTTTCATTGCAGCGGCGATCTGAGTTTTCAATTCAGCCTCACGTTTGGCTGAGTCAGAACCTGCTTCGGCTTGGGCACCTAGATAAACGGCGTCGATTTCCTTGCCGGAGTAGATGACGAGATCTTCAGGGCCGGTGACCTTGAGCATACCGAGAGCACCCTTGTTGAAAGCCCGGGAGAGGGAGTGATCGACCAGAATAAACGTGCCGGGTACATCGACTTTGAATTCGACCATGGTGGCTCCACCGGTAGGCACGAGCGTGGTTTGCACGTTTTTGTTTGGCAGACTCAGTCCGGCCTCGGGATAGACCCGGTCAAAGATTTCTCCGATAACATGGAAGGAAGAGATGATGTTGGGACCACCCACACCAAAGAAGATACGAACTTCCTCGCCGACTTTCGCGGTGATGGCCTTGTCGCCCACCAATGAGCCGACAGAGCCATTGAAGACAATGTAGGGTGGGTGTTCGTCAATGGCCTTGGCCATGTCGAAAGATTGCAGCCCTTCTTCGCCATATCGCCCTGTGGTGTAGAATTCTCCCTGCATCACGTAGAATTCCTTGTCGACCGGGGTCATACCTTCCTTGGGTTCGACGAGGATCATGCCATACATGCCGTTGCCAATATGCATGGGCACGGGGGCCGTGGCACAGTGGTAGACAAACAGACCGGGATTCAAGGTTTTGAAGGTAAAACGCGAGGAATGCCCCGGTGCGGTGAAGGTGGAGGCGGCACCACCACCGGCACCGGTCACCGCATGCAGGTCAATGTTATGCGGAAGTTTCGACGATGGGTGATTATTGAGGTGGAACTCAACGACATCGCCCTCGCGCACCCGGATAAATGAGCCGGGAACGGTGCCACCATAGGTCCAATATGTGTATTCAACCCCATCGGCCAGTTTACCGATAAATTCACGCACCTCGAGGTTCACCACGACACGGGCGGAATATTTACGGGTGATCGGTGGAGGGGCGTGCGGTGGCGCGGTCAGGATGGCCTCCTCAATGGGCAAGTCCTGAGGCATGGGCGCAGCAGCGGTGGTTCCCTGTGCAAAGGCAGTCGGAAGCGATATGAGTATCGCCAGCGCGGCCAACAGGGCGGGGGTGGTTTTAGGAATAGATGTGTTCATAAGTATTTTGAGGCGGGGTTTACGACCGACAGAGTAACAGGCGCGATGCGCACGGACCTTGATTCTGATCAAGCCCTTCGAGGTTTCTCGGTTTACCCCTGGAAATGAAAGGTAGTCGCGAGCGTGGAAATATAGACGAAGCCAAAAATCGCCTCAATTGCTCCTACCCTGCGGGCCGGCCAGTCGGGACTCCTCGGGGACAATAGAAACAAGCGCAGACTGGAGAAGATGATCAACCCCACTGCGAACACCGGAAGGTAGTCATATTGGACAAAAGTCACCACGATGACCAAAAATCCCAAAGTCGCCAACACAGGAGGGATGACCGAAGTGGGTTGGTTTTTACGTTGGCGCAACCAACTCCTCACCGTGAGCACAGCAGGAACGCTCCGAGCCAGCATGAGGACAGTGAGCGCCAGGGCGAATAACACGGATTGGCCGGTCAATGTGGCCATGGTGGCGGGCAGCAGGGCAAACAAGCTGATTCCCGTGAGTTCGGCGGCGGCGGCGCGACTTTCATTTTGACGGTCCCAATATAAATACAGCAGGCCGAGTGGCAGTGCGGGGTAAAGGGGCCACAAGGCGATACCACCACCCATCAGGATCAATTCGGTAAATCCGATCAAAGCGCAGAAAGCCAGCAGGCAAAGTGCAAGGGCTGAGGGTTGGTCCCTGTTTTTCAAGAAGGACTTCATGGGGCGCCGCATGAAAAATGCGGAGGTAGCGCTCAAGGCCAAAGCGCCACCGGCCACGGAGGGCGCCACCAGCAATCCGAAAATAATTGGTTCCAGTGCCAGGGACCATGAACCGTGCTCTTTCGGCAGGAAAACCTGATGGTCAATTTGTTTGGGCATTTTTGATGTGCGATGGATTAACGGCAACGCACGATGTGCGACCACATACTGGCGACAAACTACCGATTCTACGAAAATGCACCTTGATGTAGCTCAAGCCAATGCGAGGTAGACGAAAGCTGCTGCAGGCTGCGCCCTCCTTGGGCCCTCCCCGGCTCGATGAATTTGTCAGTTGTTATACGTGGTGTTTTCGCCAATGAAAGGCGCATGCGGATTGTGATCGTAGAAGATCATCAGATGTTCAGGGAGGTCATACACAAAATGTGTGTGAGCGATTTCGGGCATGAAGTGGTGGGAGAAGCCGGAGATGGAGCTTCGTCGTTGAAAGTCATCCTCGAACAGCAGCCGGACCTATTATTGCTCGATTTGCAGCTGCCCGACACGGACGGATTCGCGATCATTGAAACGGTGCGCAAGATCCTGCCCAGTTTGCGTATCATCGCGATAACTTCCGCGCAGGGAGACTACACGCTCTACCGGGTGGAACGAGCCAACACCGAGGGCTTCGTGGATAAAAATGCCAACAGCCTTGAAAGTTTACGGAAGGCGATCGAAACCGTGGGGCAGGGAAAGAAATATCTCTCTCCGTCTTTCATTCGGGCCAAGGAGAAGCGGTTGGCCGACCCGGGTTCATTTGACAAAGTATTGTCAGAGCGTGAACGGGTGGTGTTGACCCTTATCGGCCAGTCTTGTTCGGACGATGAACTATCGCAGCGATTGAAAATCACGGCCAAGACTGCGGCTACTTTTCGCCAGCGAATTATGCGCAAGCTCAACATGCACAGCACACCCAAGCTCATGCGTTACGCCATCGATCACGGGTTTACGCAGGTGTCAGCTCCGAACGATGACGGGCCAGCGTTTTCCTGAGCCGGGTGACGGCACCAGCCATATCCGAGCCCAATAATTCCAGTCGGGCGGGATCCGCATAACCGGCCTCGATTTCGATTTCTCCGGCCACGTTCGCCAGAGTATCGTCTTCGATCATCCTCGCATGGGACAGCATTCGATGCGCGGCCTTGGCCAAGGCCGTTCGTTCACCCTTCCTCAGGGCGATTCTGATTTCAGCATGGACGTCCGCAACCGAATCCAAGAATCGCTTAATCTCGGTTGCCAGCGCGCCGGGTTTGTCGCCTGCGAGATAGGTAAGAATGTGCAGATTATATTCTGAGGATTGGGTGGCGGAACCCGGAAGGGGCAAGGCCGATCCCAATTGGAGAGTGAGCTTGGCCAGTGCACTCTGAAGTTTTTCCGGTGTGATGGGTTTGCTCAAAAACAGATCCATCCCGGCCTTAATGCAGGCTTCGCTATCCTGCACCGTGGAGTAGGCCGTGGTGGCGACAATGAGAGGTCGGCTGGGTCCGGTCGATCTGGATCTCATTCGCCGCGCGACCTCGAGTCCACTCATATCCGGCAAGTCATAGTCGAGGAAGACCGCGTGATAGGAATTGACGGCAAACTTGCACAATGCATCGCGGCCGTGGGTGGCGAGATCCACCGTCAGTCCATATTTACCCAACATGGCACTGAGCACCTTGGAGTTGTAGGCCAGATCCTCGACGACGAGAACCCGGGCCCCTTCCAAGTTGGCCAAGGTCGGGCGGGTCGCGATTTCAGTTTCAGCTCCGGCACGATCCAAGGGCAGGCGCAGGTAGAAAGTTGCGCCACGACCGGGAGAGCTGGCAACGCCTACGGACCCATTCATGCGTTCGGCCACAGCCCGGCAAACGGCAAGGCCGAGTCCGGTGCCGGTGATGCCGGCATTGCGCGCGGTTTTCAAACGTGAGAACCGGGTAAACAGAACCGATTGATCATCGGTGCTGATACCGGGACCATCATCCGTCACGGCGTAAATCACGTCGCCTTCCTTTGGACTGACCGAGAGACGCACTCGTCCCCCTCCGCTGAATTTCAGAGCGTTGGTGGCATAGTTGACCACAATTTGTTGAATGCGTGCGGGATCACCAATCATTCGGGACGGGAGAGCTGGATCGATATCGAGGTCGAAATGGGCCCCGGCTTCGACGGCGGGAGCCGTCAGCATGGCGGCGGCCGATTCAATGATTTCCGCGGGATTGAAGGCCACTTTTTGGGTAGTGAAGACCCCCGCTTCGATCGACGAGAAATCCAGCACATCTTCGACCAGAGAAGAAAGGAAGGTGGCGCAGTTGCGCAGTGTATCCACCATATCCTGCTGCTCTTCATTAAGGGGTGTTTCGGCCAGGGCGTGGGCGGACCCGATGATGCCGTTCATCGGATTGCGAATTTCATGGCTCATGCTGGCTACGAATTCCGTCTTGGCGGCGTTGGCTTTTTCAAGTTCCTCAGTCCGCTCACTAACCGTTCGCTCCAACACCACCGCACGGTGGCGAATGTTCCTGATGCGCAGTTGATACAGTCCGGAAAGAACCAAGCCCAGGATACAGACATAGCCGGCATAGCCGTACGGTGTGCGCCACCAAGGTGTCGCGATACTGAATTGCAATACGGCTGCTTCGCTGACGAGTCCGGAGTCGGCGATCAAACGCACCTTTAAATTATAGTCACCCTCCCGCAGGTTGGCCAATTCCAGTTCGGCGGCGTTGGTGGGAGCCGACCAATTCTGGTCCACCCCCTCGAGCATGGTTTGATAACACAGGGTGTCCCGCAGTCCAAATTCGGTGGAGCTGAACTGCACATACAGGCGTTTGGTTGAGTACGGCAGTTTACCCGTGATCGGTTGATCGTCGGTGCTGGAATCACCGCGCACCAAGGCGCGGAGCAATGGTTGGCGTGGCGGCAAAGCCAGCATAGCTTCTGGACGTTTGATGCGCAGCAAAGCGTCACTGCCTGCAACCCACAAGACGTTGCCTGCATCAGTTTGCTCCAAGTGGAGCGCGCGCGGAGTGCCGGCGGCGGCCAGACCTTCAACCGCGAGAGGTGTCCACTTAACACCTTCCGGGGTGCGAACCAATTGTCCGAGCCGAGAGGGCATGCCGGCCTGAGATGCTTCCAAGGCAACAAAGACCCGGCCCTGATCATCCTGATTGGATGCCACCAAGGTGTTGCCGACTGGAAAGCCGGGGATCGTTTCGAAAAGATCTGTCTTTGGATTCAACCAATAGGCCTCATGGGGGATGATCCCGATAATCGTGTCTGCCAACCGCGCTACGTGAGCATAGCCTTCATTTGCAGATAAACCATGATGCAGACTGGCAGGTTCCGCATCGACCGGGCCTTGATTCGAGGGTTGGGCGACGAGCAAACCTTTCGACCATGTGCTGATCCAAAGCCGCCCAGTATCATCCAGGGCAAAATCCGCTGCAATGTCGGGCAAGTCATTGGTGAGGACGCGTGATTCACCTTTGATAGGCGAAAACTGAACAATGTGCTTGTTGACTGAGGCGTTGAACCAACCGGCAGTTTCGGCAGGATGTATTTTGAAAACATCTTGGCGTGTTTCATAAACCTGAACGGGCGATCCATCCCTGAGGGCGTGTATGCCATAGATGCCGCCGATCAGGAGAACTTCCTTGTCCGAAACCATGGTCTGATTTCCGTTCAATCGGGAGCTTACGTTGGCAAAGTTACTAGGGGCATCCGGGTTTGGATTCAATCGCATGATCCCCTCCGAGGTGAGCACGATCGGAAGTTGATTTTGAGTGACGATATCAAGGCATCCCGTGGCTGGAATACCATTATTCTGATCAAACACGGCAATGTCTGCCGATGTCCTGATCCTGAATATCGCTTTGTCGGCGGTCGCCCAGAGGGCGCCGTCCTGGGCAACGTAGAGCCCTTCGATATGATCTGTGGGTAAACCATTTTGACCGTTCAGAATTCGCTGCAATTTTATGTCGGGTCCCACGATAGCAATCCCACCTCGATAAGTTCCCAGTGCGAGTGAACCGTCCGGAAGAGATCGAGCTGATGTAAGGATGTTTTTTCTGATGAATGCCGTGAGGGCTGGGTCAGGGCATATGTATTGCCCATCGATTATCCGACCGATCCCCCCGCTGGTGGCATAAACCGTTTTACCCTCCATCTCGCCCATCCAAAAAAGACCATTGGGTCCCAAAGAGCTAGCAGGAGCCGTTGTTACCGGGCCGGAGGGATCGATGCGTAACAAGCCGGTGGGCGGGTGATAGACATAAACGGCTCCATTATATCGGGTGGAGACGAGGCGACGCGGCACCTCGTAGTGGGTCACTTTGAATTGGGAGCCATTCCATTGGAACACATGATGATCGGATACGTATATCGCCCCATCCGCGGTGGGATAGACGTTCCACACATCGCCCAAGGCTTTAACCGAATCCGGCAATTGATTCCGCAGTGAATGATAGGTCCACCCTCCGGTGTCAGTGCGGACAAACCAACCCAGTTCATCCATACCGGCCGCCCAGAGGCGTCCATCCGGACCAAATTCCAGTGAGCGAACCGCGTAACTGGTTCCCATCGGGTAGGCCTTCCAGCGATCACCATCCGCGACTAAAAGTTGGTCGCCGCCGATATAGAACACCCCGTTGGAATCCTGCGTGGCACACCAGGTTGTGGTGTCGTGCCCTATTGTCTTGGAGTCATATACCGAGACGACCGATTGTCCGACTGGCTCCTGTCCGGAGGATAATTCGGCGAAGCTAGGCCAAGCCATGGCTGTTGCCAACAACAGCATTAGGGGTAGGCGACACTGGCTCACGGAAGTCACAGCAAGGGTCATCAGAGTGATTTTGAAGAAAAATAGCCATACTGGAATTCCAGTATGGCTGGGTAAAAATCATTACCCGGTGATCTTGGTAACCAGAGCGTAAGGGGATGAACTGGTGGGGTTATGAAAACTCTAAAAAATCTAATGCTCGGACTGGCCGCCAGTCTGTTGCTCGCGGCTGGCTTTGCCCAGGCTGCTGATCGTGTTGACTTGATTGTGCAAGGCCCTACTGCCGCTCACGACAGTGGAGATCTCCTGTCAGCCAAACCTTGTGTCGGAGGATGCGACGAGCCTAGCGAGCTTTGAACGGTTACCATGTTTAGTTTGGCATCACTTCGTTACCGCAGCGTGATGGCCTCGCACGGAGGCCCGATCGATTGGGTTGAATCAGGCGAGTTTCCGGTTTGCGGCCGGCGCCTGTTTCAAGCCAATGCCCGACTGCGTCCGGGCTTGGTCCCACGAGGGCGAGCCAAACTATACCACAGCTCAGCAGACGGGACGGGTGCCCATGCTTCACCGATGGTGGCGCGACATATGGCCGTTTCGGAGTGCTTGGAACGTTGGGCTTTTCACGCGACCGTTCGTTCGGAGCGGCGCGAAACTTTCGGCTTTGATGTTGATGAAACATCAAATGGCATGGCCGCTTTTCCTGGCCTGTCGGCGGCGCCTGCGCGGCGATCGGCGGTCCTGGAATCGCTGGAGCGATTCTGCCTCCTGCATTGGTGGGAAGGCAGAATCGATGGTCAGTTACGTGATACGGAGTGGCCTGGCGTTAGTGCTTTGGCTTTTGAGCCCCCACTTGGTGGAGTGGCGGTTCTACTCTTTGCTCGCTCCGAATGGGGCTTTCACGTTTACGGCCATGCCGCAGCCGAATCTTTTACCCGGGCCTGCGAACGCGCGATGTTGGAGTTGACCCGGCATGAGTGGGTGTTGCGCAACCGCTTGGAAGCGTTGGGTAATGGCACCAGTGAACCACTGACCGAACGTTTGGAAAAGCGGTCATGGTTTTTCTCCACCGAAGCAGGCCATGAATTATTTCGCGAACGACTGGCACAACGTTGCTCGATGCCCGCGCCGAGACCCCGGATTATTTGTGACCGGGAAGTAACCGGACCATGGTCCGAATTTGCGACGGTCTGGCGCTTTGTGCTTCAACCCCCTTCAAGGCGCTTCATGGAAGAAGACGAAAGATATTTTTTCTGGTAATCCGCGCGACCTGATTGCTAGTCGCAGCTGATTGCCGGGCGACACCACTACCCATCATGCGGTTCATTCACTTGGCAGACTCAGTAGCTGACGCCGATTATGTCTTCGGATGGCTTCGCCGGGAAATGCCCGGTTGTGTGGGGCGGCATGTTGCCACCCGGGAGGAATTTTCGGCGGCCATGCAGAGCGATGATTTCGATGTGGTTTTGTCCGATTTTACGCCCGCGGAATTTGATCGCATGTGGGCTTTGGCGCTGACGCGCAAGAAGCATCCGGATATTCCATTCATCTTCATTGCCGGCAGTATTGGGGAGGACCAAGTGGTTGAGCTGATCCTCAATGGGGCCACCGACTACGTGCACCGGGATCGGATGGAGCGATTGGTGCCAGCACTCAAACAGGCCTTGTGGGGTTTGGAAAACCCGGAACGCCGATCGCAAAAGGATGAAGCCCTGCGGAAAGCAGAGGCGCGCATCCGGGAGCAGGCCGCGTTATTGGACAAGGCACAGGATGCCATCATCGTGCAAAATCTGGGCGGGCTTATCACATTTTGGAATAAAGGGGCGGAGCATGTTTACGGCTGGTCTGCGGAGGAGATGATCGGGAAGGACGAAGTTTCTCTGCAAGCCATGGAACCTTTGCGGCACCGGTTTGCGCTGGAGCATACTTTGGCTCACGGGGAGTGGCGGGGTGAATTGCGTCACAAGCAGAAAAGCGGAGCCGAAGTCATTGTGCAAAGTCGTTGGACTTTGGTGCGCGATGATGCCGACACACCTTCGGCGGTTTTGATCATCAACACCGACGTGACCGACAATCGGATGTTGGAGACAAAATTTCTTCGCGCTCAACGGTTGGAAAGCATGGGTATGTTGGTCGGAGGCATTGCGCACGACCTCAACAATGTGCTCGCCCCTATCCTCATGTCGGTGGATCTGTTGCGAAAGATGGTGGCCGTGGAAGTGCCGGAAGCAGTCAAGTTAATCCAGACGATGCACCGCAGCGTCAAACACGGGTCGGCTTTGGTGCAACAATTGCTGGCCTTTGCCCGAGGCGCCGAGGGCCGCCATGTGGAACTCGATTTGCAACCCCTCCTGTCGGAATTCGTTGAATTCATGGCCCAGACATTGGCGGAAAACATCAGTCTGGAGCTAACTTTCAAGCAACCCCCGATGCCGGTCCTCGCAGATGCAACGCAGCTCAATCAGGTGCTGATGAATTTATGCATCAATGCCCGCGATGCGATGCCGTCGGGGGGCCGAATCAATATCACGATCGACGGCGTAGTCATAGATGAGGCGCAAGCTCATCTGCTGCCCGAGGGTTGCCCGGGTGAATATATGGTCATCTCAGTGGCGGATACGGGAGACGGGATTCCGCCGGAGATGTTGGAGAGAATTTTTGATCCTTTCTTCACCACGAAAGAAACCGGCCAAGGCACGGGGCTTGGATTGTCAACCGTGCGAGGCATCATCAAGGGGCATAGTGGATTCCTGACCGTTGAGAGTGAGTCGAAACAGGGCACGACGTTTCGAATTTATCTGCCAGTGCATAACGTGGCCGTCGGAAAGTCAGCCCAACCAGAACTTTCTGCGCCAGCCATATTGTTGGTTGATGAGGAAGACATGGTGCGCAATGCCCTGACCCTGCTACTTAAGTCTGAAGGGTATTTTGTTTTCGCGTATGCTTCCGGTGAGGAAGCGTTGCTGCTGCTGAAGTCCGGTCGAGATCGCATCGACTTGCTCATGACTGAACTAAGACCGACCGACTCAGCGGGTTTTGATCTGATCGCTACGACGCGGGAGTTGCGACCAAGTCTGCCCATTATCGCCCTCACGGACATGTCGGTGGATAAACAGGAAAATCATGACATTATTCCGGGGGTGCGGCTGCTGTCGAAACCGATGACACGTCCCACGCTTATGAAAGCAGTCGAAGAGGTGCTTACTGCTGTGGTTTAGCGTTGAATAGAGGCGTAAAACTGCGGTGTGGATTAGCCGTTCAGAGCAGTTGATGGTGTTTCGCCCATCGGGTGAAATCCAGTTCCAGTTGATCAAAGCTTTCCACGACGAAGAGGGTTTCCTGGAAATGCCAGATGTCGTAGGGCTGGGCGGCTACTTTCTCCGGGAGCATGGGCTGCTTCTCAACCTCATCAGTCAAACTGTGCAGGGTTTCTCCATAACTTGAAATGATGCCGTTGCCAAAAATTCGCAGGCCGGCGGGATTTTTTATCAATCCGAATTCGACCGTGAACCAATAGATACGCGTGAGACCTTCCTCAATGACCGGATCTTTGCAGGCGAGGGCAGCTTGACCGATCTTTTGGTAAAAATCAGCAAACCGCGGATGCATGATCATGGGTGTATGACCAAAGATATCGTGAAAACAATCCGGCGCCGGGGTGTAGTCCAATTCAGCACGTCCACGCACATAGTCGGTGCAGGGAAACACCCGTTGAGCGAGATAACCGAAAAAGTCATGGGCATCGAGCAGTCCCGGGGACCGGGCGAGTTGCCAACCGGTGGCCAGGCGCAGTTTTTCTGACACTTCAGAGAGTTTTGGAATGCGGAGGCAATCTAACCCCAATGAAGCCAAGCCGGTGAGGAATTCACTGGCGGCGCGTTCGGGCAATAGGGTCTGCTGCTGTTCAATCAGACAACGCCAGACGGCTTGTTCTTCGTCGGTGTATTCAGGATATGCACATTCCTGGCCGATGGGTAATGGGGTATCTAGTTTATAGGGTATACAACGCGGATCATCGCTCCCGGTCGTAGGTGGCGCTGGGGATATGGGTACAGGGGTTTTTGGGGAAACCATATTTATCCTGGGGTAGCAGTTGGGGTGCAGGCGTTTTTGGCACGCCATGGTTCTTCTGAACGACATGCTAGCATGGGATTCAGGATTAACCCATCGCCCGAACGGATTAAGCCTGGTCTCTCCTCAATTCAGGTGGCGAGCCGGGGACAGTGATCCGCGAATGCTCCTGCTGATCACTATGTCCGATATCTTCGGACGGCCGAGCCGGGTGGTGCGCGAATGCCGGCCCAGTCGTGGCCGGTCCGAACTAGAACCTGACGGTCAACTCTTGTTCACCCAAACGAAAGGTCACTCGCTTGGCCGTGATTTTCATCACGCGGACAAATAGCGTTTCTGTGCCCACGTGCACCAAAATGATCGAGCCTTCCTTGTAAATGAGCTGGTTGGCGACGATCTGCATCTGATCGCCCATGTTGACGACGCCCGAAATATTAATCTGGTCGATGGCGCTCTCGAGTAAGTTGGAGTTTTGACTGATGGACGAGCTGGTGCCCAAACCCCCGCCGGGACCCCCTGAAATGCCGGCCAAAACGTCTTCAGGCCGGAAGGGATTGCTGCTTTCCTGGGGGAGGGCGGGCCGTTTGTCGTGGTATTGGAAGAGCGACTCGATTCGCACCTGGGTCATCTCTATCAATCTGGCGTTGGCCTTGGGGGCTGGACCCACCTGAGCCAGACCGGGCAGTGCTAACAGCAGAAAAATAAGAATGCGATATTTCATGATTTCCCGAGCATGATCAGATCAAGTTGGAGCACGACATCCCAGGCGCCCTCCACCGTGGGTCGCAAATTGAAGGAGCGGATTTTCACCAGGCGCGGTCCGGATTCCAGACTTTGCAGGAAATCCATCACTTCCACATAAGTGCCGCTAACCTCCAGGGTGTAGGGAATGGCAACATACTCTTTGCTGGAGTGCCCTTGGGCATCGGCGGCCAGCACATTGAGTTGGTTGAGGCCCCGGATGTGACAACCGGAGCGCTCCTCGATTTGATAAAAGTAAGCTAGGTTGTCCGCCAGATTACTTTCAACCGCGAGGTTGGTCTCAATGCGTTCGACGGTGCTATGGGTCAGTTCAAGGGCCTGGCGCAGACGGGGACTGTTGGCGATGGTCTCCAATTCGTCTTCGCCCATCTGCGTGATATCATTCAGGTCGGTCTTGATTCTTTGGATGTCGATCCAAAGCCATGAGCCCAAACCAATCAGGACCAGGGCGATACCAGCGCAGCTGACGCCGAACAGATGCCTCCTTATGAAGATCAGGGTAGCAGCGTTCATGGCGTGGCCGTTTGCTTCAGGGTGAAGGTGATCTCGAAATTCATCCGATCATCGGATTCCTGACGCTCTAGGTTGGTCAGCCTGATGCTGCGGAAGAGTGGTCCAAGGGTAAGGTTTTCCTGCAGTATATCCACATAGTTGCCCAACACTCGGCTGGCTTGCTCCGAATTTCCGCGGAGATTGCCGTGCAGCATTATCATGTCTTCGCCGCTGGTCTCCATGCGTTCAAACACCACCAGAGTCGGTCGACTCGTACCGAGTAGCTCGATGAACTGGGATACGGCAATGGGCTGTTCCATCAAGGCGAAGGCCTCATTGATCAAGGCACTGTCCTTGACGTATTGCTTTTGCAGCTGACGAGTATCCAGCAGGGAAATGGAGTGTTCGCCCATGCGTTGCTCCCAATCTTCTATCTGTCCACGCAGAGCCAGATTGGTATAGAGCACCCACCCAAAAATCAGCACGATAGCCATGGTGATGGCGCCATATATCGCATTAAAGATGAAGCGCGTGCTGATGATCTTCTCGTCGGGGAGTTCAGCCACGATCCGGCAGTCCATATGCCAGGATACTCCGGTGGGGGCGCGGCCCGGCACTGGCACGGGCGGACGGGTGCCCGCTTTTCCGGTCTCGTTGAAGTTGGCCAGCAAGCTGATCGAGGCTAACCACTGTTGTCCGAAAGCCGGGGCATCTGGTTCAAAATAAACACTACGAGTCTCCAAGGGCAGCTCCAACAGGGCCAGATTTATACCTTCACCCAATATGCTGCTCAGCCAATGAAGACGGTCGGGCAATTGCGCGCAGTAGAGTTCATCCACTCGCTGTCCCGTATGCAGCTCAAATTGATCGACCACGGGTTTGAGGTGGCGGCCGAGGAGACGGACGAATCGGCTGCCGTTTGCGGTGACTTCGTCATCAGGATTTTCCAACCGAGCCCGAGCGGATGCCTCATCAGGTGCATCGAGCTTGTTCATGGCGGCCGTCAAGATTGACTTAACCCCATGAGGAACGGGCGGCAGGGTGTGAATGCCGTCTCGCCCGATGACGTAAACCCGGGTCTGCTCATATTCGATTTCGCATACGACAACCGCATGTTTAAATCCGGTGTTATCGATGTGCTGCGAGAGCATGCCCAGCAACGGCAAGGTGGTGATCTCAAGGCAATGCGGTCGTAGACGGTAGTTGAGCAGTTGGGTCTGGGCGGCCCGGATGGCAGAGAGGGGTACCCCAACCAGCAGACCGGATCGAACCGTGCCGTTGTTGGTCAACGGGGTCCCATCCACAGGATTCAACGCCCGCACCAACCACTCGCTGGCGCTCGCAAGCTTGCCATGATCGGCGAGTACCGAACGCAAATATTCGGGTTCGCCCAATCGACGGGTGTTGATTTGGAGCCGGGCAATGATCCGCTCCGGGGGATGAAATCCGCAGTAGGTCGCCAATCGACCCTGCCGGTCTTTTTCCAACATGCCGGCATCAACCCAATCCTTGAGGGAGACTTCGTCCTCCGGCCGCAGCTCGGTCATGGCATCCATCTTGACCGGCGTTTCGTCCAAACGCAGCCGGGCCAGCTGGAGCCGATTGTCCGATAGATTAAACAGGACCCCGGTGCTGGTAAGATTGGAAAATTTAAAGGAAGGGAATTTCACAGATCAGCATTGCTCGATCGGGGTTTACCCGCAGATAAGAAATATGGTCCGACGGAATACAAGGGAAAGTCTAAGTAATGAATTTTAGGAGCGGTATAGCCAAAGGCTGGTTCCATGTTCTTGTCAGCAATTTTAGACTGCGTAAACACGAACGGAGCATAAGAACCCTTTTTGCTCATGCTTCCAAGACCAGACTTTTAGGCCCGAATGCACCTGTTTTAGGACGGAAAGTCAGGTTTTTGCCGCGTGGGATGACGATTGAGGACCTTTTGATTCTGCCTTTGTCGGGCCGGACTCGCCAAAGGCGAGCATGCCCTCGCCGCCGAGCCTAAAGCGAAGCGCGTTCGGTGACATCAGACAATTCACGCCAATCAACGATGATGCAGGCGGGTTCGACTCCGGGAATCGCAGCCGTGCTCAAATTCGTGTCATAGTGGAGTTTGACCCCGGTGCCAAAAGTCAGGGTCTGCGCGTAGATAGCGCCCATTATTTCCACGTTGTTGCCCACATTGAAAGTGCTGCTGGAGTCGGGCAGATAAATGACCCCATAGAAAGGCTGGGTGGTGTCGGAATAATTGAACGTATCGGCCCCGACTCTTTTCAATAGAATGATGCATTTCATGGGATCCAGTGTCTGGTTGTCGATCCCACCCCCATCAGCATCCACCCGGAAATCCCGATCGACAATCAACAGCAGGGACCCTGTGGGTTTGATGATGATTTGTGCGGCCGAATTATCCTGGATGCGCAGATTAGAGTCGGCATGAAGAATGACCGGTCCCTCAATCGTGATGATCTCAGAGGCGGTATTGAGGTTTATTTGGTAAGAGGATCCATCATAGTAATTATAAAACGTGGGAGTGGCGGCACCCGGGGTGCCCAAGGTGGCGGGAATGGAACTGAATTGGTTAACATCGTAGACGCTGTTGATGTCCAAAAGAGGAATGTTGGGGCTCCGGCTGATCCGGGTGAGATCCACATTGGCGGCAGAGGGGGCGGCATTGGTGACCGTGCCATCGGAATTTTTCAAACTGGCACTGCTGCCATAGGAAACCAGGGGGGCGTAGGGCGAAGAACTGGCGGAAGGGGCCGCCAAATATCCCTTCACCGTGGAACTGTTGATGGACACGGCGGTGCCGCCGGTGTTGTTGCCAGCCAGAATGGCCGAATAGGTGGCGGTCCCGGCATTGTAGACGCCGACTTTGGAATCATAGCTGTCCACCGTGGCGCCGGAGCCGAAGGTGAGGGTAGAGGCCGCGGCAGCGTTGGGAAACAAGGGGGCCTTGGCGACCACGGCCCGTAATTGGGTCTGCACCGATGCCGCATCGGCTACGGTTGCGCTGCCCTCGGAGTAAATCACTGGAGCACGTTGTGCCTCCCAGTAGGTGGCATTGTTGGGGGTCTTGTTGGAGTTGGAACTGATGCATTTATACCAGACATTGCCGTAACTCCGATAGGTGCCGTTGGTGTAATAACTCGATGAGTTCCAGCGGTCGTCGTTCTCTGCGCTTCGCCAGGGCCAGGCTGGGGGGAGGTTGGTTGTGCTATTGGTATTGCGATACCAGACCCCATTATATTGGACGATACTGTTGGAGGCATAGGTCTTATCGACCTGCCATTCCAGAATCTGTTTAGGATTAGTGCTCCAATAGGTCGAGTTGGGTGGCTGCTGATTGCTATGGGCCAGAATGCATCGATACCAGGCACTGCTGCGGTAGGCTACGTCGTCCAATTTGTAACTCGCACTGGAATTCCAAGCAGCCATGGCCCCGGTATTGTCGGCAGCAGTCGCCGTGTCTTCCCAGTAAGCTGGATTGCTGGGGGGCGATTTATTGACGTTCGGGACCTGGATACACGTATACCAAGTCATGTAGGATCCGCTATCGTATCCGATGACCTGGCCCAAGGTGTAGGATCGGCTCGATTCCCAATTCCAGGTTAGCGTTCCGGCCGATGGATAATACCAACCACTATTATAGCGATACCACGTACCATACCAGCTGACCAAGGATTCATTGGTGGAATAATAAGTGGGATTTTGTGTGACGTAGGGCACACTCAACCAATTGCCGTTTCCGCTTAGCGGAAGATCGCCCGCGCTGCTGGTGTGGTCGCTTAAGCAACGATACCATGCGCCATCCTCACTCGCCATATCTCCCCCGATATAGTCAGTCTCAGTTCTCCACACGAAGGAGAGTCCCGATTGATCCGGGGCCCAATAGGTGGAAGTGCTGGTAGGGGTTTTGTTGGAATTCGCCACTTGGCAGCGATACCAAACACCACTGTAACCGACCACATCGCCCACCGAGTAACTGGTCGAGGAACTCCACACTTCATCCTTATAGAAGGCATTGTAGTTGTCTACCCGCAGCTTGATGGAAGCGGTGGTGCCGATGGCACCGAATTTGGTGGAGAGATAGGTGGCGGTGAGAGTGGCCGTGGTGCCATTGATGGACCAAGTGAAGGAGGTGCCATTGAGGGTGCTGCTCGACCAGTCGTTTGTGCTCAACGACCAGAGCGCTTTTTCCAAACCCATCTCTGCGAGTTGCTTGCTTATCGGTCCTAAGTAGGCCCGGTTGCTATACGTCATCGCTTGCTTGGCCACCGAGAGATAGCCGGCCAAGCCAATGGCCAATGCCGCCAGTAAACTGAGCGTCATCAACGCCACCGAACCCCGGGAAGATTTCACTGGTGTTCGCATCACTGGAGTTTGGATTTGTTGCGCAAGAGTAGGCGGGGAGAAGTATTCACGTAAACGGGCGTCATGGTGCCATTGGAGGCCACACCGGTTTGCGCGGTGAAGCTGAGCGACATTTGTTTGATGCCGATCGCGTAACTATCGTAGGTGCTGTAGGGGTTGCCGTAAGCATCATAATACTTGAATTCGCAGTTGAGCAGGCGGCGATGCATCATCTGCGCGGATTGACCGGAGAGGGTGCGGGTCAGGGTTTGGGCAGAGCTGTCGTAATCATAAGTCACGGTTGTCGTGCCGGAGGACACGGGGATGGTCAGGGTGACTTTGTTGGCCAAGGTGTCGGGCGACACAGTGTCGGCGAACTCAATATCGATCGCCGCGGCGACATCCTGGGCAAAGTAATTCAAGGTGCGTCGCGCCTGCACTTCCAAGGTGGGTTCCAATGCCGTGCTGATACCAATGGAACGCACAAAGTGCCGGGCCAGAAAGATGTAACTCGAAAACACCACGCCCAGCATCATCACACTGAGGGTGACACCAATGAGCAACTCGACGATGGTGAATCCACGCCGTGCTTTGCGAGACTGTGAATCAAGCATCATTGGTAGGTGAGATTCAGCCCGTATTTGCCGAAATAGGACGTGTTGATCCGGGTGTAGGTGCGGGCGGCATTGGACCCGCTGGAACGCACGGTCCACGTGAGCGTGAAAGTGACTTCCCTTAGGTTGGTATCCACGGTTGTGGCCGATCGCGTGACGAGGAAGGACGCCCCTGAGGCGGTAATGGCTTCCGGAATGGAAGAGGTGGATGAATCCGTATTCGTATAAGTCCAGTCGGTGGGCCATGTGCTGCTGGCGGAGTCCACAATGGTCGTCGGTCCACCTGGTAGCGCGCTGATGGTCGACCAGTCTTCGACCCGAAGCTTCTCAAGTTCGTGCGTCAAGATATGAGCGGCCAAGGTCTGTCGTTTGGCATGAGCCAGAGTCTCTGACCCGATCACCATGGCTTGAATCATAGCGCCGAATCCGATCAGCAAGATGGTGGCGGCCATCATGACCTCAACCAACGTGAAGCCCTGCCGCCTGGGATGGCGGCGGTTTTGCAGGCTGACGATGTTCGAGGCTTCTTCCATTACCACACCGGACTCATGCACTTAAAAGCCTTGGGTTCGAGGCAGATTTACATCCGGTATTTTTGAAAAGGATTTCCATACAATCTCCACCCTTATGACAAAAGCGAAATAACGCAGCTTCTTTTGGATCAAATTACCTTGAATGGGGCGGGGATAGGTCGCTGAACGCCGAAAGGAGGGGTGTGATTCATATGGCCTAATCCCATGTCGGGAAGCCGATTACTACACGGAAAGATTCGACCAACGTCCGCTTGAGCGTTTTATTCTGAGGGCAGAGACATGCGCTTCGCCACCATTCTTCCGCACTCCAGTGTTGAGCCCGTCGTCGTGGCGGGCACGGCCGATGGGGCTTGGGTGGAGTTGGCGGGTTTGACCGGACGCAACGCTCTGCGGATCGAGGAAACCCTTCCTTGGCTTCAGGCTCACGGCGAACATGTGGCCGCGCGTCTCAAGGCCTGGTCGGGTCCACGGTATCGCCCCAGTGAGTTTCGCTTTATGCCTCCGGTGGTCCAACCGCCGACTTTTCGCGACTTTTATGCTTTCGAACACCACGTGAAAACGTGCCGGGCGCGGCGGGGCCTCGAGATGGTGCCGGCATGGTATGAGCAGCCGGTATTTTATTTTTCTAATCCCCATGCCCTGTTTGGCCATGAGGACAAGGTGCAGCCTCCGGCGGATTCGCAGGAACTCGATTATGAATTGGAGCTGGGCGTCATTATTGGTCGCGCCGGTCGCGATATATCGCCCGATCAGGCTTGGGGCCACGTTGCTGGATTCACCATTCTCAACGATTTCAGTGCCCGCGACTTCCAGCGCAAGGAGGTCACGGTCGGGCTCGGCCCGGCAAAGGCGAAGGATTTTGCTACCGGACTCGGTCCGGCCCTGGTGACCCGCGACGAGTTTGCCGACAGAATCGATGGCGAAACGCTCAATCTGGAAATGATGGCGCGCGTCAACGGCCGTGAACTCTCACGCGGGAACGTTGCGAGTCTGCATTACTCCATTCCGCAACTGATTGCTCAGGCCTCACGCGATGTGGAACTTTATGCCGGCGATCTGATAGGCACCGGCACGGTGGGCACCGGGTGTATTTTGGAACTCGGTCCCGAAAACACCGGCGGTTGGCTCAAGCCGGGCGACGTGGTCGAACTCGAAATCGAGCGCCTTGGCGTGCTGCGCCACCACATCGTGGCACGACCCGCCTGACCTCTTTTTTACCGACGCACCAGATGAAAGTGTCACGTATTACGTGACACTTTCGTCACCGATTCCCCCGGTATTTTTTCAGCAGGGATTTTTTCCTGATTGGCGGGCCAGCACCCATGCCAGCAGACGCAAAGTGCGTTCGGTGTCGGGGCATGCGGTACGCGACACCAGATATTCATGCACGCGTTGCCGCGGCACACCCAGAATCCGCGCCAACTTCGCCTTGTCTCCGTAACGGTTTAGTTGTCCCGCTGCGATGCGGGCGAATTCGTTCCAGAGCGGAGTTTCCGGGACAGGACGCAAGGTGCCGCCAAGGGATTTCCGGGTGCGGCGATGATAGGTTTTCAGTAGTTCCTTGGAGCCTTCGCGGGCCGCGTATTCCAGTATGCCACAAAGTTCCAATAGTGCACGTACACCGACAGGAGTATAGGTATTCATTATTATGCAGAAGGTGAAGTGTCACGTAATACGTGACACTATAGCCGGAGACAAGGTTCATGAATGTTGATATAGGAATGAAACGCATGACGAACGCATCAATCCGGCAGGTTTCGATTGACGGAGTTTTTCCGCGTTCACGCCGGAAAACCGACATTCTGTATTAATGATAGTGACCACAAAAAAGTGTCACGTAATACGTGACACTTTACTCGCGCGCAGTCAGCGAACCCACCGCTGGAAGGCGAAGCTTGTCGTAGCGAGGGGTGGAGCTGGACGGGGAGCATCTAGTTTCAGGGAATATCTACGAAACTGGCGCCATGCGCTCAGAATTCCGAACGAGTCTCCATGGTTCGTATTACTCGTAGTTTTGTTTGGCTTTCCAGCTGTCGCGATCCGTAAAGGTGGGCTGGGCTTCGCTGGTGGCGTGGGCCTCGCAAGCGAGCAGGACCATGATACGTCGGGCGGTTTCCGGCGCCGTGATCTCCCGCAGCAAGTCTGCCACATCGGCTTTGGTCAATTGATCCAAAGCAGCGAGTGACTCGGCTCTTCGTTCCCAATCACCTGCGTAGTCATAGCCAAGCGCAAACATGAGGGCGGCTTTCTCGACGATGCCTTTCGGCTTTTCCTCGAAATTGGATCGGACCCCAGAAATGAGTGTGGCGAAATTATCGTCCGAAAGCGCTGCGAGCTGATCCGGCATGGTGGTCAGGCAAGTCTCCGCTCGTTGGCGCAATTCGTCCGGCCCATAGGCGCTCGATTGGATCACAAAGAAATGCAAATGTTGTTGCAGTGAAGCACTGGCTCTCGAGCCAACAATGTAGCCGAGTTGTTGGCGGGTGCGCATTTCAGTATAGAAAGGCTCGGAGATGAACTTCCCCAAAACCGCCGAAGCGGCGCGCAATTTCGGAGTTTCCTTGGGGAGCAAGTAATCCACCCAGATCGCGGAGTTTACCCCGGCAATCTTACCGGTTTCGACGACTGTCGCACCCGGAGTCAGAGCGAGATGTTCGCGCTGGATCAATTCATCACCCACGACGGGTTTAGCGTTGATCGCGGCGGCGAAACTGCGCGCTGCAGCGACAGCCTCGTCGGCGACGATGTGACCGTGCACGACTGATTCGATGTTGCCGTGAGCGAAATATTTCCGCGCGAAATCACGCGTTTCGATCCAGGTAACTTTCGGGGCATGCTCCAGATGTTGATCGGGCAGGAACAGGAATTCCCGCAGAACCGCATTAGTCTGATTGCGGGCCAATTTATAGGCCTCGGTTTGTTCATAGCTGCGCAAGCCACGCAGGACCTTTTCTTGCAAGGCGGCGAAACGTTGCGGGGTGACGTCAAAGGTGAGCAATTGATCCGCCACGTATTGAGCGAATCGTGCGGGTGAATCACCGAGTCCGCTCACCGTGAGGTTAAAACCTTCCAAGCCGAGACTGATGGCATGGGTAACCCCGGCGAGTCCGGCCTCACCCGCGGCAGACTCAATCGCGTCATCGAGACAGGTTTTGTAGAATCGCAGTAATAGATCGGCCTCAAGACCAGCGACATCGCGGCGCGGCACGAAACGAAAGATCAGCGCGGTTTGAGGGCGTTGGAATTCAACATCGGTCGAATAGTAAAGTTGCAGGCCCGCTTCGTTGATCAGCGAGAGGGGCCGCTCCGCCACGAGTGCAGTTGTTGTGGGCATGAACGGGTTGATGCCGGGCAGGGAGAATCCTTCCACCCTTGGTGGATTGACGAGTGCGTCGTAGATGGCGCCGGTGGTCTCGGTGTAGGCATAAGCGGTGCCGTAGATCTGCTCGGTTCGATCGGTCGGCACACCCTTGGCGGCCAAGGAGACAAGCAGGTTGTCCGGCGTGAGGACATTTATCAGTCCACGATAAGCCGCCTCATCAGGTTGACCCCAAACAAAGGGCGCCCGCTCGGCGATTTCGAGAGGGTAAAACAAGGCCTGATTGGCTAGTTGGGTGGCGAGGCCCATGCCTTCGCCCCGATCGTCATAGGTCTCCTGCAGGGCAGCGATTTTGGCTTGTTCCTGATAAAACTCTGCCGGGAAAGGTGCAGCTTGCAGGTGCTTGATGTAGGCAAAGATCGTTTGCAGCACGCGCTGATAGTCGGCTTCGCCTGCCGGGGTGAGATCGATCTCCATTTCCAACGTGCCGTAGTTGGGCGTCCGTTCCCAGACGCCCGCATCGACCTTGGTCACTAGCCCTGCTTCCTTGAGGACATGCAACAGGCCTCCCTTTCCGGGGTAGTTGAATAATGCACTGAGCAGGTCGGCGGGCTTGCTGGCGAAATCGGGTCGAGTGGCCGGGAGCACAAAACCCAGAGCCAGTTGGCGCCATTCCTTGACGGGCTCCACGGTGGCGAGTCGGAGGGCGGCTTTGCGTGGAAGAAAAATTGGCTCACGGACCACGACGGGTAGATCGCGTTGCGGAATCTCCGAAAAAATATCGCGGGCCAGCTTCTCTTGTTCATCAAGTGAAGCTGTGCCGGTGAGGGCCAGGGCCATGCGGTCGGCCGTGTAGTGCGATTCATAAAAGGCGCGAACCGCGGCGGCATCGGCCTTGGCCAGCGTGTCCTTGTTACCGGTGGAGAATTTACTCTCCCCGGAGGCGGGATTGTAGAGCTCGCGTCGCACATTATACACGCGCCGCGAATCATTCTGCACGTGGCGGGTGGCCTCGTTGTTCACCGCATTAACTTCGCGGGCGGTGAAATCCGCCGTGAAAAGCGGAGCGATGAAGAACTGGGCGAATCGGTCGAGCGCTTCAGGAAATGCTTCGTGGCGAACTTGAAACTGGTAGTTGGTGTGATCGGTTGTCGTGTAGGCATTGGCCATGCCACCATTTTGCGAGATGAAGGCTTTGTAGCTCGAAACGTCGGGATATTTCTCAGTGCCGAGGAAGAGCATGTGCTCGGTGAAGTGCGCGAGCCCGACCATGTCGAAGGGATCATCGATCTGACCGGTGGCCATGACCAGTGAAGCGGCGGAATTGTTGAACTTTGGGTCGGAGACCAGCAGCACCCGCAGGCCGTTGTCCAAAGTGAGGTGACGGAATTCCGCCTTGTCGGTCGGGGCGACGATGCGTGGAGGCAGATCGGATTGATCACTGCCGGCGAATAATGGGGCCGCCAAGGAGAGGGTCGTAACAATCAATCGGGTGAATAAACTCATAGGTATGTGGGAATTAATATCCGTAGGGGGAGACCCATGTCATGGGTGGAATGAAAGCCCCAAGGGTATGCACAACCCCCCTTGCGCGCCAATTATTTCAGGATGAGTGGTCGCAACGACCGTTTAGTCACCCTTATGCCCGTTTGAATCGGGAGCCAAAGGCTCCAGCGCCGAATTTACGGCCTTATACAGGACATCGACGGAAAAAGGTTTGGGCAAGGTACATCGCACGCCGAGTTTGGTGCACATATACAAGTAGGTCTCGGCGCGAGGACCACCTCCGGACATGGCGATGATGGGCTGCTGGGGAAACTGCCTGAGGATCAACATGATCGTCTCCACGCCTTCTTGCTCCGGCATGATCAGATCAGTGATCACGAGGTCGGCCGGATCAGCCATGAACTTGGCCATGCCAACCTTGCCGTTCTCGGCGAGGGTGACCCTGTGGCCAGCCGACTGCAAAGCCGCGTCGAGCATGTCGCGAATCATTTCATCATCATCAATTACTAGCACGGTTGCCATGGCTTCATCATGGAAACCAATATAGGTCCCCTTTTTATATAGGACCTATATCAAACAATGCTGTAGCTATATCAACGATTAAGTAAGGCTGCGACCCGGGTGCGACCTCGCACGCCGAGTTTGGCGAAGACCGAAGCAAGCTGGGTTTTGATCGTGAGTGGGCTGCGCCGGAGTTCCGTGGCGATCTCGGCGGTGCGCAGACCTTCGCGCACCCGCATCGCTACTTCTCGTTCGCGCTCGGTCAAACGGGCCAACAAGGCGACAGCACCGGGGGAAAGTTGCCGATGGCGATCTCCACGTGGGCGACGGTAATCAAGTTGAATATGAAATGCCGGGGGTTGGTCGGGCTTTCCGGGGGTATGCAGCTTGATCCGGGCATGCAACCCACGGGTATGATCGCTGATCACCTTGGGGTGAGGGGCCATTTCGTGCGGCAATTGCTCGGCTTGCATCGTGCGACATGATTCCATCAGGTCCGCGGGTAGGGCAAATTCGTTGCGCACGCGCATGGCGGCGGCCGTGCGTTCTCCATGATTCCACACGGCGCAGGCGAGGGCGGCTTCATGGTTGAACCACACGGGTTCCAAGTTCCAGTCAAGGAGCAGCAACCCCACAGGCACTTCCTCCAACATGAACTCGAGGTGGGCCAGGCGTTGGGTCGTGTCGTCAGGGGTAAGTGGGGCGGGGTGTCGCGACATGGACCATACCGTAACAGTTTATCTTCAGAGCACAAGCAGTCCGTTTACGCCGTTTGGCTTATGGACCGAAAAATTTATGGAGAGTAGGGTGAATGCCACCCCGCCGCCGTCGAATGACGGTTACCTTGAAACACCCCAACCAATCTTATGAGCACGACCTTTTTTGATAAACCCGTGGAACGAAAAACCGCCGCAAATCCCTTGGGTTTGCGCGGCGTGGACCACATCGAATTCATCGTCGATAATGCCGACCAATGGGCGGATTTCTTCGTCAATAAATACGGTATGGCACGGCGCTTTTACGCCGATGAATCAACGGGCGTGAAGGGGAGACGGGCTCATGTGGTGGGGCAGGGCCGCATTAATTTTGTCGTCGCAGAACCTCAGGGCACCGGTCCCGAGGCGGACTTCATGCACTGGCATTTGGACAAGCATGGTTGCGGAGTGCGCGACGTGGCTTTCCGGGTGAAGGATGCACGGCACGCGATCGATGAGGCGGTGCGCCGCGGTGCTAAATCGGTGCGCGCGCTGGATGAGCACGAAGAATTCAATGGTGCCTCCATCGGGGTCTACGGTGACACCCTGCACACCTTTATTGAGCGCAATCCACATACCGGGTTTGCCCCCGGATACCAGTCCGTACCCGGAGTGATTGAAGATGGCGATATCCACTTTGCCATGATCGACCATGTGGTCGCCAACGTGGAGCACATGGATGAATGGGTGAAATTCTACGAGGATGTCTTTGGCTTCGATCTCTACATGCATTTCGACATCAACACCGGTCGCAGTGCGCTGATGTCGAAGGTCATGAGTCCGACCGATGGTTGGGTGAAGATGCCGATCAACGAACCGTCCTCGGCCAATTCTCAAATCCAGGAATTTCTTGATCAATATCAGGGCCCTGGCGTGCAGCACATCGCTTTGCTCACGCCCGACATCATGAAGACCGTGGCTGAGATGCGCCGCATGGGGCAGGATTTTCTCGATGTGCCCGACACCTACTACGACGAGGAGTTTGAGGAACGCATCGGCGAAATCGAAGAAGACAAGGTTGAGCTCAAGCGGCTCAAGATCCTCGCGGATCGCGATCACGACGGCTACCTACTCCAGCTTTTCACCAAGTGCGTCTTCACCCGCCCGACGCTATTCTTTGAGGTGATCCAACGTCGCGGACGTGCGATGGGTTTTGGCGAAGGCAACTTCCGCGCGCTCTTCGAAGCCATCGAACGCGAACAAGCCCGACGCGGTTCGCTTTGATTGTAGTAGCGAGTAGATGGTAGCGAGTAACGAGTAGAACTATGCACGCACATCCAACTGCTCCTGAGGCAATTTCATCACATCTGTATCCTCAAACTGAATATCCCTAGACCTAACTCACCCACTACTCACTACTCACTACTCCTTCCCCCCCATGCCCCATTATCTAAAACTCGGCGAGACCCCTCGCAAACATCACCTCCGTTTCCCGCGTGAGATCGCGGCAAGTTACAACGGCGAGGGTCTGCACTACGAGCACATCATCACGACCGAGGGGTTCGATCGCGCCTACAGTATTCTTTACCATCAGAAACCGCCGACCCGCGTGAAGCAGGTCGAGCTGTTCTCGGAATGGAAATTGCAACCCGCCGCGCCGACTCCTTTGCGGCATCACCACCTCATGTCGGCGGAGATTCCTCGCACCGGCGATCCATATACCGGTCGGGTACCGTTGATGTATAATGCCGATATCACCTGTTGTCGTTGCCGACCGGCCACGACGATGGCCGAGGGTTATGAGTTCTACCGCAACGGACAAAGCGACGACGTGATCTTTGTCTGGGCTGGGGGCGGTTGGTTGGAGAGTAATTTCGGCCGGCTGCGTTACAAACAGGACGACTACATCGTTATTCCCCGGGGCACGATTTACCGACTCGTGCCCGACGATATTCTCCAGGAAGATTACTTGATTCTAGAATCGACTCACCCGGTGCGCATCCCGGAGCGTTACCTGCATCCCGAAGGCCAGATCCGCCTCGGCGCACCCTACAGTGAGCGCGATTTTCATGGTCCTTCCGAACTGGTGCCCGAAGAAACCGAGGGCGATTTTGCGGTGCTCTTAAAGGACCGGAATCGTTTTACGCGCAACGTCATGGCGAACCATCCGTTCGATGTCGTGGGCTGGGATGGTCAAGTGTATCCCTTCACTTTCAACGCCAACGATTTTGAACCCATCACGGGCACGGTGCATCTGCCACCGCCGATTCATCAGACTTTTGAGATCAAGGGTTACGTCATTTGCACGTTTGCCCCACGTTATCTCGATCATCATCCCGAGGCCGTCAAAGTGCCGTGGTCGCACGACAATACCGAGGCGGACGAAGTGTTGTTTTATGTGCGCGGCAATTTCGGTTCCCGCAAAGGGGTCGAGCCCGGATCGTTCACCTTGCATCCGCAGGGCATACCGCACGGGCCGCACCCGGGCACGACCCTCGCCTCGATGGACGCCGTGCGTACCGAGGAGCTTGCCGTGATGTTTGACACGCAATATCCCTTGGAACTCACCGCGCAGGCTCTCGCCTTGGATGACCCCGATTATCCGCTGAGCTGGCTCGGTTGAATCGAAAAATAGCGAGCATCGAGTAGTGACTAGCGAACAGACCAAAGTTTGCGTCCCCTCCGCTACTCGCTACCCTTTGCTCCCGATAACATGCAACTCGATTTCACCACCACCTCTCCCCGCGACGCGTATCTGTGGATGATCTCCACCATCCTGCCGCGACCCATTGCCTGGGTCTCGACCATTTCCGCTGAAGGGAAAACCAACCTCGCGCCCTATTCATTTTTTCAGGGGGTCTGTGCCAACCCGCCAACGCTGATGTTTGTGCCGGTCAACAATCGGGAGGGACAAAAGAAGGACACCGTGCTCAACATCGAGGCCGTGCCCGAATTTGTGGTGAATCTCGTCACGCATGATCTCGGCACCAAGATGAGCCAGACGGCCGCCTTGCTGCCGCACGGCGACAGCGAATTTGAAAAGTTCGATATCGCCAGTGCCCCGTCGACCAAGGTTCGCCCCCCGCGCGTCGCCGCCGCCCCGGTGTCGTTCGAATGTTCGCTCGATCGTTTCGTGCACGTGGGCGAGGGGCCCCTCGCGGCCAACGTGGTCTTCGGCCGGATTCTCACCGTGCACGTGCAGGATGAAATGCTCGGTGCCGACGGCAAACCCGACCCCGCCAAACTCGATCTTATCGGTCGCATGGGCGGCGAAGATTACTCCACCACCCGCGATTTGTTCACCATTACCCGACCTGATTGATTCAGGTCTTTCATCGTTCTTATTTATCTTAATCTTTCTCTCATCAGCCCGCACCATGGTTAATGAAGATTAAGAGGAAGAATAATGAGAAAAAGAACTCACCCACCCAAATCCCCATGAAAGAAATCGTCATCCTCTCCGCTACTCGTACTCCCATTGGCAACTTCCAAGGTGGCTTGGCCTCGGTGCCCGCATCGCGCTTGGGTGCTACCGCCATCAAAGGAGCCGTGGCTCAGGCCAATCTCGCGCCTGAGCTGGTTACCGATGTGCTCATGGGCAATGTGCTGCAGGCCGGCCAGGGCCAAGCTCCGGCGCGGCAGGCGGCGATTCATGGTGGGCTGACCACTGCGGCGCGCGCAGTCACGATTCACAAAGTTTGCGGCTCCGGTCTCCAAGCGGTTATGCAGGGTTCGCATTTGCTGGCCACCGGCATGGGAGAAATCGTGGTCGCGGGTGGCATGGAAAACATGTCACAGGCGCCCTACCTGATGCCCAAGGCGCGTGACGGTTACCGGCTTGGACATCAGCAGGTGATCGACTCGCTGATCACCGATGGCTTGTGGGATCCGTATGACGACATCCACATGGGCAATTGTGCGGAGCAGTGTGCCGCCAAATACGAATTCACGCGTGAAGCGCAGGATGCCTACGCCATCGAATCTTTTCAGCGCGCCAATGCCGCGCAAAAGAGTGGTCGTTATGCGGCTGAAATCACGCCGGTGGAGATCAAGGATCGGAAAGGCAACGTCACCCAAGTCGAGCTCGATGAAGGTCCCGCCAAAGTGAATTACGACAAGGTGCCGACATTGAAACCCGCCTTTCAAAAGGACGGCACGATTACGCCGGCCAACGCCTCATCGATCAACGATGGTGCGGCCGCTTTGGTATTGGCGCCGCTCGAGGCCGCGCAGCGCCACAACTTGAAACCCATCGCGCGCTTGGTGGCGTTTGGTGGTCATGCGCAGGAACCGGTTTGGTTCACCACCGCACCCGTGCAGGCGACGAAGAATGCACTGAAGTCCGCCGGCTGGTCGGTCGGCGACGTCGATCTATGGGAGGTCAACGAGGCGTTCGCCGTGGTGCCGATGGCCTTCATGCGCGAGATGGGGGTGACGCATGACAAGGTGAACGTCGATGGCGGCGCGATTGCACTCGGCCATCCCATCGGTTGTTCCGGTGCCCGTATCATCGTTACTTTGATCGCGGCATTAAAAGCCCGCGGCCTGAAACGCGGCGTCGCGGCCATCTGCATCGGCGGCGGCGAAGGTCTGGCCGTGTGCTTGGAACTGGTTTGAATTATTAACCACGGATTACACGGATAGCACTGATATCGACATGCTTTACCGCGAGATAACAGAGGATATTATCGGTGGTGCAATGGTAGTGCTAAATACCTTGAAACCGGGTTTGGATGAGAAACTTTATGAGCGAGCCTTGATCATTGAATTGAAGAAACGAGGGCACAAGGTGGACCAGCAGAAGGCTTACCCCGTCAGTTATGATGACGTTGAGATAGGAACATTGATTCCGGATATGATCGTGGACCATGCCGTGATCGCGGACCCCAAAGCGGTGTCAGAATTTAACGATGCCCATATTGCCCAGATGATTGGTTACCTAAATATTACTGGTCTTCAGGTTGCGTTACTTCTCAATTTCAAGCACTCCGATTTACGGTGGAAGCGGATTGTTCGATAAATGGTATCCGTGAAATCAGTGTAATCCGTGGTTATGAGTTCCTCAAAAAAATACCTCTGGCATCCTGATGATCATGCATGGACGTGTGAGTCGCATCTCGCGAACTTCATGCGTCAGCAGAACTGTGCTTCGCAGGCAGAGCTGCATGCGGCCTCGGTGCGCGACACGGCGTGGTTTTGGGAAGAGTCGGTCAAGGACTGCGGCATTGAGTGGTTCAAACCCTACACGAAAGTAAAAGATGATTCGCGCGGCTTTGCGTGGACGAAGTGGTTTGAAGGCGGCGAGGTAAACATCACCCACAATTGCATCGATCGTCATGTGCGCGATGGCCATGGCAACGAGACTGCACTGTATTATGAGGCGGATTCGGACGCAGCGGATGCGCGGCAGGAGCTTACATTTGCGCAGCTAAAAACATCGGTCGATGCATGTGCGGGTGGACTGCGCGCGATGGGGATCGGTGCGGGTGATAGCGTGGCCCTTTACGCACCGATGCGCACGGAGACGGTTGAGGTGATGATGGCATGCTTCAAAATCGGCGCGCGCTTTGTGCCGATCTTTTGTGGCTATGGCGAACAGGCGGTGATCGAGCGGGTGGAGTCCTGCGGAGCCAAGGTGCTGTTCGCCGTCGATCATTTGCATCGTCGCGGCAAGAGCGTGGCAACGGGAGAGATCGCCCGCGCGGCTGCGGAGAATGTTGCGAGCGTGGAACGCGTGATCAGTTTCGATACCCCGGCATGGCCGGAGTTTTTGCGCAGCGCCCCCGGCGTGACCGAATGCGTCCACACGGCGGCGGAAGAATCCGCGATGATTATCTACACCAGTGGCACGACCGGCCGGCCTAAGGGCACCGTGCACACGCACGCGGGATGTCTCGCGCAAACCGGCAAGGAGCTGCGCTACGCCTTCAATGTGCAGGCGGGGGAACCGTTCTTCTGGTTCACCGACATCGGTTGGATGATGGGACCATGGGAAATCATCGGCTGCCTGTTTTATCGCACGCCGATCGTGATGTTTGATGGCGCTCCGGATCATCCTGACAGCGATCGTTTATGGCGCACCCTGGAACGCCTGAAGGTGGTGACGTTCTGTGCCTCACCGACCTTGGTGCGTTTGTTCATGCGGGTAACGGAAGGCAAGGGACCACAGGGTCACGATCTTTCGCATCTGCGCGTACTAGGTTCCACGGGCGAACCGTGGGACGAAACGAGTTATCGTTGGTTTTTCGAGAACGTGGGCGGGGGGCGTTGTCCGGTCATCAATATTTCCGGCGGCACCGAACTGCTCGGCTGCCTGCTTTCCTGCACGCCGCTGTTGCCGCTTTGTGCCAGTTCACTCGGCGCCCCGGCGCTGGGCATGGATGTGGCGGTCTATTCGGAGGAAGGAGAGCCGACGCCACGCGGCACAGTGGGGCACCTGGTGTGCCGGCAACCGTCGCCATCGATGACGAAAAGTTTTCTGCACGATGATGCCCGTTACGTGGAAACCTATTTCAGCCGTTGGCCGGATGTTTGGTATCACGGGGACTGGGCGCGCGAGGATGAGGATGGTTCCTGGTTCGTGCTCGGTCGTAGTGACGATACGATCAAAGTGGCCGGCAAACGCGTCGGTCCCGCCGAGGTCGAAGGTGTGCTCACCTCACACCCGGCTGTGAGCGAGGCTGCGACGATTGGTGCCCCCGATGAGTTGAAGGGGCAGGTGCTCGTTTGCTTTGTGGTCTTGAAACCCGGGGCTTCGGTTGAGACCGCGGAATTAATTGCGCATGTGGCGAAACAAATGGGAAAACCGCTGGCACCGAAAGCGGTGCATGCGGTCGCGGCGTTGCCGAAAACCCGCAGCGGAAAAATTCTCCGCGGTATGATCCTGCGCGTCTATTCCGGTCAACCGGCCGGTGATTTGACGAGTGTGGATAATCCGGTCGCGCTCGAGCAAATCAGTGTCGCGGCGGGTTGAGATTTACGGTCAATTCCAAAGGCTCTAAAGTTTTAGATTTTTTTGTCATTGCGAGGTGCGAGAAGCGCGCCGTGGCGATCCACGAAAATGTATGCGTGACCGACCAGTGCTCGTGGATTGCTTCGCCGCTGCGCGACTTGCAATGACAGTCCAAATATCAACAGACCTTGGTATAAAATCGCGGGCCAAATGCCCTAGTTCTTTCGGAGTAAACAGGTCTTTCAATACCTGCGTAGTTTTTGCCAAGTTATGCGCAGTGGTGACCTTGGTATGCGTTACTATGACATAAACCAAATCCGGTTAAGTCCGGCTTTACGTCATGCCTGCTACCACCCGCCCCAAACCTTTTCTCGATGCTCAATATTGCAAGGGTTGCTTGCGCTGTATTGAGGCCTGTCCCCGTGATTGCATCACTCCGGGTGACGAGATCAATGCCGCCACCGGTCTGGTGCCGGTTGAGCTGCATTTGGAAAATTGCAATGGGTGCACGCTCTGCATGCAGGCCTGCCCCGAACCTTACGGTCTACGACTCGAAACCAGTCGATTGGAACCGGAAGGTGATTTTATTTTGGAAGATCCGGCCAAACTCTTTGGCGAGCGTTGTGTCTCGAGTAGTTCCGAAGGAGATATACCCGAAGATTCCATTACGCTGCCGATGTGCGAGACGCTGGTGCTCAAGGGCACTTATGCGTCCGCCATCGGCGCACTTCTTGCCGGCTGTCGCCATGTTTATGGCTATCCCATCACCCCGAGCACCGAGGGGGCCGAACTCATGGCCAAGATCTTGCCCAAGCTCAATGGGTCGTTTGTACAGGCCGTGAGTGAAGTGGCGGCGGTCAACATGATGTATGGCACCGGCGGCGCCGGGTTGCCGGTCATGACCTTCACCAGCAGTCCGGGCTTCAGCCTCATGCTCGAAGGCATCAGCTACATGATCGGGGCGGAAGTCCCCGGCGTCTTCGTCAATATCATGCGCGGCGGTCCCGGTTTGGGCAATATCGCGCCCGAGCAAGCCGATATCAAACTGGCTTGTCGCGGCCTCGGCCATGGCAACACCAAGGCCATTGTGTTGGCCCCCAGCACCCCGCAGGAAATGCTCGATCTGACGCGTGAAGCCTTCGCGTTGTCTTTCCGCTATCGCAACCCGGTGATTGTGCTCGGCGATGGCTACCTCGGCCAGATGACCGGCACCGTAAGAATGCCTCCGACGATGACCCGACCCGGGTTGCCCTCATGGGCAGTTTGGGGGGATAAGGAACACCGGCATAATTTGATCAGCTCCATCGCTTTGTCCGAGGTCGATCTGGAAGCCCACAACGAACACCTCAATCGGAAATATGCGAACATCTCCACCTGTGAACAACGGGTGGACTGCCATCGCTGCACCGATGCCGAGGTGCTGGTGATCGCATGTAATACTCCGGCCCGCATGGCCAAGGGCGCGGTCGAAGATGCTCGCGCGCAAGGAGTGAAGGCGGGTCTTTTCCGACCGATTACTTTGTGGCCGTTCCCCATTTCCACGCTCTTGGATATTCTTCCGGGCGTGGAACGCATTGTCGTGGTGGAAGCCGGTCCGGGCCAATTGGAGGATGAAGTTCGGCTGGCTCTCAGTCATGCCGGCGTTGCGCCACCGCCGATCGAAGCGGTGCGGCGTTGTGGCGGCGTGTTGCCATCCCAAGCCGAAATATCGGCCAGCCTGATGTCATTGGAGGAGGTGCTGCTATGAGTGTATTCTACGACAGTTTCAGCCGCCACGCGCATGGTGAAGGCCTCAAGGCCCACAGCACGCATTATTGTCCCGGTTGCGGCCACGGGGTTGCGCATCGTGATCTGGCCGAAGCGATCGATGAACTCGGCGTTCAGGATCGCACGATCTTGATCAGCCCGGTGGGTTGCTCGGTGTTTGCTTATTATTATTTTGATGTCGGCAACTCGCAGGCCGCACATGGCCGCGCCCCCGCGGTCGCATTGGGTCACAAGCTCGCCCATCCCGAGGCCGTCGTGATCAGTTATCAGGGCGATGGCGATCTGGCGTCCATCGGTTTGGCTGAAACCATTTCCACGGCGCAGATGGGCCTGCCCATCACCGTCATTTTTATCAACAACGCCATTTACGGCATGACCGGTGGCCAACTCGCGCCCACGTCGTTGATGGGACAGAAGACCACGACGAGTCCCAGTGGCCGGGTGGAATCGATGGGGCAGCCTTTGAAGATGGCCGAGCTCATTGCTCAACTCGATGGGCCGGTCTATGTGGAACGCGTGGCCTTGTTCAGTGCGCGCGAAAGAGGCAAGGCCCGCAAGGCGATCAAGAAGGCGATCACCAACCAGATCGAAGGCCGCGGCTATTCGTTCATCGAAATCATTTCGGAATGTCCCACGCATCTTAAGATGACGCCGCAACAAGCGGAGGAGTGGGTGAAGACCGAGATGGCACCGGTGTTCCCCCTCGGCGTGAAAAAGGATCTCACGGTCGAACCATGGTTCAAACCCGCCGCCCCCGTTTTCGAACCCGAAGCCGTTTTGGGTCTGAGTGGCGCGGAACCGCTCGACGAGACCACAACCCGGACCACTGCGACTTGGCCCGATCATTTGGATTCACGGGATATCTCTATCAAGTTAGCCGGCTCAGGTGGTGATGGCGCGCAGACCGCCGCATTGCTGCTGACCCGCGCGGCGATCGCCGAAGGTTATGATGCTACTGCCATCCCGAGCTACGGACCCGAGAGTCGCGGCGGTACTTCTTACGCTGATGTGCATATCGCCGAACGCGAAGTGCTCAATCCGGCTGCGCCCGAACCCAATGCCCTGGTCGCTTTCAACGCTCCGAGTCTGGCAAAGTTTGGCCATACGGTTTCCGCCGGTGGGGTGATTGTCTATGACAGCACGGTTGTCACCAATCCGGGCAAGCTGCCGAAGAACTGCCGCATCTTCGCGGTGCCGCTCACCCGGATCGCCACGGATCTTGGTCGGCCCATGGTGAAAAATGTGGTCGCACTCGGCGCACTCCACACGGCACTGGGTTTGCTGCCCGATGACAGCGTGACCGAAACTTTGCACCATGTGCTGAAGGAAAAAGCCAACCTGATCCCACTCAACGAGGCTGCGTTTGCCGCCGGGTGCGCCGCCGTCGAAGCGACCCTGGTGCCTGCATGAAAACGGCGGCCGCGCCAGAGCCTGTATCGGTCACCACCTTCGTCGGTGAAGCCGAGAGTTATGCCTTTTTGGCCCGGGCTGGCCTCTGTCCTCCCCGCCATGCGTTGATGGGACTGAACATGCCGTTCCCCGCGGGTTGCCCCGTGGTGCTCAAAGGCATTGGCGAGGAGCTCTGGCACAAGTCCGACCATGGCGCCATCGAGTTTTTGTCTTTCGATGAAGGTGCGATCCACACTGCTGCGGCGACCATGAAGGAACGGGTGGAGGCAGCGGGTTTTCGTTGGTTGGGTGCTTTGGTATGTGAACGTATTGACATTGCGCGGACCGAGGGTCTGCCCACCGAAGGTTTTATTTCCCTGTCCCGGGGTGAAGCCGGTTGGGTGGTGCTTTGTGGGTTTGGCGGTTTGCAGGCGGAGGCGATTGCCAAGCATGCGCCGCCGTTGCGCTGGCCCTTGGCGGTGACAACTCCGGATGTTGCCCTAGCCGAATTCAAAGCGCATCTGCTCGGGCGGATATGGTTGGGCAAACTGCGTGGCACCAAGGCACTGACCACTGAGCATCAGCTTAAGGATTTTCTGGAAACACTGTGGCGGTTGGCGCCGTTGACCGAGACCGAGGGACTCACATTGATGGAACTCAACCCGGTCGTGCTCGATCCGGGTGGCGTGCCGCGACCACTTGATGCCGTGGGGCAACGTGGGCCGTCGCCGAAGTCTCGTTTGAGGCCGGCCGGAGATTTCCTGGCGGGATTAAAAAATCCCCGGCGGGTGGCCTTGGCCGGGGTTTCCGCAAAACCCGGAGGTTTGGGACGCACCATATTGGCCAACCTCCAACGTTGTCCGACCTTGGTGGGTAACATCACGATCATCAAACCGGGTCAGCCGGAAATGCTGGGTCATCCCTGTGTGCCGGATGTCGCGGCATTGCGCGATGCGCCTGTGGACTTGCTCATGCTCGCTTTGCCTGCGCCCGTGGCCACTCAGACCTTGATGGCGTTGATTGCCCAAGGCGGGGGAGCTGAGGTGGTGGGGCTTGTATCCGGCGGGATCGGTGATGGAGCCGATGTGACCGGACTCGGCCGTCAATTGGCGGATTTACTCCATGAAACTCGGGCGGCGGGTCGATGGACCCCGGTTGTGCTCGGGCCGAATTTTCTCGGGCATTGGGTGCCGGCGGCGCAACTCGACTCTTCCTTTATCCCGGTGGAGAAACTCGATCCGCCCGATCCAGCCGGCGGTGGATTGGTGCTGCTTAGCCAGAGCGGCGCGTTTCTGCTTTGCCGTCGTTCGCGTGCCCCGCAATTACGTTTCGGTCTCGGCGTGTCGTTGGGCAATCAGATGGATGTCGCGTTGCCCGATATGCTTAACGCCTTGGTGACAGATTCCTCCTGCCATGCCGTGGCGGCTTACATGGAGGGCTTTGGCCCGGGGCATTTATTGGCAACGGCAAAAGCGGTGCAGCAATTGAAACAACGAGGCGTCACGGTGTTGATTCACCGTTCCGGCTTTACCTCTGCCGGGCAAGCCGCCGCTGCCAGTCACACCGGGTCCATGGCGGGGGACTGTGAATTGGAACGCGCGTTACTGGAACGGGCCGGAGTCAAATATTCCGAGTCGGTGACCGCATTTGATGCGGCCCTTGAATGGCTCGGAGCGTGGCCTTCCATGCAACCCGGACCCGTGGCGTTGATGTCCGACGCCGGGTTCGAAAGTGTCAATGGCAGTGACTTGCTTGCGGCGGGTGGATTGCAGGCCGCGGAACTTGATGCCGCCGCCCGGGAGAAATTGGAAACCGTCCTGACCCATCACAACCTTGTCGGCTTGGTGGCCCCGCATCTCCCGCTCGATCTTACGCCGATGGCGGATGAAACTGTCTACCTCGAATCAGCCGATATCCTGTTGGGCTCGGCCGCGGTGCTTTTGGTCGGGCTCGTGCCGTATACCAAGCGGCTCCACACGTCGCCGGATGAAGCTGCCCCGTTTGCAGCGGCCTTGGCGAAGCTGCGCGACGCCCACGGCAAACCCATCGCGGTGGTGGTGGACGCCGGCGTGGCTTATGAAAACTACCGGGCAACTTTTCGAGCAGCTGGCCTGCCGGTTTTCGATCGGATTGAAACCGCTCTGCTCGGGTTGCGCACTTTGGCGTGAGGCAACCTCCCAAGAACGAGGAAATTCTCCCGGCCAAGTTTGTAACGTATTATATTACAAACCGGGTTGGGGCACGTTGAGTTTGGTGCTTATGGACTAGGGTGCGCGACTCGACTGGACCGAGGGTTTGGGGTGGGATGGTGGGATATTATTACACCCATGAATACCCCATTCAAATCGATCATAGAACCCTTCCGGATCAAGTCAGTGGAGCCGATCCGCTTCACCACGCGGGATGAGCGCATAACCAAATTGGCGGCGGCGGGTTACAATCCGTTTTTACTCAAGGCCGAGGATGTGCTCATCGATCTGCTGACGGACTCCGGCACCGGGGCGATGTCGAAATTTCAATGGGCGGGGATGATGCGGGGCGACGAGAGTTATGCCGGAGCGGATTCGTTCTACCGCTTTGAAGCGGCCGTGCGCGACATCACGGGATTCAAGCATGTCATCCCCACGCATCAGGGTCGGGCGGCGGAAAGGATACTCTTTGGCTCGGTGGTCAAGTCCGGTGAAATCGTGCCCAACAATACTCATTTTGATACGACCCGGGCCAACATTGAGACCCAGGGTGCCATCGCGTTGGATCTGCCCGTGCCTGAAGGCCAACAGCCTTCACTCCGCGCGCCGTTCAAAGGTAACATCGACCTGATCGCGTTGGCGCAATGCCTGGTGGATAATCCCGGCAAGGTGCCGATGGTGATGATCACGATTACGAATAATTCCGGTGGCGGCCAACCGGTGTCGTTGGCGAATATCCGGGGTGTGCGGGAGATATGCCAGCGTCACAAGGTGCCGCTGCTTTTGGATTGTTGTCGGTTCGCCGAGAACGCCTGGTTCATCAAGCAGCGCGAACCGGGCATGGCGGAGTTGTCGCCCATTGAAATTGCCCGTCAGATGTTTGCCTGTGCCGACGGTGCCACGATGAGCGCCAAGAAAGATGGCATGTGCAACATCGGTGGGTTCCTCGCCCTCAACGATGATGGGTGGGCGGAAACCGCGAGGAACAATCTGATTTTGACGGAGGGTTTTCCGACTTATGGCGGTCTGGCCGGTTATGACCTCGAGGCCTTGGCTATCGGCTTTTATGAAGCGCTGGACGAGGATTATCTGCGCTACCGGATTCGCTCCATCGAGTATTTAGGCGAGGTATTGACCACGGCGGGAGTGCCCATCGTGCAGCCGACCGGTGGGCACGCGGTCTATATCGATGCCAAGGCGATGTTGGCTCACATTCCCGCACATGAGTTTCCGGCCTGGGCCCTCGCGTGTGCGCTCTATATTGAGGGTGGCGTTCGCGGCGTGGAAATTGGTTCGGTGATGTTTGGTCGCCAGCCCGATGGCACGGAAAAGCCCGCCGCGATGGAATTGGTGCGGCTCGCGTTTCCGCGGCGGGTTTATACCCAGAGTCACGTGGATTATCTTGGGGAGGTGATCCTGCATGTGAACCAACTGCGTGACACGATTCGCGGGTTGCGCATAACACATGCGCCGAAAGTGCTACGTCATTTCACCGCCCAGTTTGCCATGGTGGATGGATAATATTTCCCTTGGCCGACGGCGGGAGTTTGACATCCGAGCCCGGTCGCAGGTGACTGCGGTCTACCCACTGAATTTATGAAAAGCCACGCTGTTGTTTTCACCGCCCGTAATCAGGTTGAGTATCGCGAAGTCGACTGTCCCGATCCGGGGCCGTCCGACGTAGTCATTGATGTCGAATATTCATGGATCAGCAATGGCACCGAGGGATCGTTTCTGCGGGGCGAGCGCGAGTCGGGCGACACCGCCTGGCGAGAAGGTGATCCCCTACCTTTCCCCATCGTGGCCGGATACCAAAAGGTCGGCGTGATTACTTCAATTGGGGCTGACGTAAAAGACTTTGCCGTCGGCGAACGTGTGTTCGCGGTGATGAGCCAATTTGAAGGCCTCTTCTGCGAATATGGGGGCCATGTTTCCCCTTCGGTATGCGCGTTGGATCAGGTGCACAAACTGCCCGCGGGGGCGGATCCGGTCGCTTGCAGTGGTGCGGTGTTGACCCAGGTGGGCTACAATTGCGGCACGCGACCACGCATCAAACCCGGTCAGTTGGCCGTGGTCGTCGGCGATGGCCTGGTCGGTCAATGGACGGGTCAGGTGCTCAAACAAAGAGGCGCGCGCGTCATCTTGACCGGTCGCCATGAAGATCGCTTGGCCAAGTTTCGCAACGGCGGCTGGGGCGAGACCCTGAAGGTCAAGGGTTCCGGGGTTGAAGAGGTCAAAGCGGTCGCCGGTGGTCCGATCGAGGTCTTGGTTGATACGATTGGAAACATGAGTCTTTACGACGATTACCTGCCGGAAATGGCGCACGGCGGCACGGTGGTATCGGCTGGTTTTTACGGCACGGAAGATCTCCTGCCGATCCAGACTTACCGGTTCCAGGAACTGGCCTTCGATCTTTGCGCCGGCATCACCTACAAACGCGTTGACGAGACGCTGGCGTGGATTGCCGAGGGCAAGATGGATACGCTCAGTTTGATCACGCATCATTTTCCCGTCGAACAGGCCGCGGAAGCGTGGAAGGTGATTCAGAACAAAACGGACAACGCACTGGGCGTGGTGCTCGATTGGCCCGCATCCCGAAAATAAGGAAATGACCATGAGCAAAACGATGAAAAGTTTAGTGATAAAAAAACCGGGCCAGCCGGTCTGGACCGATCTGCCCATCCCGAAACCGGTGAAGGGCGATGTGCTTATTCGGGTCGAAGGGGTGACGACGTGTCCGCATTGGGACATGCACATCCTTGATGGCGTGCCGATGTTTCCCGGCATGAAGCTCAAGTATCCCTACTTTCCCGGCCAGCCCGGCCATGAAGCGATGGGTGAAGTCGTCGCCGTGGGCAAGGGTGTGAAAAAACTGAAGAAAGGGATGAAGGTCGTCGCTTGGCAGGATACGGGACAACCACGCCCGGGATTCTACGCCCAATACAATACGTTCCCCGAAGTGTCATTGCTGCAGATTCCCCAGCGGCTCACCCCGTTGGAAATTGCGTCATTGGAATTGGCGATGTGCGTGGAGGTTTCCTTTCAGCAATTAGCCCAACTCGGTGGGATCAAAGGCCGGCGGGTCGGCATCTCCGGCTTGGGTCCGGCTGGATTATTGGCCGTGCAATTGGCGAAGGCGCACGGGGCGAGTGAAGTGGTGGGCATCGACATGGTGGAGAGTCGGCGGCGACTCGCCCGCAAGCTCGGGGCGGATCGCACCGTTTCGCCCAATCCCAAAACATGGAAAGCGGATCGTACGGGAGCGAAGGCGCTCGACGATGCGATTGATTGCACCGGCTTTCCCGCTTCGATCGAATTTCTGATGGATCGCACCAAACGCTGTGTGACGGTCTTTGGCGTGCTGCGGGAGAACGTGGCTTATGGGCCCCGCCATATGTGGGGGCCGGGTGTGACCCTGATGGGTTACGGCGACCACAATGTCGCCGCGGCGAAGACGGCATTAAAGTTTGTCCTCGCGGGTAAACTCGATCTTACGTCGCTGGTTTCGAAGACGCTGCCTTTCACGCGTTATGCGGAGGGGGTGGCATTGTTGAAAAACAAGAAAGCGATCAAGATCCTATTCGATCCCTGGGCGGAGTGAGGTTTTCGATTTCGGGTGGGCAGGGCGCGCCGTCAGAATGCTGCCGACCAGTAGAAAGTATGTCCCAGCGTTCCGTCCCTACCATAACCCAATGTTCGTAATACGAACATTGCGACTAGGCCTTCCGGGGTACCGTGAAAAGATGGGAGTGGGGATGACCTCTGCGCATACGCATTGTAGGGCGGGATCGCTGATCCCGCCATCGAAAAACTGCGAGCCGCACATGGCGGGGAGCGGAATCCCCGCCCTTGTTGGAAGAGAGTGGGATAAAGTATGTGGTATGAAGCATGCAGTCGAGACGAAGTCTGTTCCGTCCGTAAGCGTGCCTCAGGTTGTGTGCGCCCTGCAGGGCGCACACAACGGCCGGGTCGAGATCGTCCGCCCTACGAGTGTCATCAACTCGGATTGTAGCCAGATCCGCTTCGGCCTGGGTCCGTTAACTCGAACAGTTGCCAGAGCCGCGGTCTTAGCGACCGTGAGCTCGCCATCCACAAGGCCGAGTATGTTCACCTACCAATCCCTCGGAGTTGATGTGGCCAAGCACACGCTCCAAACCTACGACGGACACCGTCAGCATGTGGTGTCCAACCAGCCCGCCGCCCTGCGACGTTGGCTGCACCGTCTTGCTCCGGGCACCCAGATCATCTGTGAGCCCAGCGGCGGTTATGAACGCCAGTTACTGACCTGCGCCCATCAAGCCGGGGTGAGCGCCTGTTTGGTCAACGCCCGACAGGTCCGGGCCTTTGCCCGGGGTCTGGGTCGACTGGAGAAGACCGACCGGCTGGACGCGGCCGTTTTGCGTCACTACGGTGTTTGGGTGCAACCCCGGCCATTACGCCACTGTGCTCCAAAGCGAACGTAACCGACGGGAGCTGCTCGAGGATACACTCTTGCGGCGACTCAACACCCAACAATGCGGCCACTGGGAGAAGGTCCTCGCCAAACTCGATGCGCAGATCCTCGCCCACGTGGAGGCCCATCCTCTCCTGCGCGACCGGATGCAGACCCTCTGTCTGGTCTGTGGGGTGGGTCAGCAGACCGCTCTGATGCTGGTGGCCGAGTTCCCCGAACTCGGTCGAGTGTCCTCGCGGGCCGCCGCCAAACTAGCCGGTCTGGCTCCCTTGGCTCAAGAATCCGGCCAGTGGCAGGGCCGACGGCACATCGCCCATGGTCGCCCCGGTGTGCGCCGTGCTCTCTATCAGGCGGCCTTGGTCGCCGCACGGCATAACGAACACCTGCGGCCCTTCTACCAAAGACTCCGCGCCAACGGCAAACCCCCTAAACTCGCTCTCATTGCTGTCGCCAGAAAACTCCTCGTCTTCCTTAACCGTATCCTCAAAGACGACTCCTCTCACGCTCTCTGATCAAGACAGTTGCTACATTTTCCCAACCGCACCACCTACAATTTCATCACGCGCTCGGTGGCTTCGGCAGGAGCTTGGCCACGACCACGAGCAATCCGATAACGACCAGAGCGAGCGCACCCCAGAACACATAACCACCATTGAGGTTGGCGAAGGGGTTCCGCTTGGCGCGATTCTCTTCGTCCGGGGCGAGTTGGGCGACCTGACGACTGGCGGTGAGCAGTCTCTCCGCGACCAACCGCAGATCGTAGCGGGGTTTGACCGCCGTCTTGTTGCCGTAGGCGAGCGCGTAGCCATCGATTTCTTCAGCCTTGAAGATGAGGCGAACCACCGGGTGGATCACTTGCACGGCGCCTAACTCGATCGCAGGGTTGTCCCCGTTGTCCGACTCGATCCAGATCGTATTGCTGCGGGGGCGGGCGTTGAGGTCGAAGACCCGGGTTTCCGGCACACCGGGTTCCGGCGTGCGACTCCATGCCCCGGAGGCGAGATTGTTTTCGTATTCGTGGCCGTTGACCGTGTTGAGCCGTTCAAAGATGCGAATCTGTCGTTCGAAAAGCGCAGTGGTGGAAGCAAGTCCGATGCGACTGATGGGGAGTCCGGCCTGCGGGAGCTCAAGTTTCCACATGCTTAGGGAAGGTCGCTTGGGATCGACCACGACAACCGGCACCATCTTGAGAGCACGGGCCAGAGTGGGTTGCTCCAGCACGTAGGGCAGTTGATTGCCCGCCTGCATGATGCGCAGATCGTCAAATCCAGTCAGGCTTTGGGCCAGTGCGGCCGCATCAAGCTCAAGCTCCTGCACCCCGGTTTGGCTGACGCGAATGTCGCGCCGTAGCGACCAATCTGCCGTGTCGAGGGGAGCCCCGTATAAGTGCACATCTTTAAGCGGTGGTGCGGCAAGCGTTTCGCGGGGTTGGAAGTCGACGGTGCCGGTCAATGCGCCCGGGACAATCGTGACCGCATCGGCGGTCCGCATTTCACCGGCAAAGGCAGCCAGGTCGTAACGCGGTGCTTCGACCTGGGTATTCCCGGAGAGGAGCTTATAGGGGCCGGCCGTCGGGGCCATGAACAATAGATCGACGGGTTGGCGCAGCGCCCGCACTTGATCGATCGCCAGTGGTGGTGAGTCTCCATTGTGAATGTGGACGAGCAGTTCGCGGGTTTCGGGCGTGAAGTTGAGCGGCAGTTCGAGCTGTTCCCGGGCCGGAGCTCCATCGAGCGCCACCCGGTAAATTGTGCCGGAACCGACCGTGCGTTCGCCCGGTATGGTGTCGCGCACAACGCGAACCGACAATGTCACGCGCCGCATGAAGAGCGGATCATTGGTGGCAAACGCCAAGGCAGCCAATGGCACATGCTTTCCCTCAAGTTCGAGGGTCAGCACGGTCTCACTCGAGAATTCATCGCGCCGCACGATCCTGGCCCCGACTTCCACGGGCTGGGGTGCGGTATCCACCGCCACGTTGAGTCGCGCTCCGGTGAATGGCAGCGCCGCACCCCGACGGTTGTTTATGGTGATGCGCACGAAGGCGGCCCGGTGTTTCTTTAGCTGGAGTTCGAGTTGCTCGGCGCCCCATTGCCGAAAGATCACGGCGCCTCGATCAATGGTGGTCCACTGCTTTTGATCGTCGGAGATTTCGATGGCGGCCGACTTGAGAAAGTAACGATGAGGCGTGGCCAAAACGACCGACTTTAACGGTGCTTCCGTGCCGGTGGTGAGATTGATCACGGAGGCGCCGCGTTCCATCTTCAACTCGAAGGCTTCGGGTGAAAGGGTTCGGGCGATCGGCGTGGGCGGTCGATCAAGCAGCAAGGCCACTTCGCGTCCGGATGCATCGATGATCCGGAGGTCGGCCTGCTTTGGTCCGGCCGCATCAAAGGTGGTTGCGGGCAGACTCACCCGCACCAAACCGGGCGCAGCTACGGAGAGACTTTGGCGATGCTGCCATTCCGTGGGCGTGATCGCCGCACCGGCTCCTCCCGTGACCATGAACGCGAGGAGAAAAATGAAACCATTACGGTTGAGGGGGCGGTGGATCTTCATTGGCCGGGAGGAAACGTTGATAGGCAAAGGAAGCGAGGATGGCGATAATGGCCACGGCGAACAATGCACCGATGCGATAGAGCGCTTCGAGCCGGGCCAGGTCGTGGAAGAAGAGTTTGAGCAGAGCGACACTCAGCAGGGCGATGGCGGCGTAACGGGCGATGCGCGCCTTGCGCCAAATGCCGGCCACCAACAAACCCAGGGCAAAGATGGCCCAGGCGATGGTGTAGGTCATGTCGTGGGCGAAGTTGCCGGAAAATTTAAAGGTGAGCACCTCGCGACCCGCTGCAGTGAAGTAATCGGCGATTTCAATGTTGAGCAGCAGAAAGGCGAGCACGACACCGAGGGCACTGAACAACGGCGGGGCATTGATGCCCAAGGTCCGTTCCCTTGGCGGTGCGAGCAAGCGAGCGCCGTAAAAAAGTGCGACGATGGTCAGACCGTAGGCGTAGAGATACCAATTGAGAATCGGGGTTTCACTGCGGGCATGATAGGAGAAAACCGCCGGGTTGAGCGCGAGCCGGACAAACGCAGTGCAGAGCAGAATCGTGCCCACGGCCCGCAAACCGGGATGCGGCACGCGTTGGAACAACCACAGCAAGGCGGCGCCTTCGAGCGCCCAAGCGACGGTGAGCCATTGGCGGTCAAACTGGATCGGAAAGATCAGGGTGATGAAGAAAAGCGCCGTGGCGCCGAACCAGGCGAGCTGGTTGAGACGCGCCGCACTATCGGTCGGCGATGTCCTCAGCACGATCACGAGACTGATGAGCGGAGCGAGGGCGAAGACCGCGGGGATCACGCCGATAAATTCATTGGGCCAGGCCAGCTTGATTGCCGAATAAGCCATCCAGAAATGAGCGAGTCCACTGAGTGCCGCCACCGCCCATGGGCCCGTGAGTCCCGCAAAGCTCGAACGGAAAAGAAACGGATAGATGGCAAACAGGAGATAGAATCCCAGATACCAGCTGAGGGGTCCGCTCGCATATGCCGGATCGAATTGTCGGGCATGCCAGGCATATTCGAGGGCAGCCATTCCGGCCAAGGTGCAGGCTGGTAACCATTCGACTTTGCTCATGGCAGGCGATTCGTCTCCGGACTTTTCGGAAGCGCATGTCATGATCCGGGTTAACCCTAAGGTCAGCACCACGAGCAACAGACCCAGGCCGAAGATCATGGTGGGGTCGGGCACGGTGAGTCGGGCGCAGGCCATGATCAGCAGGATAAAGGGCAGGAGCGAAGCGAAGGCGGGGATTTGGGATCGGGCATCGCCAAAAATATTTCCACCCGCTTGATCGATGGTGGGCAGGCGGTCACCGAGCTTGCGCACGAGCCACATGCTGGCGGCGAAGAAGAATACGGCGAAACCACCGATCACCAACACGAGCGATGGTTCGAGTCCGCCGGTGACCGGCAACTTGAGCAGGCTCACCGCGGCGGCCATCAAAGTGAGCACCAGCACCGCGGCGACGGCGGTGAGGGAGGCACTGATCACAGCCAGACCGATGGCCAGAATGTCGACCAAGAGAATCGCCGGCCAAAACAGAAGGGATACGTCTTCAACCTTCAGCAACGGCACCAACATCAGGAGCAGGGTGACGGGTGGAAAAATTTGACTCCACCAGGTGGGCGTGGATTCCGGTTGACGGCGTTCGAGGAGCAGCGGGAAGACCGTGTGCAACCCGGCGAAAATCAGATACGCGGTCAGCGCCCAAGGCAGCAGGTTATGGTCGAGATGCCGGGCGGTCCACAGCGCGAGCAGGACAAATGAAATCGTCCCGCCGACCAAATGAATGCGGGGGAGTGAAACGTGATTCCAAGTCAGTCTGAGCAGGACAACGTCGAGCAATACGATATACCCCAGATAGAGCGGTGCTCGCGCGGCCAGGGCGGAGTAATCAAGAAAGGCAAAAGCGAAACAAAACCCGACCAAGGGCAGGGCCACGGCGGACCAGGTATATTCAGTCGATTCGTCATCCCGGCGTTTGGCCAGGGCGGCAGCCGCCAGAAAAAGCGCGCTGAAGCCGAGGCACACGATCATGGCGACGGGCCCTTTCTCGGATTGGAAAAACTTTTCTGCCCAAGCCACCATCATGAGCACAGTGCCACCAGCACTGAGCGGCACCAGATAACGCCAGCCGGTGCGTAGCGCCACAGCGACCAACCCCGCATCCAACAGAGCGATATACCCGAACAGTCCCGGAGGATTGTCCACCCCGGTCGAGAGCAGCACGGGGGTGAGGAAACCACCCAACATGCCGAGGATGGCGACCACCGGCGCCTGCAGCCGCACCGCGATCAGGAAGGCGGTCGTGGTGATCAACACCATCAACATGAAAGTCGGCATGACGGTGAAAAACTCGAAGTGATAGATCGAGTTGCAGGCAAAGGTGACCGCGTAGAGTGACACGACTCCGGCCGCCACGAGGGTCTGTGCAGTGATGGCGTATCTTTCGCGCGGGATTTTTAGTCCTCCCACGATCAAGCCCAGCGCGACGAGGAAACCCAATGCGACGCGCACCTCCGGTGGAATGAGGTTATGCTCGAAGGAGTATTTGACGAAGAACGCCACACCCAGAAACAGCGCGAGACCACCGAGCCAGGCGAAAAGTTTGGCCCCCATGAACTGTTCCCAATTGATGACGGGTT
>FLOH01000927.1_pt1 | contig 50703 bp, 35 predicted proteins | sample 756751 | NCBI WGS metagenome assembly FLOH01 (sample SAMEA4026879, study PRJEB14308) | marine metagenome | biome: coastal water; material: water | depth 74 m | reverse complement strand
CCGTTGGGTGTTTCTACTTTAATTCCGTCAATAGATGTATAGTAGAACGGATTACGTAACGTTTGACGGCCGACCGATACGTTATAGTTCTCCTGTTTAAAATCGACGATCAAAGATTGAAGACGGAAGTCTTGATCATATCTGAAATTCGGAGATCCGTATTCTGATATGCATGAGATATGAACTCGTTCTGAAAATTGATATCGAAAATCTATTTGAGTGCGGTAAAGAATATTCTCATCTAAACCTGGTACCTGGTTATATTCATAAGCAGGATCAGTAAATAAGTTTATTCTGGGGGAGACAACGTATTGTGAGAGGGTGATTTCAGGTTTCGAAATTGACAATAGCATTGTCGAACATGTGCACATACAAATTACAATCTTTACTATTTTAAAGTAAGATTTTTTCATCCATGAACCTCCATTTTGAAAAGAGCATCAATGATTCCAGGTAAAATAAACCGCATGTGAAAATTGATCATGATTAGGTTTGTCTACAATCTGAAAAATGGATGCAGATTTTCCACATTTCTGATGCCTTACCTATCTTGATTGCTATTCCTTTGTCGTGATCGCAGACCGACACGCAGTTCTCCTTAATCATCATTATAACTGTTAAAAATATTTAGTTATCAACGTTTTAAGCAGCAAAATTTATCAATCCGAGTGAACCCTAAACAATATAAAAGATGCCTTTGCCTTAATATCAACAGGACGGAATTTTATCTTAAATTGGTATAATTTGGATGAAGTTTGCTTAAAAAAAAGAGTCCCGCGGAGGGAGCGGGACTCTTATACATTAATATGTGGCTTAAAAGCCATGATCATCAAGTTATTGAATTCAGGAGATATTGCTTCCTAGGATTTTGTTCATCACCACAACAAAAAAGGAAAGTAACTTAAGGAAAGGTATTTCTTAAACAATACCACCGCTTTGCAATGTCAATAAACTTGGTGTCAACAGGTTAAGTTTACCAATAAAATACCAAAGCATCCAAATATAAAAACACTATTATTTTGCAGAACAATAATTTAAGTTCAGATGATAAAAAATACATTAGTTATTAATAATCATGTATTTAGAGAAATATTTGTGCATTATTTTTCTTAAATAATACTCAGTAATTATGTTAACTGTTTGAAAATCAAGTGAATAAAATAAAAATCTGATAGTATTATCCTATTATTTATAGATCGTCAAAATTCATCGATTGGATAATTGCCATGAGCGTAATTCCTGCAGTTTCAGTACGTAATCGGTTCTGCCCCAATGATATCTGGTTGAATCCTAAAGATTTAGTCAATTGTATTTCCTGAGGGGAGAAACCACCTTCGGGACCTAACAAAACGATTACATCATTTCCAGATTTGTACCATTTATTTATTGGTTGAGAGTTTTCACCTTGATGAGCGATGATGCGGCATTCAGATAAATGTGGTTTATTAATAAATTGATAAAAATCCGTTAGTGACTTGATAATTGGAAGTTTTGCCTGTTTAGATTGTTTCATTGCAGAAATCGCGATTTTTTCTAGACGAGTATGATTCACGCGAGTTATTAGTGTATAATGTGATATAAGTGGAATGATTTCATCCACACCCAACTCAGTTGCTTTTTCTACAAACCATTCAAATCTGGCAATATTTTTTGTTGGAGAGATTCCGATCTGAATGCGGTAATTTCTTTGTTTCCAATGTGGAATAGTGTCAGTTATTTCATAGGCACATTTTTTCTCATTCGGTTCAATGATTTTACATCGATACAGTGTTCCCATCCCATCGACAATATAAATGGAATCATTCGCCTGGTGTCGTAATACGCGGATACAATGTCTGGATTCTTCGCTGGACAGACAAGAGGATTCTGTGCCAATGTTAGGGTCGTAAAACAGTTGTTCAAATTCCGGATAGACTATTTTCATATTTGAGGATTTATTATTGTATAATGTTGAAATTGTAAACTACTATCTGACGGATAATACAGGTACTGTGGATTTTTTAAGAATTTGTTCGGTGGTGCTCCCAAAAATCACATGTGAAATCCCGGTATGACCATGAGTTGCCATACAAATCAGATCGACATTATATTCTTCAATCACACTTATAATCTCACTGACGGCAATCCCGTTTCTGATCAGTATCCTTGTGTCTATGTCCTCAGGGATGTGATCCTCACACCAAATCAATAGGTTTTTTTCAGTGTTTTCCTGTCTAGAGTTCTCAATTGAATCGATTTGCACCGATCCCCACGAATATTCTACAGGTGATAAAATGGGTTCCAGAACATGTAAGACATAGATTTTTGAATTAAATCTCCTGGAAATAGCGATAGCGTGCGACACCGCTCTGACAGATAATTCCGAAAAATCTGTTGTTAGCAATATGTTTGAGTAAACGGGTAAGTTTTCCATGAGAATCTCCTTGCTTTCAGATGACGGACGAAATGTAATATGTTAAAACCATAATAACTTATAAAAATTTACGGAATATTGAAACATGCACCCAAAATTCTTTCATTTATTTTTACGAACCGGAATCACACAATTCATCCTGATAATCCTCCTAGTATTTATTACCGGATGTGGCAGAAATCAGAAAACTGAATTTGACAAGTTAACAGATGCATTTGTCCAATGGTATTTCAAAAGCTGGCCGGTTGCTGCTACACAAACGGGATTTCACTCACATGACGCAGAATTCGGGAAATATGATAAGGATTCCGAAACAGAAATCCTTGCGGATTTAAAAAGGTTCAATATCGAGCTATCTCAAATTGATCCTGCTATCCTACCTGAAAATGACCAGATTGATTATCAAATTTTAAGTCATTCAATTAATGGATTGATCTTTGATATCGTAAAAGTAAAAAAAATACAGTGGTCGCCTCAATTCGTTCCATCAATTATCGGTGGTGGACTTTATTCTTTGATAGAAAGAGAATTTGCTCCAATGGAGGTACGGGTGCAGGCGCTTGAATCAAGGTTATCTCAGGTTCCAAGAGTTGTGTCGGAATTGCAAAACCTACTTGTGGAGGCTCCGGAAATTTATGTTGAAACAGCCATCAAACAAACAGATGGATTGATTGGATCCATTATCGATATCCCACTTGAAATCCGGACAGATAACAGCACGTTCGATCGGATAGAAAATCATATCAGCGCTGCAGTCAAATCTCTGACCCAATATCGAGACTGGCTACAAAATGGTCCGCTTCAGAATCATCCTCGGGATTTTCGTCTTGGTGAAACATTATTTCGAGAAAAATTCAAATATGCAGTAACGGAAAGCATGACTCCCGAAGTACTTTTCGAGCAGGCGCAATCCTCATTGATCAGCACTCAAGATGAAATGTTCCGATTGGCGTTACCGGAATATCTTTCTAAAAATGATGAACCGGTATGGGTAACCCGGTCTGATACCTTAAATGTTGTCAAATGGGTTCTGGATAGAATCGCTGTGAAACATGTTGGCAGAGATAAAGTCGTTCAAAACGTAAGGGATACAATTGATGAACTTACACAGTTTATTCAAGCTCATCACATTGTTACACTTGATGATTCCAGACCTCTAATCATTCGCGAAATGCCAGCTTATATGCAGGGGGTTTCAGTCGCAAACTTGGATGCACCGGGAGCTTTGGAAAAGAATCAGGCGGTTTACTATAATGTATCACCCATCCCAGAGGACTGGGCGAGTACCAAAGTTGAAAGTTTCTTGCGGGAATACAACGATATTTCCGTAAAGATGTTGAGTATCCATGAAGCATTACCGGGTCATTACGTACAACTATCTTATGCACAAAGAGAACCGTCTGTGATAAGGGCCATATTTGAAAATGGATCCATGATCGAAGGCTGGGCGCATTATGCTGAAGGTATGATGATTAATGCAGGATTTGGAAATGGTGATCCTAATTATGAAATTGTACAAAAGAAGTGGGCTTTAAGAGGGATTATCAATGCGATTATTGATCAACAAATCCATGCAGGCTCTATGTCAAAAGATGAGGTGATCAAGTTCATGGTGGAACAGGGATTTCAGGAAACCGCAGAAGCAGAAGGGAAGTGGATCAGAGCACAATTAACTTCCTGTCAGCTCTCAACATATTTTACAGGAACTCTAGAAATGTGGAAACTCCGAAAAGATTACGAGCAGCTCAAAGGACGTGATTTCAATCTCGCAGAGTTCCACGAGTCGGTGTTGTCCTTCGGATCAATTCCAATTCATTATATTAGAAAAGAAATGCTGGGAGAATAGATTTTAGACGTTTTTGAGAATGATGTTCTTTCTTTTTTAGTTATTGCAATATATTTATGCAACAATTCAAAGTGTTTATTATTTCGGAACAGCAATGACCGTATGAAAATTAGTAAAATCATTTCCTCTTTTAGAATCATCTCACTTCTATTTATTATCGGAGTTACGTTCGGTAATAATGTATCTGGGAGTATTTCAGATATACCTAAAATACATGACGGTGTTTTGGACCTTCGTGGTATTGACCTGTCTCAAACTGATCCCGTTGATTTAGGTGGTGAATGGGAATTTTATTGGGATCAATTAATTTCTCCCGAAGATTTTAAAAAAAATGATTATTCAGGTTATGTTGAATACCTGATAGTCCCTGGTGTATGGACATCCCTTTTCCCCAAAGAAGAAAAATATAAACCGAATGGATATGCAACATACCGGCTTACTATTTTAACAGATTCTACAAACCAATCACTATCCTTAAAAGTTGGGTCGGTAAGCACTTCCTACATTGTATATATCAATGGGAAATCAATGGGGCAAGTAGGAAAAGTTGGGATGACCCCGGATTTATCCACTCCTGAATACAAGCCAACATACTACAATTTTTCACACGATACTGATCATATCGAATTGATTATGCAGGTATCCAATTTTTATCATCGCGTAGGTGGCATTTGGGAACCTGTAAAACTGGGTACAATCACTGGCGTATGGGATGAATTAGAACTAACACGTGCAATGCAAATCTTCCTTGTAGGGTGTATCTTTATTATCGCGATGTATCATCTTTCGCTTTTTATCATTAGAAAGAAATTTTTATCACCACTAATATTTAGTATATTCTGTTTCATTCTTACCATCCGTGCTTTGATTATCGGTGATATTTTTATTGTTAGGGTGATAGATATTCCCTGGGAATTTCTGGTGAAACTGGAATACCTGACGTACTATTGTGGATTTCCATTATTTACCATCTTCCTCTACACCTTATTTAAGGAAGAGGTGAGTAAATCCTTTATTAGGGTCGTGCTCACCATATCAGTTTTCTTCACACTGTTGGTAATATTCGCTCCTGCTCGTGTATATTCCGAATCCATTGTGATTTACCAGGCATTCTCATTTTTTGCATCTTTACATATGTTCTGGTTCTTGCTAAAAGCGGCGATGGTTGGACGAGAAGGTGCAAGAATATTTCTACATGGCGCTGTTGTGTTATTTGTTGCGATGGTGAACGATATTCTTCATAATAATGAGATTATTGATACGGCTCAAATCATCTCGTTTGGTGTTGTGTATTTTATATTTTGTCAATCAATGATTCTTTCAAAGCGATTTTTTGTTTTATTTCACACCGTCGATCAGCAACGGCAATTACTAGAATATCACCAAACTGATCTGGAAGAGAAGGTTAAGCAACGGACTTCTGAATTACAGAAAGTCAATCAGAAATTGCAGGAAATCTCTATGAAAGACGGCTTGACGGGAGTCGCAAACCGCAGACGATTTGATGAATATTTATCGACTGAATGTCGAAGAATGAATCGTGACCACAATCCAATTTCTCTTATTATGTGTGATATTGACTATTTCAAAAAATATAATGATGCATACGGCCACCAAAAGGGTGACCAATGTCTCATCACAGTAGCAAAGACAATTGCAAATTCTACAAATCGAGTGAGCGATCTTGTGGGGAGATATGGTGGAGAAGAATTTGGAATTGTTCTTCCCAATACTCCATTGGAAGGTGCGATCAAGCTTGCAAATAAAGTGAGGGAAAAGATAGCAGGTAGAAAAATTCCCCACAAAGATTCTGATGTATTTGATTTTATCAGCTTAAGTCTTGGAGTCAGTTGCATCACTCCCGGAGAGGAATACGAACCAACAATTCTTATTGAAAAAGCGGATGTGGCGCTATATGAAGCCAAAAGAAACGGACGAAACCGGGTGGAAGTTGAGATGTTGGACCCAACCTCTGGCTAGCGCATAACCTCACAAAATATCAGACAACCGATGTAAACATTCATTGTCACATGGTGCATAATTGAAATTATCATTAAAAAAAATACTAATTCTTGAAAGGAAAATAGTGAAAAATCGATACCAAAATTTTATAATCATATTGTTAGTCCTAGTTTCGATGGGCTTTGCCCAATCCGGTGTAACCTACTGGCGAGGAATGAGTGTTGCCACATCTGATAATTTGGATGCCATCTCCCTTAATCCCGCAGGTTTAGGTGTGGACAGAGGGTTTCAGTCAGGTTTTCATGTGGTAGATTCAGAAGATGACGATATGATTTATCACTCAGCATTCCGAATCGGTGGGCTGGGATTTTCTTTATATGGTAATGGAGACGTTCATTACAAGATCGGTTTAGGAAGCGAACTGGGTAAAAATACTTATCTTGGTTATGTTTGGGATGATTCCAAAATCAGTCAACTGGGATTGATCAGCCGTCCAATTCGTTTTGTTTCTTTCGGATTAACTTACGGTTGGGATAAGAATACCGATATCAGAAATAGTCGTTTAGGGATTGCCATCAGACCTTTAGGACACAGGATCACCATTGGCGCAGACCTGATCATCCCTGATATGGATGAAGTAAAGAACATTGATAAACTAAATGACTTTTCCGATATTGCTGGCTTTCTAGAAATACAGCCGCTTGATGGTCTTTATTTCTCCGCATCCTCAATGGGCAGTAATGATTTCACAGTGCAAGTTGGATTAGACTTTGGTACAGGCGCTGTGTATTCTTCCCAATCCCAGAGAGGAGTCAACAGTACGACAATAACTGAATTTGGTTTGATATCCCATTCACAGGTTCAAAGTACGTTGATCAAAATGAAACCTGTAAAACCGGAAGTCTATTATAGGATGACTCTGGAAGATTACATGATCGAGGAAAAACCGTTTCATTCTTTCAGTTTTGACTTTAACCCATTTCAAAAATCTGTTCACGGTACACAACTCCGGGCTTGGTTGTTGAAAATGGATGAAATTACCAACGATCCTTCAGTTGCTGGATTGATTATTGATTTGAAATTTGTGAGCGCTGGTTTTGGGAAACTGTCCGAAATGAGAAATGCGCTTCTAAAATTTAAAGAATCAGGTAAAAAAATAATTGTGTACACGAGTGGAATGAGTAACAGTAATTACTATCTACTTTCCCTTGCCGATGAAATATACTTACCAGAACTGGGTGAAATTGATCTGAGAGGATTAATGATAGAAATTTCTTTCCTAAAGGGATTACTGGACACCTTGGATATCGTTGCAGAAGTAGAGCAGATCAGCCCATATAAAACAGCTATGGATCCTCTCATCCGAAAAAATATGTCACCTGAAATGAGAGAAAATTACGGAATGGTATTCGACGATATTTATAATCAATTTGTCGAAGCGATAGCTGCTGGTAGATCATGGAGCACAGAAAAAACCATTGAAGTGATCAACAACGGTCCATACGGATCGCCTGAAGCATTGAAAGCGGGTCTGATAGATGGATTGAAATATCCTGACGAATTTGAAGAGTATATTAAAAAAATTGATGATGTTGATGTGAAAATCAAATCTTTCCATACTGTGGGAAATGAAGAAAATTATGTGCATGAATGGTCAACCGAGGATAAACCCAAAATCGCTCTCATATATGCAGTAGGTGGCATTCAATCCGGTAGAAGCAAACCGGGTTCCGGAGGTTCTACTATTATGGGGAATCAGACGATCAGCGAGGCAATTGTTGCAGCGCGTGAAGACAATAGTGTCAAAGCAATTGTCTTGAGGATAGACAGCGGTGGCGGATCTGCGTTGGCATCGGATATGATGTGGCGTGAAGTGATGAAAACAACCGAAACTGATAGCGGAAAAACCAAACCTTTTATTGCATCCATGTCGGATGTGGCTGCTTCAGGGGGATATTACATCGCTTGTCAGGCAGACACAATTGTAGCTGACCCCGGGACCATAACCGGAAGTATTGGTGTTATCTCCGGGCGAATCAATTTTTCAGGATTATTGAAAAAAATTGGTATCAATACGGAACGTATTAAATTTGGTGAACACTCTGATTTTTATTCAGGTACCAAGCGATGGAATGATGAAGAACGTAAAATCATTCGCGATGCAATTGTGGATGTGTACGGCACCTTTTTGTCAAGAGTGGCTCATGGCAGGGAAGACCTGGATTCTCTTCAGGTAAATGAAATTGGTGTGGGTCGGATATGGAGCGGTAGACAGGCGAAGGAAAACCACCTCATTGATGAAATTGGTGGCTTGGATAGAGCCATCGAAATCGCCAAAGCTGCGGCCGGATTGGAAGACCAGGAAGTAGAAATTGTGGAATATCCTAATTTCAAACAAAAATTCAGCATGTTGAAAAGCAACTTTATGGGTGCCGAGTTGTTAGACATTCTTCCTCCTGAACTGGCTAAGGAGCTTGAAGTTCTGCAGATCATCCCCATGCTGGACGAAGATCAGTATCTCTTTTTAATGCCATACAAAATTACAATCCAGTAATTTTCAATTATCTCAAATTAAAATGCCGCAACGTAACAGTTGCGGCATTTTTTTATCGAATCGGTTTATGATAATCTTCATAATTTGTCTCCTGATAAATACAGAGCCCGTAAATTAGTCCAATGAAATTTACCGAAATATTGAAACAGGTACCCAACGCACCAGGAGTCTATTTCTTCAAAGATCACCTGAATGAGATTATTTACATCGGTAAAGCAAAAATCTTGAAAAATCGGGTGAGATCTTACTTCAGTGGTACGGATAAAAAAGACGCTAAAACCCAAACCCTTGTGAAGAATATCGAATTTATCGAATGGATGGTTGTGCGGGATGAGGTAGAGGCGCTACTAACGGAAACCAATCTTATCAAAGAGCATCGTCCTCGCTATAATATTTTTATGAAGGATGATAAATCATTCCCATATTTACGGATCACAAACGAACCTTTCCCCAAAATCCAAATCATCCGATCCAAGAATCTGCAAAAGGATGGGCATAAATATTACGGACCCTTCACTGATACGCGATACCTTCGGGAAACACTTAGAGCTATTCATAAAATATTTCCATTAAGAACCTGTGACTTTTTTATCGACGAAGATGTCATCAAAAAAGGAACCGTAAAAATTTGTCTCGACTACCATATCAAACAATGTGAAGGTCCCTGTGAGGGACGGGTTAGTCAGGAAACCTACCAAAAAATGATTCACCAAATTGAGTTGTTCATCCGGGGGAAAAATGAACAGGTGAAACTCCATCTGAAACAGAAAATGGATGCTGCCAGTACGGATCTTCAATTTGAAGAAGCCATTCGGTATCGTGAACAGTTACGCGCTGTGGAGCATTTCACCAGGAAACAAAAGAAGATCAGTCAGGATTTTATCGATAGAGATGTAGTGGTCGTTAGTGCAGAAAATCATTATGGTGTGGGTGTCGTTATGAGAGTTCGAAACGGGTTATTCATCGGGCGCGAGAAATTCGATCTCCAGATTCCAAATCCTGATCTTTCTGAAGAAATTCTCAACCAATTTCTGATTCAATTCTATTCAACTACAGATGATATTCCCAAGGAGATTCTCACTGATTTGCCCGTTGCTGACAAAGAGGAGGTAGAAATCTGGCTTAGATCTATTCGTGGAAATTCTGTCAAATTGCTGCAACCTTCTCGAGGAGAAAAACACAAACTGGTTCAGGTCTGTAAACGAAATGCTGACCTGCTGTTGGGTGACATCCGGCTGAAAAAACTGAAACGAAAGGATGTGGTTTCAAAGAAAGTCCTGCAATTACAAGAAGATTTGGACTTGAAAGTACCACCTCGGCGTATCGAAGCATTTGACAATTCCAATTTTCAGGGCAAACATCCAGTAGCATCTATGGTTTGTTTTGTGGATGGCAGGCCGAAAAAAACGGAGTACCGCAAGTATTCCATTAAAACGGTTGAGGGAATTGACGACTTTGCTTCCATGAAGGAGGTCATAACGCGCAGATATACCCGCGTTAAGGTAGAAAAATTATCCTACCCTGATCTTATCCTGGTAGATGGGGGGAAAGGACAATTATCTGCAGCATATCAGGCACTTTGTGAACTTGAGCTGTCGTTCATCCCGATCGTGGGACTTGCAAAGCGGTTGGAGGATGTGTACAAACCGGGGATGAGCGATCCACAAAATATATCCAAAACTTCTCCAGGATTGTTTCTCTTGAGGAATGTCCGGGATGAAGCCCATCGATTTGCTATCGAATTTCACCGCCAGAAACGAGATAATGTTATGACACAATCTGTTCTTGAAGAATTACCGGGGATGGGTAAGAAACGAGTGCAGAAATTGTGGAAGGAGTATTCATCGATTTCCGAAATTCTGGAATCCAAAGCCATCGATATTCAACAGAAAACAGGCATCCCCGTTGATCTTGCCTTGCAGATCATCGAAAAATTAGCATCCGTTGAAACCGCATCGGAGAGTGAAGATATTTTATGACCACTCGATTATTCACAAAATTGTCATTTCTAAATCAAAAAGATTTTTCATCCTGGCAGGAATACTACTTTCAGTACCAGTTTCAGTTGGCACAGAATTATTATATCCCCCTCATTCAACACTGGGGAGTGGAGGTAGCAAACAAATCTGTGCTGGATATTGGATGTGGAAACGGTGGATTCACCTCGGCATTTGCACAGGCAGATAGTGATTGTACTGGCGTGGAGATTCGTCCAGTCCCATGGCCGGGAGGATCAAAGAATCCCCGGTTTCTGGTTCAGGATATCACTTCGATAAATGCGTCTGAGGTACTGGGTGCGCCCTTTGATATCATCATCCTTCGTGACGTGATCGAACATATCGCACTTCCGCAAAAACATGGATTTTTCCGAGCCATTGATAAGCTTATCCATCCCGAATCAAAAGTACTGGTGACCTTCCCACCATTTTATTCACCCTTTGGTTTACATCAGCAGACGCTATTGAAACGGGGATTAAAAAAGATCCCATTTCTGGGGTGGATTCCTGAAATGTTGCTCACTCCGATTCTGGAATGGTCAGGTGAAACGGAGGAGGACATTCAGGAGATTGCCCACATTCGTGAGTGCAGGATGACCATCAGTGCGTTTCGAAAACTCGCTAATAATGCAGACTACTTCATAGAAAACGAAAAGTATTTCCACATCCGACCGTCGCACGAAATCCGTTATGGATGGAAGACCAGAGAATCTAATATTGGGAATATCCCAATCCTGGGAGAAATTATGAATTTGGGAACGGTTTTCCTATTAGAAAAAATTTCTGACAGTACACCTTCACAGAGTAAAAAGGATACATAATGCATTTTGATCAAGCATTTGTGATCGGCTTCCCCGATCAGAAGAGCGAAAGGCTGGATCGTTTTTTCGAATCCTGTCAAATCGCAGGTATTCAGGTTGAGATTTTTCCTGCAGTGAGAGGTGACAGCATCGACCTTATTCAATGGGCGCAAGATGGATATCTCGTTTCTGATTTTAAGATGAATATGCCCGGTAGTCTGGGATGCTTGCTGAGTCATGTGACTATATGGGAAAAAATTTATAATGATCCAGATGTGAACATCGCCCTCATCTGCGAAGATGATGCAATATTGGAAAATGATTTTCTTTTAAAATTGAATGAGATTAGTTGGGATGAGGTCCCTGATGATTGGGATGTGATCCGTTTGGCATGCCACAAGATCACCGGTGACTCGGTATCAGATCATGTAATGCGTCCACCTACTGGGTATATTAAAGGAGCAAACGCCGGGACATATTGCTATCTGGTCAAAGCAGCTAATGCCATGAAGTTAAAGGACATACTCACACCCTATGACAATCGAAGGTCCATGGATGTGATGCTAAAAACCCGATCAGATCAATATCGCCTATACGTTCTAAAAACACCCCTTGCTGATGAACAGCGGTTTCGGTATTCCCTTCGAAAAGATATGAATCTTAAACATAAAAACGGGGGGTTTTTCCGGCATCTGGCGAATTGGATCACTGCGAGATGGTTGAGATAAACTACCTATTACTGCGCGATAGTATTGGTAATCCCAGTTGAGATTGAATTTCCAATGCTATCGATAGACTCTGAAAAAACCGATAGTATCGCCAGAAGCGATACCATCGTGGAAAAACGGTTTTAGACTCCATCTTCTTCGTGGATGGGATTTTACATTCTCCCATGCACTCATGTAATATCACTATTACTCCACAACGAGTGTGGATTTGAGGAGATGCGTAATTTATAATATCTTGAAGTTCTGATCGATATGAGTCAGAATGGAGTGGTGTAAACTGTAAGATTAAGTTATTTCAGGTTTGTTCTAAAGTGAGGATTCTAATCCTTGTTCTTCACATAAATGAGTTTGAATCGTCCTTTTGGACTTTCGCGCAGCTCAACTTCGAATTTCTGAATGGATTTAATCAGTGGTGTAAGTTTTTGAAAGCCATAGTTTCTGGAATCAAAATTGGGTTGCTTTTTCTGCAGCAGATTTCCCACATCACCCAAAAAAGCCCACCCGTCATCGTCTGCCAAATCGGAGATTGTCATTGAGATCAGTTTGATCACTTTCGGAGTGATTTTATCAAAACTGGCTTTGGGGGAGGATGTGCTCTTTGTCGGTTCCGATTCGTTTTCATCTGAAGTGGATTTAAGAATTTCGAGATAAATGAATTTATCACAGGCAACGATAAATGGGTTCGGTGTTTTCTTCTCGCCGATACCGATGACATGCATACCGGCTTCACGAAGGCGAGTGGCAAGTCGTGTAAAATCGCTATCACTTGAAACCAGGCAAAATCCGTCCACACGACCAGAATACAGAATATCCATAGCATCGATGATCATGGCGGAATCGGTAGCATTTTTACCGGTCGTATATCCATATTGCTGAATGGGGGTGATGGCGTTTTCAAGAAGAATATTCTTCCACTTTGAGACCTTTGGGTTGGTCCAGTCTCCATAAATTCGTTTTATGGTGGGATTCCCATACTTGGCAATTTCTTCCATCATCTCTTTCACATAAGCTGAAGGAATGTTATCACCATCTATTAATACAGCGAGTTTTAAATCCATAACAATTACCTGACTTTTGGTTTGTACAATTTACTCATAAATCGATGGATAAGTGGATGTTATGATTTTGCCTAAAGATGAGTGGAACGATTTACAGGTCGTTCCTTTTGGGAATCGTAATGATAAAATTCGTACCTTTTCCCACTTCACTTTCAACCCGTATGGTTCCGCCATTTTTTTCTACGAATTCTTTACACAGTATTAACCCCAATCCGGTGCCTTTTTCATCATTTGTACCTAATGTGGTGAGATTATATTCCACGCGGAATAGTTTTGATATGTTTTCAGGAGGGATACCCATCCCATTGTCAGAAATACTGATCTCAATAAAATGATCTTTATTGGCTGCACAAATATTTATATTCCCATTTTCGGGAGTGAATTTAATTGCATTACTAAACAGATTGACAATAACGGTACTTATGGTGAATTTATCTGCATGAATAATAAGGTTATCAGGAATCCCAATATCAACTGTGAGTTTTTTCTTTTCCGCGCCAGAGAGATATGCCTCAGTTGCCCCATTGATTATTTCTTTTACGTTCAAATCTACTTTTACTATTTCAAGTCTATCTTTTTGAACTCTTGCCCATAACAATAAGTTTTCTAATAAATCAAACGCTCTATTTGATGATTTATAAATCTCATCGATGATTTCTAACCTCTGATCATCCTTGAATTCTCCATATTCTTTTCTTAACATGTCTGTGTACCCTAAAATTATATTAAACGGGTTACGCAGGTCATGGGCAATGATTGAGAAAAACTTATCTTTTGTTGCATTCGTTTGCATCAATTCTATATTCTTGTTCTTGATAATAGAAAAATAAGTATTAGTTTTTTTGCGATAATAAAAAATACCCATTATTCCCAATCCAAGGATCAGAAGATGGATCGCTGATAAAGCAAATGTTTGTTTTCCGATCCCTTTTATATACATATCTGAAGGAAAAGATATACTGATGCCACCACGGATGTCCCCCAATTTATACCCTTGCTTTTCATGGCATTTAAGACAGCTTTTTTCGGTAATCAACGGAGCCATATACCGATATTGAGAACTTGATTCCGTTTTGACCACTTCAAGTATTTCAGGGGTTTCTTCTTCGAATAAAGTAAGTGCAGTGGTTTCCCACTCATCAGCCTTGTTCTCCGGACGTATGGGATTCAAACTGGTGATGTGAAAATGAAGATCGTAATTTTTTTTGTCTATCTCAGAGATCTGTCGGGTCATATAAGACGGATTTAATTTTGTAAGCTGCAACCCATCAACAGAAACGATGTCTCTGAATGGGTCTTTAAGATGCGGATTTGGAGGTGTGGTTTCAGTTACGGGGACATATACACCGCCGTGTTGAGCGTTCCAAGCTCGTGTAACTAATATTTGTTCAAAAAAAGCCTGTGATTTATTGAGAACTACTTTTTGGTTATTGGATAAAAGTAATACGTAATTCCACCCAAAAGAGGTCGCAATTATGGATGTCCAAATGAGGATAAGCCAGACTAAATGTTTTTTCTTCATCGATTTACATTAATATAATATTTAATACTGACCACTTTGTTAGCACTATCTACACAATAACCACCGTCGTGGTTATTGTTACCTGATGGCAAGAACAAGGTGTACGCACTCCCAGTAATTTACTGTATTGGAGTCTTCCTTAAGAATCTTTATCGAATTCACAGATCGGGCTTTAACCATCGATCAAAATAAAAGTTAGAGGAGCATCCAGCTAATCCAATAATCGAGATAAAAATATGCAATCCTGTCATTTTCCCGAAAGGGGAAACCGCTGTAAATTTAGAGTCATTATGGCAGACTTTAAACTACAATCAGCTTTTGAACCCGCAGGGGATCAACCAAACGCCATCCGGGAATTGGTACAAGGTTTGGATACGGGCAAACCTTTTCAGACGCTATTGGGTATCACCGGTTCAGGGAAGACCTTCACCATGGCGAATGTGATTCAGCAGGTTCAAAAGCCTACGCTGATCCTCTCTCACAATAAGACACTTGCTGCCCAACTCTATGGAGAATTTAAATCGCTGTTTCCCCAAAATGCCGTGGAATTTTTCATATCCTATTATGACTATTACCAGCCGGAAGCTTATATGCCTGTCACAGACACCTTTATTGAAAAAGATTCTTCTATTGATGAAGAGATTGACCGTCTGCGACTTCGAGCCACCACTTCTCTCATGAGCCGTCAAGATGTGATCATTGTTTCGTCTGTGAGTTGTATTTACGGTATTGGGTCTCCACAAGATTATAAAGCCATGTTGGTACCATTTGAAGTGGGGAAGTCCATTAATCTGAAACAGACGCTGAAGCATCTGGTGGATATCCATTATCGGCGCAACGATCTGGCTCTGGAACAGGGTGTCTTCCGTATGCGAGGAGATGTGCTGGAAGTTTTTCCTGCATATGATGAATATGCCATCCGGGTGGATCTGTTCGGAGATGAGATCGAATCCATTGTTCGGTTCAACGTCATGACCGGCGAAGTTCTGGAATCAATGGATACTTTTTCCGTCTATCCTGCCAAACATTTTGTCACCACTCGCGAAAATATCAATCGTGCCTTGGAAGATATCCGTGCAGAATTGTCAGGTCAGTTGAAAATTTTTCGAGATCAGGACAAACTACTGGAAATTCAGCGGTTGGAGCAACGTACTCATTTCGATATGGAAATGATGATGGAACTGGGTTACTGCTCCGGTATTGAGAACTACTCCCGGCACCTGGAAGGCCGAATGGCAGGTAAGCGTCCTCATACGCTGATGGATTTTTTCCCTAAAGATTTTCTCATGTTTATTGATGAATCCCATGTCTCTGTTCCACAGATTGGTGGCATGTACAACGGTGATCGATCCAGAAAAACCACATTAGTAGATTATGGCTTTCGACTGCCATCTGCACTGGATAACCGTCCGATGAAATTCGAAGAGTTTGAAAAAGTGCTGAATCAGGTGATTTTTGTTTCTGCAACACCACGGGAATACGAACTGGTAAAATCTGAGGGCGTCATTGTGGAACAGGTCATCCGGCCCACAGGCTTGCTAGACCCTGAAATCGTTATACGTCCATCACGAGGTCAGATTGATAATGTAATTGAAGAGATTAAAACCCGATCTGCTCGGGGAGAACGTGTACTCATCACCACTCTCACCATCCGAATGGCGGAAGATCTCACGGACTATTTGTTGGGGACAGGTATTCGAACCCGGTACATGCATAGTAAGGTGGAAACCATGGAGCGTGTGAGAATACTTCGATCTCTGCGACTGGGCGAATTCGATGTACTGGTGGGAATCAACCTTCTCCGAGAGGGGTTGGATCTGCCGGAGGTCTCACTGGTAGCGGTATTTGACGCCGATAAAGAGGGATTTTTGAGATCGAAAACATCTCTGATGCAGGTAGCAGGACGAGCCGCAAGAAATGTGAAAGGCCGGGTCATATTTTATGCCGATAAGATCACCGCATCGATGCAATTTGTGATTGATGAAACTGCCCGACGTCGAAAAATTCAGGAAGCGCATAACAAAGCTCATAACATCACAGCTCAAACCATTTACAAATCAGTGGAAGAAATCCGGCTGAGTACATCTGTAGCTGATGAGCAAACAGATTATCTATCTGGCATCCCGGATTCCCTACCCGATACGACTCTAGACAATATCGAAGACAAAGATCAACTGGCTACTTTAAAGCGGCGTATGCTTCGGTGTGCGAAGGAACTCCAGTTTGAACAGGCAGCCATCCTACGGGATAAAATTCTGGAAATTGAAAGTAAATTGAAACAGGTGGCATCGTGAAGAATAAATTCCGTATTCTGATCATTGGCAGTGGTGGCAGGGAACATGCTATGGCCTGGTCCTTCACCCGTGATACCAACGTGGAGAAAGTCTTTTGCGCTCCCGGGAACGGTGGTACTGCATCGCTGGCTGAAAACGTAAAAATATCCATAAACGATTTTGATGGATTGATCCGTTTCGTACGACAACACAATATCGATTTTACAGTAGTTGGTCCCGAATTACCCCTTTCTGCAGGCATTGTGGACCACTTCGATTCAGAAGGTGAACTGATCTTCGGTCCAACACAATCCACTGCTCGCCTGGAAAGCAGTAAAATATTTGCCCGCGAGTTTATGGAACGAAACCATATCCCACAGCCGAAATTCATCGTCTGTGACTCTCTTGATGCGGCCAGGGAAGCACAAAAGACATTTGGCTTTCCATTGGTAGTAAAAGCAGATGGTTTGGCTGCAGGAAAAGGAGTGATCATCTGTAACACCGAATCTGAATTTGACACTGCAATGGATCAGATGTTTACGCGTCAGGTGTTTGGTACTGCCGGTGAACGTATCACCATAGAAGAATTTTTAGAGGGAGAGGAATTATCCGTTTTTGCTGTATGTGACGGTGACACCTTCGTTGTGCTAAACACCGCACAGGATCACAAGCGGATTTTTGAAGAAGATGAGGGACCCAATACCGGAGGGATGGGCGCATATTCTCCAACACGACTGGCAACTCCCGAATTAATGTCAAAAATTGAATCCCTGGTTTTGATTCCCACGTTAGCCGGACTGAAAAAGGAAGGAACTCCATACAAGGGATTTTTGTATGCTGGGATCATGGTAGTGAATGGTGAGCCGTATGTGATTGAATACAATGTGCGTTTGGGCGATCCTGAAACCCAGGTCGTACTTCCATTACTGAAATCCTCATTCGCAGAGTTGTTATTTGCTTCGCTTCAACAGGAATTGCACAATGTCAATGTTGAGATATCATCGGACACAGCCGTGACAGTGGTTTTAGCTGTGGATGGATATCCAGGCAAATATCCAAAAGGAATGATCATCGAGGGGTTGGAAGAATGTGCCCACCAACTTATCTTTCATGCAGGTACCGAACGACGTAGCGATCAAACTGTTGTAACTACCGGTGGGAGAGTATTAAATGTTTGCGGTCTTGGGCAGGATTTATCCAGTGCGATCCGGGACGCATATTCCAGTATTGGAACCATCCGTTTTGACCATATGATCTATCGACGTGATATCGGTCAACGAGGACTACGATACTTATTGAGGAAACAAGATGATTGACATAGAAAAAATCAGAAAATCGGTCGGCATCGTTGGAGAATCCGAATTGATTCGCGACATGTTGATGCTTATCGGACAGGTGGCGGATACGAATATCAGTGTACTGATTGATGGAGAATCCGGGACCGGGAAAGAAATGGTAGCAAAAGCCATCCATAAAAACAGCCGGCGGAAATTTGAACCAATGGTTACCGTCAATTGCGGAGCCATCCCTGCAGGAATCATTGAGAGTGAATTATTCGGGCATAAAAAAGGCTCTTTTACGGGTGCCACCGAGGAACGGAAAGGTTATTTTGAAACCGCTCATAAAGGTACCATTTTTCTGGATGAGATCGGTGAGACACCTATAGAAACCCAGGCAAAATTACTGCGTGTCATCGAACAGGGCGAATTTATGAGAGTAGGTGGCAGCAAAACTGAAAGAGTAGACACAAGGGTGATCGCCGCCACCAATCGCGAATTAACAAATGAAGTCCGTAAAGAAAAATTTCGAAAAGACCTGTATTTTAGACTGAAAACCATAACGATTAAGGTCCCGCCACTACGAGAACATACTTCAGATATCCATTTGTTCATCGAACGATTTGGATTAGAATTTTGTGCTAAAAATGACATCGTGTTTAGAGGATTTGTCGCCGATGCGATTAAAGTTATGCGATCGTACCACTGGCCGGGAAATATCCGCGAATTGAAAAATCTGGTGGAAAGCCTAATTGTCATCCACAGGGGTGAACGCATCACAGAAGATCAGGTTCGCAAATCCCTGGGATTGAATGTCAAAGATATTAATATGAATTTACCGATCCTTATCGATGGTGAATCAGATAAAATGGAACGCGAACTTATTTTGAAACAATTGCTGTATGTTCGGCAAGATGTGAATGAGATCAAACAACTTCTTCTGTCTGACCATGATCGGACAAGCGAAAGTATGTATCCCGCAAATTCAGCGTTGTACCTGCCACCGACCGATAAAAAAGTGAATGCACATATACCTTCCGGAGAACTTCAGGAAGTTGAAGAGGGTCGGTTTCGGGCAATCAGAAAAGAAGCCATTGGCGAGATTACTATCACCGACCTCGAACATGAAATGATAGAACGTACATTAGAAAAATTTAACGATAACCGACGGAAAACCGCTCGGGCTTTAGATATTTCAGAACGAACCCTTTATCGAAAGATTAGCGAATATGGCATACGTAAAAATTAGCATCATTGCCTTTATCGGGCTTGTGGTCACCGGTTGCGGATTCTACTCTCTCAAAGGTTCGCTCCCCGCGCATATCAAAAGTATTTCATTAACACCGGTGGTAAATGAATCAAGCGAATTTGGTGTGTCTGAAAATTTGGAGATTAAACTCACTGAAAGAATGATATCGGACAATGTGCTGGAAGTCACGGGGGAAGACATTGCTGACAGCCGTCTGAATGTGATCATTATGTCGGTGAAAGATCAACCCTACACCATATCTGCGCCTACAGGTTTAAACTATGAAGTAGTAGAAGAGTGGAGGATCACCATTTCAGCGAAAGTGGTTTGGTACGATCTGACTCGAAATGAACCCTTGTTTGAAAAAAGTATTTCTGACTGGGGAGCCTATGGCACAGGCCTGGATATTCACAGTGATGGCATTGATAATGATAATGATGGATTTCTGGATGCGGAGGATGATGACGAATACGGTTCCCCACGGGAAAGCGCTATTGAATTCGCATTGCGAAAATTATCTGAACGAATAATTACGGAGGTTACTTCAACTTGGTAGAAAAGGAACATTTGAACACAGCCCTGATCTGTCGGATTCAGGAACATGCAAACCAGTCGGTTACCCTGAACGGATGGGTGTACAATTCAAGACGGAGTGGGAAAATCGGATTTTTGCTGCTTCGGGACGGGACAGGAACCATCCAATGTATCATCGTAAAAAATGACGTTGGAGAAGATCAGTTTGAAAGCTTTAAAAGCCTTACGCAGGAATCGTCATTGTCAGTCTCTGGAACTGTCGTGGAAAATGAACGAGCGCCCGGTGGATTTGAAATTCAAGTTAATACATTGACTATCCATCAGGTGAGTGAGGAATATCCCATTACTCCCAAGGAGCATGGCACCGAATTTTTAATGAACAATCGGCATCTCTGGTTGCGTTCAAAGCGTCAGCATGCTATTTTGAAGATTCGTCATGAGATCATCAAAGCCACCAGAGACTTCTTTGATTCTAACGATTTTACATTGGTAGATACACCCATTCTGACCCCCAACGTTTGTGAAGGGACAACCACCTTATTTGAAACAGAATACTTCGGACAACGAGCATTTCTGGCACAATCGGGGCAATTGTATGGAGAAGCCAATGCCTTTGCCTTCGGGCGACAATATAATTTTGGTCCTACCTTTAGGGCAGAGAAGAGCAAAACCCGCCGTCATCTGCTTGAATTCTGGATGGTTGAGCCAGAGATAGCTTACTGTGATCTGGATGAAGATATGGTGTGGGCCGAGAAAATGTTGGAGTTCATTGTGCAGCGAGTTTTGGAGAACAGAAAGTTCGAACTTGAAATTCTAGAACGGGATACATCCATGTTGGAAAAAGTAAAAGCACCGTTCCCACGAATCTCTTACACTGAATGCGTAGATATGCTCAAGGAAGGTGGATTTGATTTTGAATGGGGCGGGGATTTCGGATCTCCTGAGGAAACGTACATTTCTGAAAAGTTTGACCGTCCCGTGTTTGTTCATCGGTTTCCATCAGCCATCAAAGCTTTCTACATGAAGCGCGACCCTGAAAATGAAGACTTAGTCATGGGGATGGATGTTCTTGCTCCGGAAGGATATGGAGAAATCATTGGAGGTTCCGAGCGTGAAGCTGACCATGATACTCTTCTCAAACGGATTAACGCAGATGGTTTATCCCTTGATGATTTTCAATGGTATCTTGACCTGAGAAAGTATGGTTCAGTCCCTCATGCAGGTTTTGGGATGGGCCTCGAAAGGACCGTCACTTGGATCTGTAAACTATCGCACCTTCGCGAGACGATTCCTTTTCCCAGAATGTATGGACGGTTGAGACCCTGAGAAGGAAGCAGTAGCAGTGGCAGCAGTAGAAGCAGCAGTGGCAGTGGCTGTGAGCTGGAAGCATGTTTATACAATTCAAAGGTTAATGACAAAAAGCGTCGTGTTGCATACTAAGGATATGATTTGAAAATTCTATTAGCACAAATTAATCCCACGGTGGGGGCATTAGAATATAATCGTGATTTGATCATTTCTGTTATCAAACAACGATCACTTGATGTAGATATCATCGTTTTTCCAGAGCTTGCATTGACTGGTTATCCACCAGGCGATTTACTGCTTGAATCTCATTTTATTCAGCAAACGGAAAGTATACTTTGCCAAATTATCAAAACTGTATCCTCTGCAGTTGTGATTTTGGGAACGGTCCGACGGTCAGGGAAAATTCTGTTCAATACTGCTGCAGTCATTCAAAACGGAAAACTGCTTGGGTATCGGGATAAAACGTTACTTCCCACATATGATGTGTTTGATGAAGATCGATATTTTACTCCGGCAGACGTTGTTGAGACCTTTCAGCTAACCATTGCTGGTGAGCCTGTGAAAATAGGTGTTGAAATCTGTGAAGACCTCTGGGACAGGGAATATCCACAAAAAGTATCATCCGAGCTTTTCTCACAGCAATCGGATATAATCATCAATATCTCCGCATCACCCTACTGCGTGGGGAAAAATGAAGAACGGCTCAAACTCGTCCGCGAAAAAGTCCTTGAGGGAAGAAGATGGTTCTTCTACTGTAATCTGGTGGGTGCACAGGATGAATTGATATTCGATGGTGGTTCATTTGCGGTCAATCCGGATGGTGTATTGATGTGCAAAGCAAAACCGTTTGAGACAGACCAACTGTTGGTTGATACAAAATTATCCAAGCCATCCACACCAACTGAAGTCACACTGCGTGAAGAAGAGATTTTTAGTGCACTGACTTTGGGAGTAAAAGATTATTTTATTAAAACCGGTTTTAAAACTGCCATTTTAGGGTTAAGTGGTGGAATTGATTCAGCATTAACCTGTGCCATCGCCGTGAATGCATTAGGCGCAGATAATGTCATTGGTATATCCATGCCATCTCCATTTTCATCAGAACACAGCATAACAGATGCCCGTCGATTGGCAGAGAATTTGGGGATCGCCTTTCATCTGATGCCCATTACAGAAATTAACGAGCAATTCTTAATAACTGTTGATCCGTTATTCAAAAACACAGAATCCGGGCTGGCGGAAGAAAATCTTCAGGCCAGAATTCGAGGAAATATTCTGATGTCATTGGCAAACAAAATCCATGGACTTGTTCTCAATACGGGGAATAAAACAGAAATCGCTTTAGGGTATTGCACTCTGTATGGAGACATGTGTGGCGCTCTGGGAGTCATCAGTGATCTGAATAAAATACAGGTGTACGAGATCAGTCGATGGGTGAATTCAAGTCTGGGGAAGGAGATTATCCCTCAAAGTACATTAACCAAAGCACCTTCTGCTGAATTGAAACCCGAACAAGTAGACCCTTTTGATTATGATACGGTGAGCCCCTTGGTAGATGAAATTATCAGCGAAAATCGGCATTTAAATTATCTTGTCCGGAAAGGATTCGATGAAAAGCTGGTGCGAGAACTTTTAGGAATGATTCGAGTGAATGAATATAAACGTCGACAGGCTGCACCGAGTCTCCGTGTATCGTCTAAAGCTTTTGGGATCGGTCGACGATATCCCATCGTCAACGGGTTCAGGGAATGAGGATTATTTTTTCTGATTGACGATTCAACAATTTGAATCCACTCTTCACTGCCTGCGAAAGGTAGGCTTTCTCCCATACCGTCTTGATTGTCATGTTTTCGGCATTGTAGGATTGGCGGTATGCCTCTGAAGTATTCCCAGTTTTAAGGTATTTTCGGCAGAATGCTCCTTGCTTTTTTGTTAGTTTTGATGAGTATTTCTTATCCATATACATTATAAATTTGCGATGATTTTCAGAAATATTTAAACGCGACGGAATTTCATTAGAATCGAAAAATAACGATATTAGGCGCATCCAAATGTCTGTTCTAATGTATTAGCATCGGAAACTTTTAAATGCTTGGAAAGCTAGGGAAAGCTTGATTTAAAAACCATCTGGAAATATTCAACGAGCAAACTGGGTTGAATTTAACCTGCGCTGATGATCAGTGTGCAAAAAATTGGAAAATATAACTAACATGTTCGAACAGACTTTTAAAAATATAGATGACATTCTTTATAAAGACGCTGGTGCTGACAGCGAACTGGATTATATCGGTCAAACCTCCTGGATTCTCTTCCTGCGGTATCTGGATGAACTGGAATTAGATAAAAAAGACGAAGCGGAACTCAAAGGGAAGGAATACACCTTTATCCTTGATGAAGAATACCGATGGGCGAACTGGGCAATGCCCAAAAGTGCAGATGGTACAGTTGACCATCACAAAGCCATGACGGGTAAAGATTTAGTCCAGTTTGTGGATTTTCGACTTTTCCCATACTTGTCCAAATTCAAAGAGAAGGCTGATAGTCCCAAGACCATTGAATATAAAATCGGTGAAATATTCAGTGAACTGAAGAATAAAATTCAAAGCGGATACAACATGCGGGAAATCATCGAACTTGCCGATGCCCTTGAATTTCGATCATCGGACGAAAAACATGAACTATCCCACCTGTATGAAGCTAAAATCAAAAACATGGGTAATGCCGGTCGTAATGGCGGGCAGTATTACACGCCCAGACCGCTTATTCGGGCGATAGTAGAGGTTGTTGATCCTCAAATCGGTGAAACGGTGTATGACGGCGCAGTTGGCTCTGCTGGATTCTTATGTGAAGCGTATGCTCATATGACCAAGAACAGGGATGGTTTAAGTACATCAGATTTAAAGACGCTTCAGGAAACCACTTTCTACGGTAAAGAAAAAAAGAACTTGGCGTATATCATTGGCGTGATGAATATGATCCTGCACGGCATTGAAGCACCCAATATTATTCATACCAACACCTTGAGTGAGAACATTCGGGATATTCAGGAGAAAGACCGTCATCATGTGATTCTTGCCAATCCACCGTTTGGTGGGAAGGAACGGACGGAAGTTCAGCAGAATTTTGATATTAAAACGGGTGAAACAGCATTTCTATTCTTACAGCATTTTATCAAGACTCTGAAAGCCGGCGGTCGTGCCGGGGTGGTGATAAAAAACACGTTCTTGAGCAATACCGATAACGCATCTGTCTCGTTGCGAAAACATTTACTGGAAACCTGCAACCTGCACAGCATTCTGGATATGCCAGGCGGTACGTTCCTGGGCGCTGGTGTGAAGACGGTGGTGTTATTCTTTAATAAAGGTGAACCCACAAAGAATATCTGGTATTATCAGATGAATCCAGGCAGGAATATGGGCAAGACTAACCCACTGAATGATTCAGACATGGCAGAGTTTTTTGACCTGCAAAAGACCAACCCGGAAAGTGAAAAATCATGGGTAATAAATATATCTGATGTAGGCACTGATACCTATGATTTAAGCGTCAAAAACCCTAATACACCTGAAGAAGCCCCCTTGCGCAGCCCACAAGAGATATTGGCTGAAATGGAGCGACTTGATTCTGAAACCAATACCATACTGAAATCCATCCAAAGGCATTTATAATGGAACCGGTCATTATATTTGTACCGGGAGTTCAACATGCAGATAATGATTGCATTATTAAACCTATTTTGCCCAAAATATCCCTTGTATAATATCTCATTATGAGATAATTTCTGATGAGAGTTATAACAAGAAAACGATTAGATGATTTCAAAAAAACACATCCGGATAGTCAAAGTGCAATCGACGCCTGGTATCATATTATGGATAAAACTGATTTTGCATCATTTAATGATTTACGGAATACATTCCCCAGCGCGGATAAAGTGCACAACCTAACGGTGTTTAATATGGGCGGAAATAGAGTTCGGTTAGTGGCGGCAATCCATTATAACACCAAATGTGTTTATATACGACATGTTATGACTCACGCAGAATATGACAAAGAAATTTGGAAAAAGGATTTAAAGTGAGAACTCATCAAACAGAAATAAACGATTTAACTAAAACATGGCCAATGGTGAAAGATATTGTTTCCTTTCCTCATACAGAAAAAGAATACAATAAAATGGTTAAATATTTGGATATGTTAATTGATGAAATCGGTGATGACCAGAATCATAAATTGTCCTCATTAATGGAAACACTTGGTACATTGATTGAGGCGTATGAAAAAAAAGCATTCCCAACCCCCAAGAAGGATACTATTTCTATTTTAAAGACCTTAATGGAAAATCATGGGCTGAAACAGAAAGATATGCGGGATATCGGATCACAGGGTGTGGTGTCAGAAATACTCAACGGTAAACGAAAATTAAATACACGGCAAATTCAAGTGCTGGCAAAAAAGTTTAATGTTTCACCGGCGGTTTTTATTGAATAGTGGAATATATTTTACCGAGAAACAACTATCAGCGAAGAATCCAATCAACTGGTTTGGTTTTTTCTAATCAACCATGGATAAAATACTTTGATGCTGCAATGTACCAAATCCAATAAGAATTTCTGGCTGAAATGGAAATACTGGACAGTGAAACAGCGAAAGTATTAGACAAGATTAAAGCGCTCATTGTCTGAAACACAGATTATAAGGATTAAAGGATGACCCAGATTCCCCCAATTGGTAGATATGCTAACCAGACACTGAAAAAATCGGTGAAATCAGTCCATCCGTGCCAATCAGTGATGCCGATTAAAGAGTTGATATGATGGTTCCACAGGCTCACCTACCACCGGGTTGGGAAGTAAAAAATATTGGAGATATTCTTTCTTTGGAATACGGCAAACCTTTGCCAAAAGAAAAAAGAACACCAATTGGTTTATATCCAGTTTATGGTGCAAATGGAATAAAAGATAGAACCAATGAATTTTATGTAGAAGAACCCAGTATTATTGTGGGTAGAAAAGGCTCTGCTGGAGAAATCAATTATACTGAAGAGAAGTTCTGGCCACTTGATGTGACATATTTCACCAAGTTTGATAAAAATGAATTAAATCTTGATTTCTTATTTCATTTGTTAACCTTACTTGAATTACCAAAACTGACAAAAGGTGTGAAGCCAGGAATAAATAGAAATGATGTTTATGCTATAAAAACTAAAATCCCACCTCTTAATGAGCAAAAACGCATCGTTGCCAAATTGGATGAATGCTTTGAAGCCATTCACATTGCCCGTGCCAATGTGAAGAAAAACTTGAACAATGCCAAAGAACTCTTCCAAAGCCAACTGAACCAAATCTTCTCACAAAAAGGTGATGGCTGGGTGGAGAAGAAGTTGGGAAATATTTGTGAAAGAGTGTCAGTAGGACATGTTGGAAAGACATCTGAATATTATTGTGGAGAAGATGGCATACCATTTCTTCGTTCACAGAATGTGAGGAAAAGTTATTTAGATTTTGAAAATATTCGTTATATAACAAAAGATTTTCATAAGAGTCTAAAAAAATCGCAATTATACAAGGGTGATTTACTATTCGTTAGGGTTGGGGCAAATAGAGGAGACTGTTGTGCAATAAAGGAAGACTACATTCAATTAAACTGTGCAAATATTGTGTTTGCGCGTCCGACTTCAGGCAATGTTAAGTTTTTAGAGTATTATTGTTTATCGCCCATTGGTAGAAATAGACTATTAGGTATGACAACTGGTTCTGCACAAGGTGTTATAAATACAAAATCAGTAGAAAAACTAAAAATAACAATGCCAACAGAAAATGAGCAAAATTCCATTGTCTCATCATTAGAAGATTTAAATGAAAAAACCAAATCCCTTGAATCCAACTACCAGCAAGAACTGAATGCATTGGATGAGTTGAAAAAATCAATCCTGCAAAAAGCATTTAACGGCGAATTATGAACGCAGCGCACATCAGGCAACTCATTCAACAAGGTGAAGGAATTTCTGTAGAGTTCAAAAAGTCATCTCTTGCCATCAACAGGGATGTGTATGAAACTGTCGGTGCTTTTTTGAATCGTTGTGGTGGTGAATTGCTTTTGGGTGTAGCAAATGACGGCTCTATTTCGGGCATAGCACCCGATAAAATTGAGCAACTGAAGACCGATTTTGTGACTTCAATAAACAATCCCCAGGTGATAAACCCCTCTACGTATTTGAATATTGAAACAGTTCAAATTAATGGCAACCAGATTCTGTATATCTTTGTGCCTGAAAGTTCTCAAGTCCACCGATGCAGAGGCAAGATATTTGACCGTAACGAAGACGGTGATTTGGATATTACCAATAATACTGATTTGGTCAGTTCTTTGTATTTACGAAAACAGAAAACCTATTCAGAAAATGAGATATTTCCAATTATTACGATAGATGATTTTGAAATTTCTCTTATCCATAAAGCCCGTCAAATGGCTGTGAACAATCAGGCAAACCATCCGTGGCAATACTTAAGCGATATGGATTTGCTGAAAAGTTCGGGGCTGTATTTGAAAGATTACAAAACAGGTCAAGAAGGTTTTACCCTTGCATGTGTCTTGCTTTTTGGCAAAGATGAAGTGATTCATTCGGTTCTGCCCCATCATAGAACCGATGCCATACTGCGAAAGATCAATTTAGACCGTTATGATGACCGTGATGATATTCGTATCAATCTGATAGATAGTTTTGATCGAATTATGCAGTTTGCCCAAAAACATCTGCCTGACCCCTTTTATACAGAAGACAGTCAGCGAATCAGTGTCAGGGATAAAATAGTTCGCGAACTTGCTTCCAATATTTTAATACATCGTGAATATAGAAACGCCTTCCCGGCTAAATTTATCATTGAAGCAGACCGTATTTTTGTGGAGAACAGCAATAAGCCACACGGTTTTGGTATAATTGATGTGCAGAATTTTACACCGTATCCGAAAAACCCCACCATAGCCAAGGTGTTTAAGGAAATTGGTCGTGCCGATGAACTGGGTTCAGGCACACGGAATTTGATAAAATACAGCAAATTTTATTCCGACCAACCCATTGAGTTAAAAGAAGGTGATGTGTTTGCTACAACGATTCACATCTCTGATCAAGTTGCCCTGCATGGTGACCATGCAAGTGACCATGCAAGTGACCAAGTTGAAGAAGTATTAGAATTTTGCCGGACACCAAGAAGCAGAAAAGAGATTCAAGCGTATTTGGGATTGAAAAACAGAGACCATTTTCGACGGGAAATACTGAATCCTTTGATTGAAAATAAAATATTACATTTAACTATACCTGGTAAACCAAGCAGTCCTAAACAACTTTATTATACATCAAAAATGAGTATTACTAAACAAGCTGCCATGGTGAATACCATGCCTGTTACCATGCAAGCTGACCAAGTCAAAAAAGTACTGGAATTATGCAAAACACCAAGAAGCAGAAAAGAGATTCAGGAGCATCTTGGATTAAAGAATAAGGACTATTTTCGTAAAGCAATTTTAAATCCATTAATAGAAAATAAAAAGTTAGAACCAACAATACCCCAAAAGCCAAATAGTCCAAAACAAAAATATATTGTTGTAAATCCAGAGAAGGAACAATGAACGAACAGGAAACCCGCACCAATCTAATACTACCTGCCATTCAAGAAGCTGGGTGGGGAACGCTTGATGGCTCAAAGATCCGTGAAGAATACCCCATTACTAAAGGGAGATTGGTCGGTGGCGGTCAACGGTCTGTCCCTGATAAAGCCGATTATGTGTTACAGTATCGCAATCGTAACCTTGCCGTTATAGAAGCCAAATCCGATGAAAAGCACTATACCGAAGGTGTGGGGCAAGCCAAAGATTATGCAGAGCGGTTACAGGTGCGATTTACCTATTCCACCAACGGTTTACAGATTTATAGCATGGATATGCAAAAAGGTGAAGAAGGCGATGTTAGCGCTTATCCAACCCCTGAAGAATTGTGGGATATGACCTTTGCTGAAGCGGACAGTATTGATCAGGAATCAGGACATTGGCGAGATAAATTCCATGCAACACCATTTGAAACCAGAAGCGGAACCTGGCAACCCCGTTATTACCAGGAAAATGCGATTACCAATGCATTGGAGGCCATTGCCAAAGGACAAAACCGCATTCTGCTCACCCTTGCCACTGGTACCGGAAAAACAGCCATCGCCTTTCAGATTGCATGGAAACTCTTTCACAGCCGTTGGAATATCCGCAAAGATGGACAGCGTCTGCCACGGATCCTGTTTTTAGCCGATAGAAATATTTTAGCGGATCAGGCGTTCAATGCTTTCTCTGCATTTGAAGAAGATGCCCTGGTGCGTATAAAACCTTCAGAGATTCGCAAAAGAGGGAAAGTCCCCACCAACGGAAGCATCTTTTTTACCATTTTTCAGTCGTTCATGGCTGGTGAGAATAATGAACCACACTTCGGTCAATACCCGAAAGATTATTTCGATTTTATTATTATTGATGAGTGTCATCGTGGCGGTTCAAATGATGAAAGTACCTGGCGTGCCATTATGGAGTATTTCAGTCCGGCAGTACAATTGGGTCTGACCGCAACGCCCAAACGTGATAAGAATATCGACACCTATCGTTATTTTGGTGATCCTGTTTATGTCTATTCCTTGAAGGAAGGGATCAATGATGGATTCTTAACACCATTTAAGGTGAAGCAGATCCATACTACAATCGATGAATATCTTTACACACCTGACGATACCGTAATTGAGGGTGATATTGAAGAAGGTAAAATTTATTCTGAAGCGGAAATGAACCGTGTGATTGAGATTAAAGCACGGGAAGAATACCGTGTACAGAAGTTTTTGGGATTGATGGATCAGAACCAAAAAACCATTGTATTCTGCGCCACTCAAAAACATGCCCTTGCGGTGCGGGATTTAATCAATCAGCATGCAGACAGTACCAACTCAAATTATTGCCATCGAGTAACTGCAGATGATGGAAAACTGGGTGAACAGCATTTAAGAGACTTTCAGGATAATGAGAAAATTATACCGACCGTATTAACAACTTCACAAAAGTTGAGTACAGGCGTGGATGCGCCAGAACTAAAGAATATTATTCTGATGCGAACCGTAAACTCCATGATAGAATTCAAACAAATTATTGGTCGGGGAACCCGTCTGTTTGATGAGAAAGATTATTTTACAATTTATGATTTTGTCGGAGCGCATAAGCACTTTTTAGATCCTGAATGGGATGGGGAGCCATTGGCACCTGAACCGTGCAGTAAATGTGGGATGGTAGAATGTGAATGTCCCCCTGACCCATATCCGGTACCTTGCGAGGAATGTTATGAAACACCGTGTGTATGTGACAAGCCGGAACCAGAACCATGTGTAGTCTGTGGTTATGCACCATGCAGATGTAACCCTAAACCGAGAATGATTAGAGTAAAACTATCAGATGGTAAGGTGAGGGAACTGGATTCAATGGTGCAGACGTCGTTTTGGAGTCCCGATGGTAAGCCAATATCAGCAGATGAGTTTTTACACTCTATGTTCGGTGCATTGCCAGAATTTTTCAAGAATGAAGGTGAACTGCGCGCCATTTGGTGCAAACCGGATACCCGGAAGAAACTGCTCCAGGATTTGAATGAAAAAGGATATACCCATAGTCAGTTAGAAGACCTGCGAAGTATGATCCATGCCGAAGACAGTGACCTGTATGATGTGTTGGCACATGTTGCATTTAGTACAAACCCTGTCAAACGAAGCCAAAGAGCCGAAAATGCCAAGTCCCATTTTGGTGTGTACGAAACTAATCAAAGAGTATTTTTAGATTTTGTGTTAAAACAGTACGTGGACACAGGATTTACTGAATTAGATGATGCAAAACTGCCTGAACTCCTAACCCTTAAATACAGAGCTATCTCGGACGCTAAACGCGAATTGGGAGATATACAGAGCATCCGCAACACGTTTATCGGGTTTCAGGAGTATTTATATGAAAATGTTGGATAAAAATTATTGACGTGGATTAAGTTGTTTTAGCCCTCTGCTAAAATAATATTCACAATGGTGACAATGTCTAAAACATCCAGGTTTCCATCTGAATTAAGATCACCAGCCCACATTTCATAATCTGTAGGCGTATCCGCTCCCAGAACAAAATTCACCATCGTTACGATATCCAGTACATTGATATCACCATCCATGTTCAAATCACCTAATAGGTTCGTCTCAAAATAAAACGATAGTGTTTCTGTAGGTTCACTAGACATTCCTAAAATATTGGTAACGGTTAAAAAATATTCATAATCAATCATCGGTTCAACATCTGTATCAAAGAATTCAGTTTCAGGGAATGGTACTTCGATGTTGATGGTGATCATTCCGCTATCGAGATATGCCAATTTATGAACAGTTGTAAAGTTTAATAATGTATCTCCGACAGCAAAATTCCATTGAAGATAGGCGTCACTTTCGACTAGTTGTATGGTAAAATCTACAGGGGGTGATGGCTGCAATTGCCCTGCAGGTGCAGTAAGCGTAAAACTCCCGTTTGTTATAAATACGATGGGAGGGGGGAACCCTGTCTGAAAGAGTGTACCGGAAAATCCGCCTGACATATCCGATTCATCAATTGCATCCAAAACGATTTCGCCGGATAGCGGAAGGAAGGAATCGGTTATCAAAGCAGCAATGGTTTCCAAAAGGAAATCAGAAAAATTGGTTGAATCTACTTCACCATTCAGGAGTGGCGCAATGATGCCCATGACCTGCGAGGAATCCACTTCAGGGATAAATAACATCGTTGCGGAAGTATTTTCAAGATTCGTGGGGTCCGGTGTGACCACATCCCATTGTTGAGGATCGATCTCCGTTCCATCACTGGTCATATACAGAATAAAAAGATCGATGGCGCTTGACAAATTCGGTGACGGCTGAAATGCAGGGATGATGATCCTGCTGGACACTGAATCCGAATTGATGATACAAAATGCTCCACTGGATGCGATGGATAATGAATCAGGATTATCCAGATTGGCATAAAAAGTACCATTCATAGCACCACTATAAGAAAAAGATAATTCTCCGTTATAAAAACTAGCATGATCCTGAGAAATTATCAAGCTAACGAATAATATTAATGTTAGAAAAGAACGAGACATAGCGTCTCCTTTTATTTTTAATTGATATAAAGAAAAGAAAATTTCGATTCAAATTTATCAGCGATGGTTTCTTACAGCAAATAGATTTGTTTTTATTGCAATTGTAAGCAGAAGTGAAAAATTCTATACAAAATTATAATATTTTGATAAATGGATAGTTGTGTAAATTCAATATAAATTCAAGGTATAGCGATTATTATTTCACATTTTGTCAAAGCATTATCCGGGTTTAACAAAGAGTCACCCTTAGTTAAATATCTGATTTTACAGGTAGTGGGTATTCTATTGGCGCAATCTTTTCACGTCACAGAATTGATGACATTGATAATGTTATCTGTACTCCTTCTACTGTTGTTGACTCGATTAGATCACATTGTACTTCCTTTGATCATCATCTGTATGATGATGTTCAGATGGACAGCTGTTCAAATCCCATCAACAGATATTACGAATCCTAAAGGATCATTTACCGGAGTCGTAGATTGGGTGAAGGCTTCTAAAACGGGCAATCGTCTTAAAGTTTCCACCGTTGGAGATTATCCCTTTTCTTTTATTTATACTGATCGCGACAACGGAAAGGTCTTACCTGGAGACACATTACATGTGAACGGAAATCTCATCATTCCCGATCCACCAAGAAATCCAGGTCAATTCGATTATGGGAAATATCTGAAGCAAAAAGGGATATCCTACATCCTCACTAAAGGAAAAATCGAACAAATTGTTGAAGGTGAATGGTCAATCAATCGACAATTTTTTGAAATCCAGAATCGTGTGAGAAAGATCATTAACACATTTGTGGGTGCACCTTTTTCCGGGATAATGACCGGACTAATTTTAGGCGATCGTTCTGGAATCGACGAAGAATTGAAAGACAGATTTCAGGATATTGGTGTGATCCACATCCTTGCGGTTTCAGGACTGCATGTGGGATACATTTTTATGATGCTTTCCTTTCTTGCATCAGGATTGAACATTCGTGGGAAGGGTCAGTTCTGGATCATTTTTGTTGGACTGGTATTCTACGCAGCGCTTACCGGTTTTACCACCAGTGTGCTGAGGGCAAGTCTCATGGCAATCATGTATTCATGGGGGAAAATGAGAGAAAAAAACATTTCCACATGGAATATTATTGCTGCAGCGGCGGTTATAATATTGGCTGTGGATCCCCTCCAACTTTTCTCTCCTGGATTTGTGCTATCATTCGGAGCTGTATGGGGAATATTATTTACTTATCCACGATTGCAGCAACTTGACAGCCATTTTCCGAAATGGAAAGAGATCAGGAAAAATAAAGTAGTCCAAGGTGTGACAAATCTCACTATGGTCACAATCGGAGCGCAAATTGGTACTTTTATTCCTGTAGCTGTTTATTTTAGGTTTTTCCCTGTCTGGGGATTTTTATCGAATCTTTTCATCGTATTTCTGGCTGGTGTAGCAGTGATTAGCGGGATACTCACAATTCTATCATCGTTTCTCTATTCAGGTTTGGCTTCCATCTTTGGACATGCTGTATGGAGCATCCTTTGGCTGTTAAATATGTTTAGCGAAATAATATTCCTTCTCCCTTTTAGAAAATTACCGTTGGGTGGTTTAAGTATTCTTACAGTTATCGTTATTTTCGTCGTACTGGTTTTGTGGGTATGGTCTATTGAGAGAAAAAGTATCGGTATTGCTGCAGTGGCAACTCTCCTTTTCTGGAATTTTCAGATTTGGCCCACATTATTCACCGGCGATGATGTAAAAATTACCTTTTTGGATGTGGGGCAGGGTGACTCGTGCATTATACAAGATGACCAAATTACGATTCTGATTGATGCAGGATATGGTGGATTTGGCAGGGATATGGGGCAGCATATCATTCTTCCTTTTTTGGCGTATGAAGGTATCAAGAATATTGATCTGTTAATCATGAGCCATCCACATTCCGATCATATTGGGGGTATTTCTGCTATACTAGAATCTGTCCCGGTAAACGCGATATGGAGTACATTTACAGATTATAAATCACAATTAAATACGAGTAATCTTGATCTGTGTAAGAGCAAACAAATTCCAATTGAATATGTCAATCCCGGGGAGATTTATCAATTAGGAAAAATAAAACTCACATGTCTCTATCCCACGGAACGGATCGGTAAATCAGCGCGGAATGTTAATAATGCTTCAATTGTTCTTCGAGTGGATCACGAAGAAAATTCCATACTATTTGTAGGGGATATGGAAGGAGAAGGCGAAACGTGGGTGACTAAAATTCCAGCGATAAATCAAATGGATATCATCAAAATTGGGCATCATGGATCCACTACCAGTTCAACTGATCTATTTTGTAATCAGGTAGATGCTAAAATCGGAATAATTTCAGTTGGGAAGAACAATAAGTTTCGACATCCTTCTCAAGAAATAATCGATCGGTGGGAAAACCAAGGGACACAGATATTTCGTACAGATCAAACTGGAGCAGTTACTGTCATATCAAATGGTAGTTCATTTACATATTCGATGATGTTGAAAAATGGATCCGACTGAAATACTTATAAAATTCGATGAATGTGGATCGGAATAGAATTGTCTTTTAATCATTGAAATATTTTCATTAAACTACTTTCAGGTAATAACCGCTATTATTTTAAAGGATATTTATTTTTTATAGGAACGAGAGAAAAATGGAAAAATTACAAGTACCGAAAATTAAAAATTACATGATCACATCATTGGTCAAACTCAACAGCAATATGGATGTTTACGAATCAATTGATCTATTGCTAAAAAACAAAATCTCTGGTGCTCCGGTTGTGGATGAATCAGGACATCTTATTGGAGTATTGTCGGAACGTGATTGTCTTCGAATTATGGCAAATGGTTCATTCCATGAACTGCCTGGTGGTGTGGTTAATGACTACATGAGTAAAAATATACAAACATTACATGTGGATGATGATATCTTCCAAGCTGCCGACACGTTCTTACATCATAAATTCCGAAGAATTCCCATCGTGGATAAAAAAAATCGTCTGGTTGGACAGATCAGTCGAAGAGATGTTCTTCGAGCAATTCAGGATGCTGCGAAATCTGCGAAGATCGAAAAATATCCTTCCAAATATCTATCTCCTCAGATGAAAGCATCATTGGGAGAAAAACAAAAATAAGCCTTAAAGAAATGGTTAATGGAATTTCCTTGATAATTGGGAATTGTTTTCTTTTTCTCCGTTAATAGACTCAAACTTATGACAAGTGGATTAACAGTACGTTTATCCTCCATCTAAAAAATGTGATTAGTACCAAAAAAATTGATCAATATTTATAACTGGAATAACTTTGTACATGATACTACTTTTTGGGACAGGTTAAGCTCATTTTTTGTCACAACAGGTTTAGATTATCATCGGAAGTTAGATGATTGTCAATTGGGATAATTCGAGTAAATATTCTGGAAAGATGGTTAAGTAGGTGGATGGCAAATTCCTCTAATAAATTGTAGAGAAGAATGGAACAATATGCTTTAATATTTTTACAAATTGTTTAATGAATTTAGGTCTCAAACCTTTATCAAAAAACGCCGGATAAACTTTAATTAATTGATATAAAGCCGAATAATACTCCAGTTGAATAATCTTGATTGTCGATAAGGCATGTCTGATTCTAAAAACAGTTTTTAAATCATCTGTATATTGTAATGCACGATTATAAAATTTCAATGATTCTTCAATACAACCAAGTTGATATTTAACATATCCCATATAATGATTAAACTGTAACAAATAGAAATCATCAAGTTCATTGTTTTTAAGTGCAATATTAAGATATATTTGAGCTTCAAAATAATTTTTTTCCTCAACTAATGACAACATTAAATTATATAATGATATGTTGAACCAATCCAATTCAATAGCTTCTTTGGGTTTTTCTTCTACAATAGATTTGAACATCTTTATTGCAGAGCCATATTGTGGATATTTTTGATAAACCAGTCCCAAATAATAATTCACTTGAAAAAAATTCTTGAAATCATCATCATATTTGATTGCTTTATTTAAATGTACCAATCCTCTTAAAAATCGCCCTAAACTAACATAACTTTTACCGATATTCAAATGGGGTATACTTAAATGATTCTGAAATTCCAATGAGTATCCAATTGCTTTTTCAAGTAGTAAAACTCTTTTTGCAATCTTTATAGTTTCATTATATTTATTATTGCTAAAACTCTTTTCACATTTTTCATTTAATCTTTCATATTTAGCCCAAAACTGTTGCTGAAGGAAATCAATTTCTTTATTGCTTGTATTAATTTTTTCCTCCTGCTGCATCGTTAATTATTTTATGTCTAATACTGATATCTTTGTAGTCCATTATATTCAGTTTCTACAGAACATGAAGTTGAAGTATGTGATGAGCCTTGGTTAGACTGTCCCGAATTTGAGTTGATTGGCTCATAGTTTATGACCTAACCTCGAAGATTCTGCCATCCTCAAAGTTACACTTTTCCAGTTTTGTCCGAAATCAAATTATATAGTTCATTTATATCAATCAAAATTTATAATTGTTAAGGTTATTGTCTCACACAATATTAAATTACTTTTAGTTCATTTATAACATCATCAGAAATCCGTTATTCAATTCCTGAATTTAGTCTCTTCCAATTACAATACCCCTTGATAAAATTGAAAACGCTCATTTGATCCGCGCTTAATGTTTCATTTCCACTGATCGAATAATTATATTTTTCGTTATGGAAACTCCCTCAATATCAGAAGTAAATTTCTCTCTTTGTATGAAGAGAATTCTTAATAAAATCCCATTTAAATATGCCAAATAAAACAAATCAGAGTCTATTTTTAATTGACGGTATGGCCCAGGTGTACCGCTCTCATTTTGCGATGATTAAAAACCCTATGACCACCAAGGATGGTCGTCATACGTCAGCGATCTTCGGGTTTATGAATATGTTATTCAAACTTATCCGGGATAAAAACCCTGACTATCTTGCCGTCGTGATGGACAGTAAAGAACCTACTTTCAGGCATAAATTATACACGGATTATAAAGCCACACGTGAACGGATGCCCGAAGAATTGATCGAACAGATCGAGCCTCTTTATGAAATCATCAGAGCTACAAACATTCCAGTCATCGCTATGCCCGGTTACGAAGCGGATGATATTTTGGGAACGCTTGCCAAACAAGCAGATCATGTGGGATATACTACCCATATTGTTACTAGCGACAAAGACATGATGCAACTGGTGACAGAAACCACCTTTATTTATACTCCCGCATCAAGATTTGCCCCGATTACCATTTATGATCGCTCTGGCGTTAAAAATAAATGGGGGGTGGAACCAGAACAAATTGTTGATTTTTTAACACTCCTTGGAGATTCTTCAGACAATATTCCCGGTGTTGATGGCATAGGGAAGGTAGGGGCTGCCAAGTTATTGAATGAATATGGTACTCTTGATGAAATATTGAAAAACGTAGATAATATCGCAAATAAGCGCATGCATAATGGATTGATAAACTCAAAAGACCTATTGCACCTGTCGAAAGAGCTGGCAACGATTGAACTTCATGTCCCAGTTGAACTTCACGTAAATGAATTGAAACGCCAACCCATGGATGTACCCAAGCTAATTGATTTGTGTATGGATTGGGAGTTGCGTTCTTTAATTCCTCAAATTGAATCGGTAACCGTTCAGGAAGAAACGAAAATTGATGACACACCTAAATCGTACAAGACGATTGCCACAATTATCGGTGTACAACAATTAATCGCTGATTTGACCAAAGCACCCATTATTTCATTCGATCTTGAAACTACATCCAAAAATGCTCTGGAAGCATCCATTGTCGGCATGTCATTTTCCACGAAAGCACACACCGGTTGGTACATCCCGGTAGAATATCCAGAAAAGGAAAATCAATCTTTATTCGATGAATTTTCTCTAAATTTGATCCTTCAGGAACTTCGACCAATGTTCGAAGACAATCAGGTAAAATTCTGCGGTCAGAACATAAAATATGATGCGTTAGTCCTTTCGAGATATGGCATCGAACTGAATGGTATTGAATTTGACACAATGGTAGCAGCACATCTCATCCACCCTGAATCCAGTCGATTTAAAATTGATTATCTGTCTCTTGAATTCCTCAAATACCGAATGGTACCTATTACAGATTTGATTGGTAATGGGAAAAATCAGATTTCGATGGCTGATGTTCCGTTAAAGGAAATTTCATTTTATGCGGTTGAAGATGCAGATGTGGCATTTCAACTGATGCAGGTATTTACCGATAACTTGCAGGAAAAAGATTTATTCAACGTATTTAAAACAATTGAAATGCCGTTAATCCCTGTTCTCATCCAGATTGAAAGAAATGGAGTTTATCTTGATTTGAATTTTCTGGAGGAACTTTCACTTCGGATTAATGGAGACATCAAAGACCTTGAGAGTCGGATATATCAGATGGCTGATAACGAATTCAATATTAATTCCACTCAACAATTAGCTGAAATATTATTTGATCAGCTTAATTTAAAAACGGTTCGTAAGCGCAGTACTGATGTGAATGTGCTGGAAGTATTGAAGCATCACCATCCATTACCCGGATTGATTTTAGATTACCGACATTTGAAAAAATTAGTATCTACTTATACGGATGCATTTCCTGGATACGTAAACCCAGCTACCGGGAGAGTCCATACGTCGTTGAACCAGACTATTGCCGCCACTGGAAGATTGTCTTCCACACGACCGAATTTTCAAAATATCCCCATCCGTACGGAATTAGGGAAGGAAGTCCGAAAAGCATTTCGCGCATCGGATCCATCTTGGAAAATACTATCCGCAGACTATTCCCAGATCGAATTGCGAGTGATGGCTCATTTTTGCGGCGAACCTCAATTGATCAATGCATTCCAAAACGATGAAGATATTCATGCCCGTACAGCATCTACCGTTTTTGGTGTTCCCCTCCATGCTATCACTGAAGATCAACGGAGACAAGCTAAAGTTGTGAATTTTGGTATCATGTATGGCGCAGGACCCTATCGGATGTCACAGGAATTAAACATATCGATGATTGATGCCAAGACATTAATCTCATCGTACTTTGCAACATACCCCGGCATTCAAAAATTCATCGACGAATTACTCGAAACAGCTCGTCAAACCGGATATGTGGAAACATTGTTTGGACGAAAACGATATACCAAAAATCTCACCTCTGAACGGGTTCAGTTGGTTCAGGCAGAGGAACGTGCCGCCATCAATATGCCCATCCAGGGGACGGCAGCAGAGATTATAAAGATCGCCATGTGCAGAATCCATGATAAGCTGATCTCACAAAATTTGAAAAGTAAAATGATTCTTCAGGTTCATGACGAACTATTATTTGAAGTTCCTGAGGATGAATTGGAGATCATGTCCGAAATGGTAGTAAATGAAATGGAAAATGCCGTTCAGTTGAAAGTACCATTAAAAGTGACGGCAGGGATCGGTGAAACTTGGTATGACGCTCATTAAAATATTTTTATAAAGAATCAATGGAAGCATCAATTACACTTAAAGCGGTTGCTAAAAAATACAAATCCAATATTGTTCTTGCTGATTTGTCTTTTGGCGTGGAAAAAGGAACGACTTTTGTCATTATCGGTGAGAGCGGTTCGGGGAAATCCACATTGCTCAAAATTCTCGTAGGACTAATTGAACGTAACGCAGGGACAGCATACATCCACGGTAAGGATATCGAAACCCGATGGAAGGAAACACGATCAATTACGGGATATCTTCCTCAAATCAGTAATTTGGACGAGGAACTGAATATTTTTGAAAATCTGACAGTATATGCCCAACTACACGGTTTATCATCACAAATGGCAAAACAAAAAGCCATTCTCTGGTCAGAAAAATTACATTTCAAATCTGTACTAATGGAAATGCCACAAACGTTGTCATTTGGGACACAGCGGAAAATTTGTTTTGCCCGGGCATTAATTCACGACCCAGAGGTGATCCTGCTTGATGAACCTACAACGGGTCTGGATCCTGTAAGCCGAGCGACAATCTGGAAGATACTGGATGGTTATCGCAATAAGAAAACGATTCTTTTTGTGACCCAAAATTTCGAAGAAGCTGAACGATTTTCGGATCGAATCGCCATCCTGCACCATGGAAATATTAAGATGAATGGTACTTTGGACAGGCTTATTGAAACGACGCACGGTCTTACCCGTTACCATTTGACATTCCTGGAAACTCCTCCTGATAAATTGATGGATGAGCTGAAAGATTTCCCTAAGGTGGTTCGTCCATCGCTCAATGGTAAGGATCTGGAATTTTATTCACGTGAAAGGCAACAATTCTTCAATGTTCTTCAAATCGCTCTCAAATACGGGTTACAGGACATCGATACTTCAATGTGCCAATTACGAGATCTGTTTACCGGTCTCACCGACGGAGGTCTTGAATGAGTGCTGTTATTGTTATTATTAAGCGACAATGGTACGGACTTCGACGACATTTATTATCTTGGTTCATTTTTTTAGTGCTGTTACCCATCATTTTGTATATGGTGTTTGGATTATCCCTCTATAAAGTAATTGCAAACGTTAATCAATTAAATTATCTGCATTGGGCAGCGCCCGGTATTTGGGTTTCCTCTGGATTTCTTATGTCCTATCTGACTGCTTTTATTGCGATGCATCACCTTCGGCAGACAAGTGGATTATTAACTATCTACCTGAAAGCCCCTGTATCATGCTGGACATGGTTGACCGGTCAGACGGTATGGAGTATCCTCATTGGCTCGGTGCAGTTGATCGTTTCCCTTTTATTAATTGGAATTATCAATGGAGAACTCTATTCGGTGATCAAATGGGCGACCTTATTGGTTCTGATTTTTCCTTCTGTGGTTTTTGGAGCCGTATTAGGGACATTTGTTGGCTCGTGGGTGAGAAGATTGTTTTCTGCAATGCTGGTAAATATGGTGATCATCATTGCATTTTTGTCATGTTCAGGCAGCTTTATTCCTTTAACCTATTTCCCGCATTCCTTGCAGAGTATGTTTATGATCGTTCCGATTGTCATGGAGATCAGTGCTGTGCAACATCTCATTTTATACTCAGAGGTCATGTTTTCAGGAGCAGTGCTAACATTGGTCCTTTCAGCGTGTCTATTTATTCTTAATGGTGCAATGATTCAACATTGGATACGCAAATAAATTGAAGAACTCAATACGACCAAAACTGATCATCGGAATTGACGGCGGTGCATCTCATAGCAAAGCGATCCTTTTTGATGATAATGGAAAAACCATTGATCAAATATCATTCAAGGGGAGCAGCCTTACGGTTAATTTTGATAAAGCCCCTGGGCGGATATCAAAAGCGATTAACGCTTTATGCACAAAACACAATCTGGAGCTAACCGAAATTGACGCCATCGGATTAGGATTGGCAGGAGCTAGCAATGAGGATGGCAGAGATAAAGTTTTTAAAGAATTGGATGGCATGCAGATATCCAATCGTGCGATCATTATGTCGGATGCAGAAGCTGCATATGAGATCAGTTGTCCCATCGGAAAAGGGATTCTGGTTTCCATCGGTACCGGTGTGATTTGTATGGCGAGAAATGATAACGGAGAAATCATCAGAACCGGTGGGCTGGGACACGATGTAGATAGTGGGAGTGGTTTCTGGATGGGGAAAGAAGCCATGCTAAAAGTGGCTTTGAGCGATAATACCATCCACTCAGAACCGGATTTGATGGCCATCTCCACACTTATAACCGGTCACTTTGATGGTGACGACTTCTCTCATGCGGTGGAATCAGCGATGAAATCTACCAAATCTGTATCTAAAATTGCATCTTTATGCCTACCCATTTGTCAATTAGCGGACGAAGGAAATGACGTTGCTCTTGGAATTATTCAGGAAGCTACAATGAGTGTTGCCGAACTCATAATTGAACTGGCCGCAGAAATGAATGTAAATACCAAAACTAATCCCTTTATCATCGCAGGTAATGGTAGTGTATTAAATAATCCTCTTTATCGTAATGGACTACGAGATGCGTTACGGTTTGATATTCCTCATTTGGGCTGGGTATTCTCTGAATTATCCCCTGCATATGGCGCTGGAATATTAGCAAGTAAATTTCGTAAAATCCCGGTTTCTTTGATATCCATCACGGAGTATTTACGTGCGGATCGTTCCATCAGCTGATATCAACTTAGAAAATTTGAGATATAATTATGGAGTCATCCGGGAAAGGACTGGAGACGCCCGGATATTTGCAGTAGTTAAGGCGGACGCTTATGGACATGGATTGATCCCAATAGCAAAGTCTTTGGAAAAAATGGGGATTGATGGATTTTGTGTCGCCGTTATTTCAGAGATAGAACAATTGATAAGCGGGGCAATAACAAAGCCAATACTGCATTTAGGACGTTTACATAAAGAAGTACTGGAAATAAAACATCAGGATAATATCTGGTATACCGTCAACTCATTTGAAGATATCTCTCTACTTGAATGGGCATCAAAAAAGAGAACCGCTCCCATTGTAGTTCATTTAAAAATTGATACTGGGATGGGCAGATTAGGCATCCCCGTTGAAGAATCCATGAAACTTGCGATAGCTTTAACAAAAATTCCATACGTCAAGCTTGAAGGATTGTGGTCACATCTATCCACTTCAGAAGAAGAAAACAGTAACTATTTTTATAGACAATTAGAACTGTTCAAAATAACCACGAAAAAAATTCAGTCCAAGATTGAAGGGATAAAATTTCTTCATCTTGCAAATAGCGCCGCCGTGTTGAAATATCCAGAATCGCATTTTAATTTGGTTCGCCCGGGCATTGCTCTGTACGGAGCCACAACAAGCAAACCACATCAGTCCATGCTAAAACCGGTGATGTCATTAAATGCACCAGTATCTTTGGTTAAGCACCTGAAAAAAGGTGATTCAATTGGATATAACCGCACTGAAATTCTCAAACAGAACAAAACCATCGCAATTGTTCAGGCAGGCTATGCAGATGGTATCTCCGTCCAATCATCAGACAGTGGATTTGGTCTGTGTAAAGGACAGCTATTTCCTTTTATTGGCAAAGTTTCTATGGACATGCTTACCATTGATGTGACTGGTTCAGATATCCAGCCAGGCGATATGGTGAATTTGTGGGGAGGCGATCATCCGAAAATGAAAGTAGAGGCTGTTGCTGCATCCCTTGGGAAAATTCCTTATGAATTGTTGGTCTCCGTTTCCGGGCGGGTTGAAAAAAAATATACGGAGAATCAGAATTGAAATTATTCTACGCGCTGATCATTTCCTTATCCTTTTCACTTATTTTATGCCAAGCTCCTGCACAGACAGATTCCGTTCAAGCCACTAAACAGGATTCTCTCAATGCTCTGCCGTCTTTGAATTTCGAAACTGAGTTGGTCATTCAGTCTCTCGACGAAAATGTTGGAAGTGGTGAAATGGACTGGCAGAAATTATCTTTACGGCAAAAAATCGCTCAAATGATCATGGTCCGAATCCGTGGTGATTTTTACAATTCCGATACCTGGCAGTGGAAAGATTTTAAATGGTATTTCCAAAATGTGGGAATCGGAGGGGTGATCACCTTTGGGGGCAGTGTAAACGGGACGTTCCAAAATATCAAAACATTCCAGGAATGGTCATCGATTCCATTATTGGTAGCAGCGGATTATGAGCGTGGTACCGGTCAATGGATGGATGATGCCACACTTTTTCCACCAAATATGGCTGTAGCCGCGACCGATAACCCAGAGAACGCATTTCAGCAGGGCGTGATCACCGCCAAAGAAGCAAAAGAGTTGGGTGTTCATATCTCATTTTCTCCAGTGATGGACGTGAATAACAATCCCCGAAACCCAATAATCAATTTCCGTTCCTATGGCGACGATCCAGAATTGGTTACCCAATATGGAAATCAGTTTATTAAAGGACTGCAAAGCGAAGGAATGATCGCATGCGCCAAACATTTCCCAGGGCATGGCAATACTGCTACTGACAGCCATAGTCGTCTACCGGTCATATCCGGTGATCGGAAATCACTTGATAAAATGGAACTTTATCCCTTTCATCAAGCGGTGAAAGACGGTGTAAAAATGATCATGATTGGACATATGGCTCTACCTGGCATTGACGGTTATCTCCCGGCAACCCATTCCTATAAGATCACTTCCGGGATTTTGAGAGATGAGTGGGGATTTGACGGATTGATTGTCACCGATGGAATGGAAATGGCGGGTCTCACTAAATCTGCATGGGCAGGTGAATCGGCTGTACGATCGGTGGAAGCGGGGGTGGATATCCTGTTGCTCCCAATGGACGTGGGGCAGACTATCGATGCCATTGAACAGGCAGTTTTGTCTGGGAGAATTAGCGAGGCCAGAATTGATGAATCGGTAGCCAGAATATGGGGTGCAAAAACCGAACTTGGATTATTCTCTGAATCAGGATCATCGAACTGGGAAGATGCCCAGAAAATGATCGGAAAATCTGATCATAAAAATACAGCCAAACGGATCGCACGCGAGTCCATCACGGTGGTAAAAGATAACGGACAATTGCCGTTGAAACCGGAGAAGATTTTCAAACTCGGACATCTGGTATTATCCACCGATGACAAGGTACAGGATAAATTATCCGTGTTTCTAAATGATATTTCGTCTACTCACGGCAACGTAACAAATATTCTCGTCACCGAAGTCCTGTCTGACAACCGGATAAGTGAGATCGTGAATACCTTAGAAAACATGGATCAGGTGATTGTCACTTTGTTAGTGAGGATTCATATGGGGAAGGATAACTCAACTATTGACAGCAGTCATGATCTTTTACTTAAAAAATTAAATGATGCAAATATTCCATTTATCACCATCAGTTTTGGAAGTCCATACCTTCCCAGATATGACATTTTAAACACCTACATTTGCGCATACGGTTATGGGTCAGTTTCCCTTTCTGCAGCAGCAGATGCGGTGTTGGGCAGGATTGATGTGAATGGTCAGTTACCTGTAACCCTCAGCGAAAAATATCCTGCAGGGCACGGAATATCGATCCCGAAAAGGACCCGCGTATTTGATTTGTCCGTTACTGATATCGATCTATCTGCAGCATGGGCGGTTTTGGATAGCGCTATCGATGAGCGAATTTTCCCTGGCGCACAGATTTTCATCGCACAGGATGGTAAACTGATTGCCAACCGTTCATTTGGACATTTGACTTATGACTCCGATTCTCCAGAAGTCACGGATCAGACCCGATATGATGTGGCATCTTTAACAAAGGTATTGGTGACCACACCTATCACGATGAAATTATCATCCAAATACCTTATTGGGTTGGACCATACGGTGGATCAATATTTCCCGGAATTTACGGGTGGTGGCAAGGAGAGCGTCACACTCCGACATTTGATGACACATTCATCAGGTTTGCCTCCTTTTAAGACCTACTATCAGATGGATGGATTTTCAAATTCTGATGATGTGATAGTGGATATCCTTTCCACTTCATTGGATTTTACGCCGGGAAGTCAATACCAGTACAGCGACCTTGGAATGATCCTCATGGGAAAAATCCTTGAAAAAGTCGGAAAACGCAGCCTGGACAGCATGGCAAGGAGTTGGGTTTTTAAACCATTTAATATGGATCATACCGGTTATCTGCCAGCTGCATCACTGAAACCGAAGATCGCTCCCACGGAGTACGATTCCGTTTATCGGCATACCCTGATTCAAGGGGTGGTGCATGATGAAAATACGTATCTCATGGGTGGTGTAGCACCTCATGCAGGAGTCTTTTCAACTGCAATGGATATTGCCAACTACGCACAGATGATGGTCAATGGTGGAACGTTTCTGGGACGACGATATTTTGAAAGTTGGATGATCAACCAGTACACCCGACGACAGGACTTACCTGCTGGATCAGATCGAGCGATTGGGTGGGACACACCATCAAGAAATGGCCACAGTTCTGCCGGAGATATGTTTTCTGATAGTTCATACGGTCATTTGGGGTTTACAGGTACGTCTCTTTGGGTTGATCCCGACCGAAAAATTGTCGTCGTGATGCTCACAAACCGGGTACATCCCACACGAGAGAGAGGCGGAATTTATAACATACGCAGGCGATTCCATACCGAAGTGATGAAGGCACTCATAACCGATTAACAGAGAGAACCATGTCATTTATTGATACCCTTATCATCATTATTTTTCTAACAGCCACGGTAATTTTTGGTCTGATGCAGCGGAAATATAATCGATCAACAGACGACTACTTCCTTGCAGATCGTAAACTTCCCTGGTGGATGTCTATGTTTTCCATCGTTGCTACAGAAACATCAGTCCTCACGTTTATCAGTGTTCCCGGACTTGCTTATCGTGGAGATTGGTCATTTCTGCAACTGGCGATGGGGTACATACTGGGCAGAATTTTGGTTGCCCGATTTTTGCTTCCGGGATATTATCGATCCGGAGTTACTTCAATTTATGAAACACTGAATGAAAAATTCGGACTTGTAATTCAGCGGTCTGCATCATTGTTGTTCCTGATTACCCGTGTGCTTGCAGACGGTGTCCGGTTTTTGGCAACCGCAGCCATTGTTCAAGTAATTACCGGTTGGTCTATCACTGCGTCTGTGCTAGTCATCGGTATGGTGACGCTCATCTATACATTTTCAGGAGGGATACGGGCAGTCGTGTGGATAGACAGCTTTCAGTTCATTCTGTATCTTTCGGGTGCGATCATTTCAATTCTATTTATAGTGATGACCGTGGATAGTTCAGCTATTTCGTTCCTTACGAATGCATTAGATAATGGGAGACTAACCATTTTCCACTTCGACGGGAATATCTTTTTGACACCACTGAATTTTTTCAGCGCATTCATCGGCGGAGCATTATTATCGTTTGCATCCCATGGTGCCGATTATCTCATGGTTCAACGGGTGTTGGGATGCAAAAATCTGTCCCATGCAAAGAAAGCCATGGTGGGTAGCGGGATATTTGTATTCATACAGTTTACTCTATTTCTTTTGGCAGGGACGCTATTATTTCACTTCATGGATGGTGCTGTATTAGAAAAGGATCGTGAGTTCTCCACTTTTATCGTGAACTATCTTCCGGTTGGGTTGAGAGGAGTTCTATTAGCTGGCGTTCTTTCTGCTGCAATGTCAACATTAAGTTCATCCATGAACGCTCTTGCTTCTTCTACCGTCATGGATTGGTTGAAAAAACGAGCAACTTTGAAACTTTCACAATTCGTCAGTCTATTCTGGGCAGGTGTGCTTATGACGGTTGCATTGTTGTTTGATGAATCCAATAGCGCGGTGGTTATCGTTGGTTTGAAAATTGCCTCTTACACGTATGGTGGCTTGTTGAGCCTGTTCATTTTAGCGAAGATTCCCTATTCTATTCATCGTTTGGCAGTATTAACCGGGTTAGTTGTAAGTGTTGCCATTGTGTTTCTCTTGCAGAATCTGGGGATTGCCTGGACTTGGTTTATCGGGATTTCCGTTCTAACCAATCTCATCACTGTTGCCGTCATGCAAACTATTATTCGTCATTTTTTTGATGATTAAATTCTGGTCACAAAATCGTAACCTTATTTTTCTAACGCTGATTACGCTGCTCAGTATTCATGCCTGTACGAAAGTTCCTGCCCCTTTGCCACAACCGATCGCACATCCTCAAACTTTAACCGGATTGGATGTGATGGAAAAGAATACGTTTTCACTATTGAAAAATGCATCGGTTGGCCTTGTGGTAAACCAAACCAGCGTGAACCGACATGGAGTCCATATCCTCACATTGTTATCCAATGTGGATTCTATTCAAATTCGAAAGATATTTTCCCCTGAACATGGATTTATGGGCACCAGTGAAGCCGGTGAATCAGTCGCGGATGATACCCTATTCGCTCTGAACATCCCTGTGATCAGTCTGTATGGTAATCACAAAAAACCGTCAGCTGAAGAATTAGACGATGTAGATGTTCTAGTTTTTGACATGGTGGATGTAGGCTCTCGGTATTACACATATTTGAGCACACTTACCTATGTGATGGAAGCTGCTGCTGTATCGAATATCCCTGTGATCGTATTGGACAGACCAAATCCCATTGGAGGTTCAGTGGTTGAGGGACCGATTCTGTTAACGAATTTTCGGTCATTTGTAGGGATGCACCCCATTCCAACACGACATGGAATGACTATTGGTGAGTTGGCCAAAATGATCAATGAATCTGGATGGATAAGAAATGGTGCGCAATGTGATCTCACTGTTATTCCCATGGAAAATTGGCATCGACCTCAGTGGTTTGATGAGACGAATTTACCCTGGATTCCACCTTCACCTAATATCCCGGATGATACTACGGCTCTGATCTATAACGGCATCTGTCTTTTGGAAGGGACGAATATCTCGGAAGGACGGGGGACACATGATCCATTCAAACAATTTGGTGCACCCTGGATGGACGGTGATAGTCTGACGTCGATTCTCAACCAGCTAAATCTACCGGGTGTGCGGTTTTCATCCGTGGTTTTTACACCGGAAAGTATCCCCGGGAAGGCAAAATGGGCGAAATATTTAGATCAGCCTTGCGGAGGATGTAGAATAACCATCACCGACCGTGAATCCTTTTTATCGCTTCAAACGGCTGTCATGGTGATCTCAATTATAAAAGAAAATTATCCTGATCAGTTTGAATTTATGAGTACCGATTTTATTGATCTGCTATACGGATCAGATGAATTGAAAAAAAACTTCTCCCTCAAAAACGATCCATCTTCGCTCTTTAGAACTTGGGAGAAAGATGTATCCGAATTTCTTCTATTCAGAGAGAAATTTCTGTTGTATTGAAAAAATTAATTTGCCTAAACCCTCCTGAAAAAGTCGAAGCACATCCTTATAACTTAAGTCAAGAACACAAAGTGGACTTGACTTAAGGATTGGTACATCGTACAGCGCAATTCGATTGGATTTTAATAACCTGTTGCATAGATGTCAGGAAAATTATTAATGTTGACAACATTAAATAGTACATTATGCTTTCATAAAAGTAATACTGTCCTAGGTCAATAGTGACTATTATGAATTAAGTCATGCTCAGTTGACAGAGTGCAACCTAAAGAAGAGAAAATATATTTATATAAAAATATACTGTTACAAGGTAATAGTAGCGCACATCACTACCTGCTTAAAGATATTGAAAATAGACAAATTACAAATTATATTAGAAAATACCGGGTTTGATCATTAGAAAGGATTACTTTGATTTAGTCCGTGCTTATGGAGAATTAGATGATGAAAGATGAAAATAAAACAAAGAAGCAGCTTATAACAGAACTAATAGAATTACGCCAACAAGTCGCCGGGCAAATTGATATAACTGATCGTCTGTCTACAGAACAGGCAGGCAAGCAGGCCGAAGAAGATTTAAAAGCAACCAACCAGCAATTATTAGAGCAGACACAAGAGCTTTCCCGTATGGCAACTGTGGTAATGGATTCAAATGATGCCGTACTCATTCAGGATTTAGAAGGTAATATTAGTGCTTGGAATGCCGGAGCAACAAAGATGTATGGCTACAGCGCACAAGAAGCTATCAAGATGAATGTGGCTGATTTGGTTCCTATAGCATATAAAGCCGAAGCATTGGATTTTATTGTCAGTCTGAAAAAAGGTGAGCTTGTAGAATCACTGGAAACAAAACGAGAAACAAAAGACGGCAAACTAGTAGATGTATGGATGGTTGTTACAAAACTTGTTGATGAAGACGGCAAATTAATTGGAGCAGCTACCACCGAGCGTGATATTACCGAGCGCATTCAGGCCGAAGAAGATTTAAAAGCAACCAACCAGCAATTATTAGAGCAGACACAAGAGCTTTCCCGTATGGCAACTGTGGTAATGGATTCAAATGATGCCGTACTCATTCAGGATTTAGAAGGTAA
>FLOH01000926.1_pt1 | contig 50772 bp, 61 predicted proteins | sample 756751 | NCBI WGS metagenome assembly FLOH01 (sample SAMEA4026879, study PRJEB14308) | marine metagenome | biome: coastal water; material: water | depth 74 m | reverse complement strand
TAACCACGATGCCGGTAAAGAGTGATACGAATATTCCTATCATTAGAGTAAGAGCAAAGCCCCTGACTGAACCTGATGTGTTTAAAAAGCTCCAGTTTAACGGATTGAATAGAATAAGAGCGGTAATTATGGTGGCGGTGTTGGCGTCTTTAATAGAGTCCCAGGCTCTACCAAAACCTAGTTCCAGAGCTACTTTGGGAGAGCGACCGGCTCTTATTTCTTCTTTGTATCGCTCAAAAATTAAGATGTTTGAATCGACTGCCATACCCACCGAAAGCAAGAACCCGGCAATACCAGGAAGAGTAAGAGTAATGGGTATTAATTTGTAGATACTTAAGGTAATCAGGCCATAAAGGACCAAGCCTAAGGAGGCGATTAACCCTAGCCAGCCATAGTAGGCAGTCATGAACAAAACTACTAGACCCAAACCTATTCCCCCTGCGAACGTACTTTGTGAAACTGCCTGCATTCCAAGAGTGGCCGGAATGTTTTTTTGACTTAAAACACTAACCGGAACGGGGAGAGCACCAGCGTTTAGTTGAATACTTAAAGCCTTGGCTTCTTCATTGGTAAACTGGCCAGTAATGATGGCTTGACCCGTGGTAATAACCGACTGGATTGTGGGGGCAGTTATAATTTCGTCGTCTAGGATAATGGCTAAGGGTTGATTGAGATATTCTTTAGTCAGGATAGCAAACTTTTCTCTACCAGAGTCTTTGAATTCTAGAGAAACACCGGGCTGCCTGTTGTCTGTTTCAAAAGTAACTTGCGCTCTTTTTAGGTCAGCCCCGGTTAGATCAGTTGGCTCAAAACCGGTTAGAACCGGGCTGGCTGATGGAGAGGCTGGTGGAACTTCGAATTTGGGTGAGCCAAAGATTAACCTGGCTGTTTGGCCAATAAGGTCTAGAGCCTCTTGTGGTTGGTCGATTCCCGGTAACTCTACTACCAATCTGTATTCATCACCCACCTTAGATGTTTTAATGTTTGCTTCCGAGACGCCATAAAGGTCTACTCGTTTACTAATAACAGAACGGACTGATTCGTGTGCGGTACCCTTATCTTCTGGACTTATGTTTTCCATATCTGCCTTGAGAACAACCCTGGTGCCACCTTGAAGATCCAAGCCTTGTCTTACCTTAAGATCGCGATGAAATTTCAATGAACCTAAACTTAATTTTAGTTCTGGTAATTGACGGTTAAAAACTTTTACCTCTCTGGGGAGACTTAAAAAGATCGAGACAATAAATAAACCTAAAATGAAAAGAAAGAGCTGGTTAAGCTTAGATTTTGGCATGAAGTCTATTGTACCTCAAGTTTTCTTGGTGAAACTGGCGAAGGTTAGTTGTTGGGGGTTTATAAATTTATAGGTAATGCTTTCTGCGTCTTTTTGGATGACCAATACAATATCTTTTGCTTTTAACCCTAAGGTCTTTACCAGTGATGATGGTAAGGTGACAGCAAGCGAATTACCTGCTTTGATTATCTTTTGTGTATGAGTCATTAAACTAGTAACTTAGTTTCATCACCAATGATCATTACTCTTGGTTGAAGTAAGACCGAGGTAATAAAAGGGTCTTTTCTTGATTTTCTGTATTTATATTCATCTTCTGTCATTGACGAGTAATTTATTTCAGAGCCTAGAATTTTTTCTAATTTTTTTACTATTAAAGATAATTGGGGCATGATGACTTTACCTATTACCAAGAGATCTATGTGCTCTGGATCTCTATCTAGACCTCGAATTAGTTTTTGAGACAAAAAGGCAAATTTAATAAAACCCAGTTTTGATTTGTTACTTGATAATTGTTGACCTACCGGAGAGCTCTTTATAACGAGACTTAGAAGTTCTGGGTAAAATGGGTAGGAAACCCTGTATGAGTAGTAGAGTCTATTGCCTCTTTTCTCACTTTTTAACATGCCCGCGTCTTGCATTCTTTTTAGTTCTCTTCTAATGGCATTTATTTCTTCTTTTGCCATTCTAGTAAGCTCGCGAACATAATACATCCCACCTGGTTTACCTAAGAATATGGATAAAAGTTTTACTCTAACTCTGGAGATGATGAAATCTGATAGTTGTGCCATGTTGACAAATGGGTCTAAAAATATATTATTGAGCAGGAATTAACTGCAGTATATCTTTCTATGTGGAAAAGTCAAGATGGGGTTAGTAGGTTATGGTGTTGCCGGTGGGAACTGCTTCTATCCAGATTTTGCCTGGTTGGAAACTGTACTCTTTACCCTTAGAGTCGTAGAAAACTGTGCGGGACAAACGGGACTTTTTCTTCCAGGTTAAGTCTTGTGCTTGACCGTTGGTGAAGACAATGGCCTTTCCGGCACCGATAGTGTCATAAAGCATATGCTTTAAGTCGTCTATTGGCCCAGTTTCTTTTACAAACTGGATCATAACGGTGGTTGAGCTTATTTGCTTCTTTGTGTTGTTGTCTATGTGGTCCTTACCACCATTGACTCTTTTGTAGGCTTTGGCTTCTTGGTCATAGTCCCATTTAACGGTGTACTGACTGAAGTCGTCCCAGAAGTCAAAAGAGATGGATGTGGCCAGATCACCGTTTTCTGGCTTGTCGTCGGTGAACTTCCAAGGAGTAAAAGTCTCTTCCCAGGATTCACCATCTTCATCTTCTGCGGCCCAGTCTCTCTTTTCTGCCAATTTCCACAAGCTCTCTGTAAAGCAGTACATGGTGTGTTCTGTAGCTATATCACCACTTATTCTGTCGTAGTCTCTCTTGCATTCTTTAACGGAAAGACCAAACTGGTTAAGGTCGTTTTCACCTGACCAGCCGTACTTTGTAATTTGACCCAAGGCGTCGGCCTTGCCTGGAGTGTTAGCTCCGCCAACATGGACATATATGGGATTTTGGGAATACTCTGAAGCCCAATCTACAAAGTAAGTTCTAGCACTTCTAACCGGACCCAATATGGTGTCACCAAAGGCGGCGTCACAGTAATAGACGGCCATAAATCTGGTAATACCACCTTCCGCAATGGTTTCATAAACAATGTCTGCACTAGATAAACCAGACTGAGGTCTAGCGTCTTCGTGATTTTCTATCATTACAGCCATTGGGCGGCGTTCTTCCCATAAAGCTTTTTCAGTTTTGGTATATAGTCCACCGTTTAAAGGGCACGTTTCGGTTCTTGGTTCGCCTGGGTCAATGGTTGGTTGACCTGAAGGGTCGGTTGCCGTAATACTTGGAGAAACAAGCCCCGAAGATGTTGGTAGAAAAGCAAATGTAAGAGCGGCCGAAGAAAGATAAGTAATTAACAAGACAATTATTAGTTTTGATTTAGAAGAAATTTGCATAATTATTTGTTTGACACTTTCTTTAATACCTCATTTTCCTCAACAGAAAGAGAGATACTGAGGGCTTTTCCCTTGATAATCTCTTTGGCATAAAGCCTAGTTGATTCCCTACTATGTAATGAGCTTATCACAATACCAGTATTGTTTTCATCTAGTAAACACAAGGTAAAACTTTGATCGCCACCAGTGCTTGTAAAAGGGTTAAATCTTTTAAAGCCGATTTTTTGAAGATGAAGTTTGTTTTGTTTAATTTCGTTTTCTACCTTTTGGGTTAACATTTCCAGTTCTTCTTTGTTTATCTTAGATTGGGCAATAAGATGATTAAGAGAAGAAAGAAGATTTTTTTTGGTAACACCTTGGGTAAGGCGACGATAATGAAGAGATAGTCTAACGCAATAAAAAGTGATCAATGCTAGCCAGGTGGCTAGACCGATGATTGATATTAAAATAAAATCCATGAAGGTAATTCTATCAGAAAATATTAAATATCGACATAATCTGTAGCTTGTAAGAGTGGACATTTTAGCTATAATTTACGAATCATGACAAAAACAAGAAGAACAAAAAGACATAAGAGACAGGTGCAAAATAGACGTGGACAGGGGGAAATAGTTGGCTTTAAGGTAAATGTTGACAACTTAGGTTTAGGCAAGATTGAGCCTAAAAAGGGTGAAAATACAGAGAAAGTATATAAGTCTTATCTGCGCGCAGACTTGACAAAGACTGTGGGACTGACTATGCTTGCTGTAGCCTTGGAGTTAGCCTTGTGGCACTATTTTTTTAGATAGTACTTCTTAAAAAGGCCTTGAAAAAACAGAAGGAGGTGAAAGTATCATGACAATGTATTGTGTAAAATGCCGTGCAAAAAAAGATGTGGGTGAAGAGTTTGAGAAAGTAACCATGAAGAATGGTAAGCCAGCTTCAAAGTCAGTATGCCCAGATTGCGGAACAAAAATGTTTAAAATTGGAGCTGCATAAGCTTTACAATTAAACGCAAATAGCCCGATATAATTTTTTAAATTAGTCGGGTTTTTTGTTTTTCCATGAGAAGGGAGTAGAAACGCAGGTTATGGATAGTGGCTAATCTCATGGCAGTAGAGTCCCCTATTTTAAATAAGTGGCTTAGATAACTTTTAGAGTAGTTGGAACACAAAAGACAGTCACAGGCTGTGCTAACTGGGCTGGTGTCGGTGTAGTATTTTTGTTTAGTAGGAACATGGTATTTGTAAAACTTGGGGTCGTTTAAATTAATTTTATCCATGGAACTGGCGGTGTAAACGTAGAGTCTTTGGTGGCGGGCATCTCTGGTTGGTAAAACACAGTCAAAAATGTGGTAACCCATTTTGACCATCTTAACTATCTCGTCTGGCTTGCCTATACCCAAACCATAAAGCAGGTAATCCTTTGGTGTGTGATCGGCTATGGTTTGAGCTACCGCAAAGTTAAACTCTCCGTTGGCCATCATAGGCCAACCACCATATCCAAAACCGTCAAAGCCTATTTTAACTAGCTCCTTGGCACAGTATTCCCTAAGGTCTAGATGATCACCACCTTGAACCACAGCCAAAAGATATGGACGCTTGGTTTTGGGGGTTTTGGCGTAGATTTTATTGAATTCTTTTTTACAACGATTGGCCCAGGCAATGGTTCTATCTACTGTCTCTTTGGCTTGCTCATAAGCTGCTTGGGGTGGAGTAAAGTCGTCTAGAACCACTAACATGTCTGGTTTTATGAACGATTGAAATCTAATAGACTCTTCTGGAGTAAAAAGAATTTTTTTGTTTTTTGTGGGCCTGTAAATGACTCCATCATCTGTAACCTTACCCTGAGTGGGGTTAGATTTAATAATAGACATAACCTGAAAACCGCCAGAGTCAGAGATAACGCCACCTTGCCAGTTCATAAAACCTTTTACCCCACCGTGCTGTTTCAAAACTCTTTTACCCAAGCCTAAGTAAAGATGAAAGGTGTTAACCAATACGCCGGGTGTTTTGGTGTTTTTTACGTCTTGCGAATCAAGGGTCTTAAGAACAGCTCTGGTGGCGTCTGGGAAAAAAACAGGTAAAGGTATTTTCTCACCGGTAATTGTTTTGAAATATTTGGGAGTCATGCTTTGAATTATAACCCAATGCTTTTCAAAGTTAGGGTTCAACCCTCTATGAGGGTTGAACCCTCTTTTTTTGTATACTGTAAGTAGATGCCTTCTAAACACATGATTAGACGTTTTAGATCGGAATTTGCCTATCATGTCTTTAATCGTGGTGTAGAAAGAAGAGAAATATTTTTAGATATACAAGACTACAGAACTTTTTTGAGATACTTGAGAATATATCTTCTTCCAGTAGAAACAAGCAAGCGACTTTTTCCCTATTTAACACCCAACCTAGTGAGCCATAATCTGTATGGGCAAATTAAACTACTTTCATACTGCCTGATGCCTAACCACTTTCATTTACAAATTCAACCTGAGTTGCCAGAGGCGATTCCACAATTAATGAAACAACTATCTAATGCCTACACTATTTATTTCAACCAAAAATACGATCGGCTGGGGTCGCTTTTCCAAGGCCGTTACAAGGCAGCTGAAATAACTACAGACGAGTTAAATATTCATGTTCATCGCTATATTCATTTGAATCCAATTATGGCTGGGTTGACAAAAAATATCACCAGGTACCCATGGTCTAGCTTTCATGAATATCAGAAACCTAACGGACCAAATAACGTATGTAAAACCAAGGAGTTTCTATCTCATTTTAATACCTTTAAAGAGTACGAGCAGTTTCTTCTTGATCATGTCAAAGCTGTGGACGCATCTATTATTGAGATCTCTATTGATTAAGGGTTCAACCCTCTATGAGGGTTGAACCCTAACAAACTTAATGCCCTTTAGGCCAAAAAATAGCAGGCCTAATATTATTATCTTTAATAAGTAATGCGCGCTTGGGTCTAGAAAGTCTTTGGTCATTGGGGTTATATTTCCAACTAGTATATGTACAAGAATACCAAGTGGCAGGGTTAAAAATAGCCAGTTATGTTTTGGAATACTAATTCCAATTTTAAGAAAGATTTTTGACAGCAATGGGGAAAGTAAATAAATTCCCAAAAATGAAGCGGCAAAGTCAAAAATGGCGTATCCACCAAGGCGGTACTGGCGTAGGTTTTCTATCATATAAATAGGGCGAGGCAGATGGCGGCAAGGGCGGCGGTGTAGAAAGCAAAACCGCCTAAGCGTTTATTATCTAATATTTTTTGCAAGATTTTTAAAGCCAGTAGACTAACAATGAAACTAACTAATAAAGCAAAAAATAGGTTGGCTGGGGGAATATTTATTGAAGAAATGTCTAGCTTAATTAAAGAAAGTGCCATGCTACCAAGAATTGCAGGTATAGCCATGATAAAAGCGAAAGAAAAAGTGGCATTGGGGTTCAACCCCATTAATTTACCAGCAAAGATTGTACTGGCGGAACGGGAGATGCCTGGTACTGTGGCTAGTGCCTGAAAAACACCTATCCATAAGGCTTTTTTGGGGCTAATTTTATCTATGCCTGTTTTTTTCCACTTTAATTGACTAAAGAGAATTAATATTAAGGTAGTAATGGAGAAAGATATAAACAAGAACCTTGGTGAACCAAAGAGAAATTCTATATTGTCTAAGAAAAATAAACCAACCAGACTTGCTGGGATTATACTTACAAGAGAAGGCAGTAAAAGTTTTGAGTAATTCCTTTTAATGGTGTCTTTAAAAAAATATATTATTGCGGCCAGGCTACCGGTATGTAAAATAACATCTACAATCAACGGTTGGCTGTAGGAAACAAAAAGACTTCTAAAAAATAATAGGTGGCCTGAACTTGAAATTGGTAAAAATTCAGTTACGCCCTGAATAAAGGCAAAAAGGCTTAAAAATAGCGGAGACATTACTTAGTGTCTTTTTTGAAATTTTTGTACCACTCTTCTAGAACCTGTTTGATTAGGTCTTTTGAACCTAGACCAAACCCTAGCCCAAGAGCTAGAGAAAGCATGGCAATGAAACCAATGAAAATGGTACCAACAAATGGTTGGGCAATACCAAGCTGGGAGATAGCAGCAAGAGTAGTTATTATCATAACAAGATAGCTGGTGAACCTACCCATTAACCTTGATGAACGAAGATCAACACTACCAAGAGATCCTTTAACAAGTTTCTCTAAGAAACCAGCTAACAAAATACCTGAAATAAGAATTAGAATAGCGGCGAATATATTAGGTAGGTAGCCCAACACCCCGTTTAATACTTGAGTAACAGTACTTAAGCCCAATAGGTTTATACTAGTAACAAAGAAGATAAGAAGAACTATGTAACGGATTATTTCACCAATAACAACATCTATTTTTTTACTTATAGAAGCATTTTTTAAGAACTTCTTAATGGCTGGAGTGGAGATCAGATCTGTTAAACGAACCAGGTTAAGTATTTTAACTGTACCAGCCTTTACCCAGCGCGCTATTAAAATACCAATGACAAAAACTAAAATTGAAGAGAGCAATACAGGTATAAACCCTACGATACCCATAAGAATGCCTTGACCAGCGGTAAGAAAAGCTTTTTCTACAGTAAAGTATGTGTTGTTTATATTGTTCATAAGTTTCATGATATTAAGTGGAGGTGAGAATGTCAAGCGATTGAGTAACCTTGCGTATATCTTATAGTAGTGCTTGTGTGTGGTATAATGCCCTTTGTTGGCACATTAAGACATCTGCGAAGGACGCTCCGACCTTATGGTCGAGAGAGGAAAGTCCGGACAGCTAAAAGATATGGTGTCCAGTGAAAGCTGGACCACTATGAAGCGATTCATAGTGCGCGATAGGGCCACAGTGACGAAATCAAGTGAAACGTTTTTGTTTGTAATAACAAAAGACCCTTTATTAGTAATAATAAAGGGGTGGTAACCCGCCCTGCTGCAACCTCCGAATTTAAGCGTTTTAAGGTATCTTTTCCAAGCTTAAGAAGTTGAGGGCATAGATAGATGTTCTTCTCCCGATCTTTTATGTTTTACATAAAAATCGCGGAAACAGAATCCGGCTTACGATGTCTTATTGGCTAACAATTTAATCTACTTGGGGTAGGTTATTTTTTTTGTTTAGATGGATGTGAGAGACAATAACCTGGAGAGACAGTGTTATTGGTAAAGAGATAACTGCAAGGGCTGGGCCACCCAGGCTAAAGCCAATAAGTAGGGCCACAATGGTAACAATTGGATGAAGACCAGTAGTTTTTTGCATTATTTTAGGAACCAGAAGATTGTTTTCTAGTTGCTGTACAAGAAGAGAGACTATAAAGGCGGCTAAACCATGCGTTGGTGAAATGGACAGACCAACAATAATGGCAAAAATGGCGGTAATGGTAGGGCCAATATTGGGGATAAGTTCCAAAATACCGGCAATAACACCCAAAGCAATAGCGTAAGGCAAGCCAATTAACCCGTAACCTAAGAAACTTAGTATTCCAACGGTTAACATTAGTATTACCGTTCCCCTGACCCAGGCGCCAAGCTTCTTTTCAAGCTTGGTAAGAATGTCGTAGTAAAGTGTAGATTTGCTACCAAAAATGGATTTAAGAGAGTCTTTTAGTTTTGGTCTAGACTGGATAATGTAGTAGCTAATAACCAAGGTAGTAAAGGTAGTGATAACACCAGTAACTGTTCCTATGGCAATTTTAAAAACTTGGTCGGAAACGGTGAAGGCCTGTGAAGAAAGAGAGTCTATATTTATGTTGTAGCTTGAAACTTTTTCCACTATCTCTGGGAGACGGTTGAGAAAATTTTGGGTTTGGGTAACCAGCGGTTTTATAAAAGAAGAAAGCAAGTAAGCAATGGTGGAAAAAAGGGAAAGGATAACTAAGACTGAGGATATGGAGCGAGGAATTTTCTTAGACTCTAGCCAGTTAATTAGCGGATTAACGGCCACAGCAATAAGAAAAGCAATATAAACCAGCAGTAAAATACTACTTATTTCAGCTAAGAATTTAATACCAAGGAAAACAGCTAAAACCCAGAGTATGCTTGAAGGGGCAATGTCCACCGTGTGACGTAGATTTCTAAATTTTTTTATAGCCATGAGCTTAAAGACTTAATAATAAGTATATCTTTTTTACTATCTTTATCATACCAAATTATTCCAGACTGTTTTTTAAACCAGGTAATTTGACGCTTGGCATATTTAAAATCAGCCTGAGTCCAGACATTAATTAGTTCTTGCTTTGATACCTGCTTACCTATGTATTCAAGAATTGAAGTCAGGCCCAAAGCGGAGTAGATGGGTGCTTTATGATTTAGTTTTAAGCGTTTCAATGAATTGACTTCGTTTACTGCTTTGTTATTAAGCCTTTCTGTTACCCGTTTATTAATCTTTTTTTCTAAAGTGTTAAGGTTTGATCTTAAGCCAACCCAACGAAAAACAGTATTTTTTTGCAATTTAAGGTAGGTTGGCTTTTTTAGATTAGGGTATGAAAGAATTTCTATTGCCCTTATCAATCTTCTGGGGTTGGATCTGTCTGATTGGTTCATGATTTTGTATTTTTCTTCATTAAGATTTTGCAGTTTTTTTTGGAGTTCTTCAACGGACAATTTGCTTAAGGTTTTTCTTAGTTTTTTATCAAAACCAGTGTGGATGTCTAACATAGGTTGAGTTATGGTCTTTAAATATAGACCTGACCCGCCCACTATGATTATTTTTTTACCAGCAAGAGATTCTTTTTTTATAACCTGCCAAACAAACTTGGTGAAAGTTGAGATGTTTAAGACCTCTGTTGGTGGAACCTGGTCTACACCCCAGATGTTTATAGAGTCTTTGGAGTAATAAACGCCAGAAAACTGTCCGTACTTACATGAACTGTCTTGGTGGCGAGTGAAACCTAACGGAATATCTTGACCTGAAAGAATTGGCAATCCCTGATAGGCCTGGCGTGAGTCAACAGAGATAATACAAGTATTGCCAACTTGTTTGGCAATTTCTAATGCTAGTGAGGTTTTTCCAGAAGCGGTAAGTCCACAGATAACTAATACTTTCATCTTATTGTTGGGCGGCTTGATAAATTAGGTTTGTTAACTAGATCTTCTAGTATTTGCCAGCGCTTTTTTTTAAGTTGGGGGGAGATATTGTCTTTATATAAACGAAAAGATGCGGTACCGGGACGAGGAGAGTACTGGGCAATAAATGCAACTTTGAAACCAACCTTTTTAGCTAAGTTAACAGTTTCTTCAAAATCTTTTCTGTTTTCACCAGGGAAACCAACAATGATGTCTGTGCCAAAAGCTATGCTTGGAATCCTTTTTTTTATCTTTTCTGTTAGGTTAATATAGTCCTTGGCTGTGTACCCCCTGTTCATTAACTTAAGAATTCTAGTACTACCAGATTGGACAGGTAGATGAATATAGCGGCTGATTTTTTTGTTAGTGGCGATTTCCTCTATAAGTTCGTCATGGAAATCCCAAGGATTGGCGGTAAGAAAATCAATGGTTTTTAAATTTTTTAAGAACGATATTTCTTTAATAAGTTCTACAAAGGGCGGAGTGGACTTGGGTTTTTTATAGGCAGACTGATTAGCAGGTATTTCTTTGGGGGTCAGGGAGTCTTTCATTAGCAGTTTTCTTAAGGTAATACTAGACTTTTCCAAACCATATGAGTTAACATTTTGCCCTAAGAGAGTAATTTCTTGGTAGCCTTTTTTTACTAGATCTTTCACTTCGTAGACTATTTCTTCCAGTGGTCTTGAAATTTCTCTACCCCTTGAATATGGAACAATACAGTACGTGCAAAATGAGTTACAACCAGAAGAAATGGGGACAAAGGCATGAATTTTATCCTTTCTAATGGTAGGAAGGTTGAAGCCGACCTCGTTTATTGGCAGAATTTCGTCTACTTGAGGTAGTAGTTTTAATAGGTTGTTTTTACTAAGGTGCAACATGCATCCGGTAAGAATGATTTTGGGCCCTCCCACCACGACGGGTAAACTGGTTGGCGCAAAATGCTTGCTTACATTCAATAAAAAACCCTTAACCCTATCTTCTGCACGCTGACGAACACTACAAGTGTTAAGCACTATCTCACTTGCATTTTTCCAATTACCTGTTTCTTTGAAACCCCTGGCAATGTAATCGCCAGCGATTCTTTCAGAGTCCGATTTATTAGCCTGACAGCCAAAAGTCTTGATAAAAAAATACTTCATTGTTTTACCAAATCTTTTTTCGTAAAGGTTTACCAACTCTAAAGTTAATAACCTTGTGGCCTTTTATAACTTGTCTGGCGGTTTCGTTTCCAAAGGGAACAACGGATTTATCACCTACCTTAGATACGTAAAATGTACCAAAGCCGGATATAACTACCTTGTCACCTTTAATTAGAGAAGTAATTACTTCTGAAAAGAAAACCTCTACTGCCTCTTTAGAAGCCTTTTTGGTTAAATGAGCTTTTTTTGCTACTTGATCTATTAAGTCTTGTTTTGTCACTTTTATTGTTCACCTCCTATCAAATGGGCATTAATTGAAACTTGCTTGATGTTACCACCAAAAGATAGCCTTAGCAAGGTTATTTGGCGATTTCGCTAACGCGGACTTCGCGGATAACGTTTACCTTAATGGTGCCGGGGTAGGTTAGGTTATCTCTAATTTGGTCACGAATACTGGTGGCTAAAATTACCAGACCGTCGTCGGTAATTTTATCTGGGTGAACTATAACTCTAACTTCTCTACCCGCCTGAATAGCAAAGGCCTCTTTCACCTCTGGATTGTCTAAGGCAATTTTTTCTAACTGTTCTATTCTTTCTATGTATTCCTCAATATTTTCTCTTCTGGCTCCTGACCTGGCACCAGAGATAGCATCGGCTACATAAACCAGGATCGCTTCTTTTGAACTAAAGGGTACATCTTCATGGTGTTGTTCTACGGCGTCTATTACTGCTTTGGGTACATTATGTTTTTTAAGCAACTTAACACCTAGTTCAACGTGGCTACCATCGCCTTCTAATACTTTACCGATATCGTGGAACAAACAACCAAGTTTGATAGTTTCTAGGTTGGCGCCTATTTCTTGGGCTAGCTTGGTGCCAATCCTAACAACTTCCAAGGTATGGGATATCATGTTTTGCCCGTAAGAGGTTCTAAATTTGAACCTACCTAAAACAGAAACTAGCTCTCTGGGAACATTGAACAAATTAACACTTTGGCACAAACTTCTACCTTCTTGAAAAAGAATTTTTTCTAGGTCATTCTTGGCCTTTTCAACGTATTCTTCTATTCTAGATGGCTGAATTCTGCCGTCTTTTATCAATCTTAATAGGGCTATCTTGGCAATCTCTCTTCTGGTGGAGTTAAAACTTGAAATCTTTATCTCTCCAGGGGTTTCGTCCATAATTAGGTCAACTCCAGTTACTTTTTCAAATGACCTTATATTTCTACCCTCTTTACCAATGACTCTAGACTTTGTTTCTTCATTTTCAATTTTTATAGTTGAAACAGAATACTCAGAAACATAGTCTGTGGACCCGGCTCTTATTGCCTCTACCAATATTTCTTTAGCTGCCTCATCTGCCTTGAAGCTTGCCTTTTCCTCTGACTCTTTAATTGTTCTGGCAATATCTGCCTGGGACGTTTTCTTTACCTGATCTATAAGTTCTTTTTTTGCGTCTGAAGTAGTTAATGAACTTATTTTTTCTAGTTTCTTAGTTAAACTTTCTAGCTTCTTTTTAACCTGCTTTTTATCTTCCTGTAAGACACTTTCTTTGGATATCAATTCTCGCTCTTTTTTTACTAGATCTTGATCTTTTTTTTCTTGTTTTACGGAACGTTCGTTTAGTTGCTTAAGTTCCTCTTTGGCCTCTGCTAATGCTTGATTTTTTATACTTAAAGCTTCGTCTTTAGCTTCTAGAATTATTTCTCTAGCTCTAGATTCCAAATCGGCTATTTTCTTTTCTTCTTGATTAACTGGTTTTTTTCTTAGTAATGACATATGTTTATATAATTAAATTAATTTAACAAAGACACGCTAAAGGAAAGATTAGAAACTTATTGCTGGAGAAATGAGGTGATTAAATTAAAGTTGATCATTTTTACTTTTTGGTTATCTTTGTAAGATTTACCTATTTTACTCTTTTTTCCTTATTAATGCTATCTTTTCTCTTATTTGACCCATGTCAAAACCCCTATATATGAGGAACCTCTGAAGCTTTTCTATGTTTTTAGCGTCTTCTAGGTTTGGTTTTGCTTTTTTTATGAGTTTCTCAATTACCCGCCCTTGATCTTCTTTGGATAATGTCTGGGCTAGTAAAGAATCTGTGAGATTTTTGGGTGCACCCAAACGAAAAAGGCGGTGGCTAATGGCGTGTGGACCAAGCTTGTCTCTCTTAGAGTTTATGTAACTTTTTATTAATTCTTGGTCGTTTATTAAACCTGATTTTTCTAGTTTGGCTAGAATATTTGGAATTAGGTTTAAAGACTCTGGTGGAAGTTTCTTAGAGCTTATTTGTTTCTTAAGGCGAAGTTCAATTTCTTTACTAAATCTGTCTCTATACCCTAAATATCTTAAGGCGGTTTGAAAAAGGGCTTTTTCTATATCACTACTTGGCATTGTTTATACTGGCCCAGATTTCTTTTTCTATTTTGGCGACCAACTTGGGTTTCTTTTGAAGTTCTTTTCTGGCTGCTTCTCTGCCTTGGGCTATAACCTCGCCTTTATACTTTAAGAAAGCTCCGGCTTTTTGAATAACATCTTGGTTAATTGCTTCGTCTATTAAACTGCCTAGAAGAGAGATTCCGCCTTCGTTTAAGATATCTAGTTCGGCGATTCTAAATGGAGGAGCCACCTTGTTTTTGACTACCTTAGCTCTGTGACGGCTACCCACAATTACGTCACCATCTTGAATATTGCCAATTTTTCTTAAGTCAATTCTAATGGAAGCGTAGAACTTTAAGGCTCTGCCACCTGGAGTAACCTCTGGATTGCCAAACATAATGCCAATTTTTTCTCTAAGTTGATTGGTGAAAATAATCATGCATTTTGACTTATTTATAGAACCGGCTAGCTTACGCATGGCTTTACTCATTAACCTTGCCTGTAGACCAATAACAGAGTCACCCATTTCACCTTCTATCTCTGCTTTGGGAACTAAGGCAGCCACAGAGTCGATAACTACTATGTCTACCCCGCCGGAACGAATTAGAGTTTCGGTAATTTCTAAAGCTTGCTCACCGGTGTCTGGCTGGGAAAGTAAAAGCTCATCTACATTTACCCCAATGGCTTTGGCTCTTTGGGGATCTAAAGCGTGCTCTGCGTCTATAAAAGCAGCCACACCGCCCTTTTTCTGAGCTTCAGCTATAACATGAAGACAAAGGGTGGTTTTACCACTAGCTTCTGGCCCAAAGATTTCAACAATACGTCCATATGGAAGTCCACCAATACCAAGGGCAAGATCTAAGCTAATACAACCTGTGGAAACGGCTGGTACCTTTTTATTTACCCAGTCCTGACCAAGCTTCATTATGCTACCGGTACCAAATTGTTCGTCAATTTGTTGCATGGCAATATTTACAGCAGTTATCTTTTCTTGCTTGTTGTCTTTTATGCTTATTGCTTCTCTGTCTTGCTTCTTTTTTCTGGCCATTGTTTTCGGGTTAATTACTGATTGATATTAATCATTATATGGGTTCTGTGAGATATTGCAAGGTGGTAAAATATAGAATAGTTCGGGGCGTAGCTCAGATGGCTAGAGCGCTTGCATGGGGTGTAAGAGGTCGCTGGTTCGAGTCCAGTCGCCCCGACATTTTAATATCAATGAATAGTAAAAATGGAGTTTGTCGGGTAGTGGACCACTCCGGGGGTGGGCTTTGATATACTGGATTTATATGCCCAAAAGAAAAATTCCTTTAATTTCTGGAGAGTATTATCATGTGTTTAGTCGTGGCTCAAATAAACAACCAATTTTTAATGATGTAAGAGACTATAGGAGAGCATTGAATCTGATTGAATTTTATATGGTAAGTAAACCACCGCTGAAATATTCTAAATGGTTGATGTTGTCTGAAAAGAGGATGGAAAGTATGAAGAATGATATGAAATCTATGGAAGCTTTGGTTGAGTGTTCGACATATTGTTTCATGCCAAATCATTGGCACTTTTTACTGAAACAAGTTTTAGATGATGGGGTGTCTAGATTTATGGGAAATTTTCAAAATAGTTATACACGATATTTTAATACGAGACACAACAGAATTGGCCCTTTGTTTCAAGGCAGGTTCAAGTCGGTGAGGATACAGGACGAAAGACAATTATTGCAAGTTTCAAGATATATTCACCTTAATCCCCATTCTTCATCTGTGGTTAAAAACATAAACAGTTTGTTGGAATATCCTTGGTCTTCACTACCTGAGTACCTAGGGAACTCTGACAAAACAGTATGTCAAAAAGATTTGATATTATCTTATTTTAACGGCTTGGAGTCTCACAAAAGATTTGTATTGGATAGAGCAGATTACCAAAGAAGACTTGAGTCGATAAAGCATTTGATATTGGAGCGGTAGACCACTGGACCACTCCGGGGGTGGGTTTTATCTCTTTGGAGATTGTTTTTTGCGTCTGGCTTTGCCGCCTTGGCCAACTTTTCTGGTTTCTTTCATTCTTGGGTCCCTAGTAAGAAAACCATTTTCTTTTAGCACTGCTCTGTATTTATCTCTGTCTAACTTGTTGAAGGCTCTTGATAACCCATGAACAAATGCACCAATCTGCCCCATACTACCTGAACCTTTTATTTTTGCTGTAGCGGAATATTGACCAAGTGTTTTGGTTAGAACAAAAGGCATTAGGAACAGGCTTTGCTGGTTTTTAGAAGGCCAGTATTCTGAAGCTAGCTTGCCGTTAATCATAATTTCTTGCTTACCTTTGAAGAGCCTAACTCTGGCTGTGGCAACTCTTCTTCTGCCTAGGGCGTAAGTGTATTGTTTAGGGGTCACCATTACAGGTGTTGATTTGTCCCTACTTTTGGTCGCGGACGGGTTGACTATTTTTTTGATAGGTTTAATTGGGGTAGAAGTTTTTTTGGTTAGTTTGGTAGCCATTATTATTTTTTATTGGTAATCATGTTGTGAGAATGCTTCTCGTCTAAATATACTTTTAAACGTCGCATTCTTTGGCTTCTTAGTTTGTTCTTTGGAAGCATACCCTTAACAGCTTGTTCTATTACTTTTCTGGGGTCCTTAGCCATCATTTGAGTAAGAGTAAGCTCTTTGAATCCACCTGGGTGGCCAGAGTGGTGTTGATACATTTTTTGGTCTAGTTTTTTGCCAGTTACCTTAATATCTTTGGCGTTTATGGCAACCACAAAGTCACCACTATCTAGATTGGGTGAGGTAAGGGGTTTGTTTTTACCCATTAGATGAAAGGCCATTTGAGTAGCTACTCTACCAAGAATTTGATCTTTTAGATCTATTTCATACCAATCTCTTTTTATTTGGCTAGATTTTAGAACTGTAGTTTTCATTTTTTAGGTTGTTTTTTAATTGCTGGTTTTTTCTCGAGTTTGGTTTTTTTCTTGTCTTCTTTTTTAGTCTCAACCTTCTTTACCTCTGGTACAGGAACTGAAAGCTTAACCGTGGCCATAACAGCGGCGTCACCACGCCTAATGGTTGTTTTTTCAATTGTTGTAAAACCCCCGCGCCTATTGGGCATAAGAGGAACAATAGTATCTACCAATTTGTTAGCGGCCTTGTTATTAGAAATTGCAGAGTAGATCTGCCTTCTGGCGTGAAGTGTTCCAGGCTGAGCTTTGGCCGCAAGCTTATCGAAACGAGACTTTAAGACTTTTGCCTTGGTAATGGTTGTAGTAACTTTACCAGTGTCAATAAGAGAGACCACCAAACCTTTTATTAAGGCCTTTCTCTGATTGTAGGTTCGGCTGAGCTTAATTTTTCTAACTCTGTGTTTGCGACTCATTTTTTATTTAATAATAATATCTTTGGCTTTTAACCTTTTAATAATTTCTTCTACCGATTTGCCACCAAGATTCTTAACTTGGTTTAAGTCTGACACACTGGCTACTGCCAAGTCTTGCAATCTTTCGTAACCACCTTTTTTTAGTGCGTTGGTGGTACGAGTAGGTAGGTCAAGATCTTCTACAAAGCCATCTGAAGAATTATCTTTAACAACCTCTACCAATTCTTTTTCTACTGGAGCAGGAGCGTGAACCTGGGTAAAGAATACCGATAACATTTCTGCTGCCTGACTTACAGCCTCTTTTGGATCAATGGTACCGTTGGTTGTAATGTTTAACCTAACTCTGTCATAGTCTGTTCGACGTCCGACTCTAGTTGATTCAACTACATAAGTTGCATTAACAATAGGAGAAAATGAGGCATCTAAAGGAATAGAACCTATTTTATCTACCATGTTTTCTTCTGCTAATACATAGCCAACACCCTTAGCAACAGTGATAACTGCTGATAATTTTGATTTTGGACTGGTAAGTTGAGCCAAAACTTTTTCTGGGTTACTTACAGTAACACCAGCCGGAAGTTCTAGATCCTTGGCTGTAACTGTTTTTTTACCAGAGACAGATAGTTTTACATTTACTTTTTCTTCATCTCCTAATTGGAAGTTTAGCTCCTTTAGATTTAAGATGAATTCTAATATGTCTTCTTGCATACCACTAAGAGTAGAGAATTGATGTGATACTCCGGCAATTTTAACCCTAATAGCTGCACCGCCGGTAAGAGAATTTAGCAAGACTCTACGAAGAGCATTACCAATAGTATGCCCAAAATTTCTTGGTAGGGGTTCTATTATTACCTCTGAGGTATTGTTTTTAACAGGGCTGGCAGTTACTGTGAAGTTTGATTTCATCATATTTTTTATTAATTTATTAATATTAACGAGAGTAGAACTCAATAATTAAGTTTTCTCTAATACTGTCATCTAGCTCTTCTCTTAAAGGAAGTCTTTCAACCTTACCCAATAGAGCTTTTTTCTTTAACCACTTGGCTGGAGCTGTCTTCTGCTCTAGCGAATCTTGAACAAACTTTAATTTAGACCCTTTATTAGACAAAGAAATTGTTTGAAATGGCTGTACTAAGTAGCTAGGAATGCTTACTTTTTTGTCATCTACCTTAACGTGGCCGTGACTAATTAACTGCCTAGCTAAAGAACGGCTAGAAACTAACCCTAAACGAAAAACGGTGTTGTCTAGACGTGATTCAAGAAGTTGAAGTAGTCTTTCCCCTGTGTTGCCTGAGGATTTAAGGGCTTGTTTGAAATAATTTCTAAATTGTTTTTCTAAAACCCCGTAGATTCTTTTAACTTTTTGCTTCTCTCTTAAATGAATACCATAATCTGACAAACGTCTTGTTCTTTTCTTTCCGTGCTGGCCTGGTGGCTGGGCTCCACGACGATCAATAGGACATTTGACCGAGAAACAACGCTCACCCTTTAGAAAAAGCTTGGTGCCTTCGCGGCGACAGAGTCTGCATTTTGATTTTGTGTAACGGGCCATTGTATATTTTTTTAAAGTTTATAAATAGTTTTTAATATTAGACTCTTCTGGGTTTTTTTGATCTACAACCATTATGTGGAATGGGGGTAATGTCTGCCAAAAGATTGATATCTAAGCTAGATGATTTCAATACCCTTAGGGCGGCGTCCTTGCCGGCACCAGGACCTTTTAAATAAACATCTACAGAGTTAAGTCCATTTTCTTTAGCTTTTCTAAGACCTTCCTCAACTATACTGGTGGCAGCAAAAGGGGTTGATCTTTTTGAGCCTTTAAAACCACATGTACCAGCTGAGCTCCAGGAAATTACATTACCTTTAATATCGGTAAAGGTGACTCTGGTGGTATTAAAGGTTGAGGTAACGTACATACAACCATGACCAGATTTGAAAAACGGAGCGGCTTTTTTGGATTTTTTTGTAGGGGCCGCTTTTTTAATAGGAGCCTCTTTTGCTTCAGTTACTTTGGTGTCCAGACTGGGAGTTTCTTTGATTTTAGTAGCCATATTTATTTTGTTTCCATTTTTGATCTTGTATCTTTGGTCATTGCACCAACGGTTTTCTTTTTACCCTTTTTGGTTCTTGCGTTGGTTTTGGTTCTTTGACCTTTTGAAGGTAGCCCCATGGAATGTCTTAAACCTCTGTATGACTTTATTCTTTTTAATATTTCTATGTTGTTTCTAATTGTTCTTTTTAGCTCACCTTCTACCATTAATTCTTTAACTTCGTTTTGAAGTTTTAGTATTTGATCACTGGTTAAGTCTTTGGCGCGTAGTTCTGGTCTAATTGATAATTTATTTAATATGTCTAAAGCTGTTTTTTTGCCAATACCAAAAATGTATGTAAGAGAAATCTTAACTGGTTTTTGTTCTGGTATATTTATTCCTGATATTCTTGGCATAGTATATTTTATCCTTGGCGTTGTTTATGACGTGGGTTTTTACAAATTACAAAAACCTTGCCATGGCGTTTGACAATTTTACAGTTTTTACATCTAGGCCTAACGGATGCCTGTACTTTCATTTTTATAGCTAATTAGTTAGTTGAGGAAAACGGATCTACTTTAGACGGTATTTAATGCGACCTTTGTTTTCGTCGTACTCGGTTAGCTCTACGGTGACTTTGTCACCAGGCATAACCCGGATACGATGTAGACGCATCTTACCGGCTAAATGAGCTAGGATTTCTCTGCCATCTTCTAGTTCTACCTTAAATTGCGTGTTTGGTAGAGCTTCGATGATGACTCCGTTTGCCTCGGTCATTTGTTTGTTGTTAATCATGTTCAATGGACCTCTAGAATTATATCAAAAAGGTGGGGTAAATAGCAAATAATTGCGCATTGCGCTCCGGGGTCGCAAATTTTGCGCTCTTGCGACCCCGGAGCGCAATTAGGTAAGGACTGTTGGATAAGGGGAAGAAACCATTATTGTGTGCTCAAACATGCCTGCCAAGGAGTTGTCTATGGTGGAAAGAGTCCAGCCGTCTTGGGCCTGCTCTAGTTCTGGCCTACCCATGGAGTACATGATTTCTATGGCCAGAGTCTGACCTTTTTCTAGAATAAGGTTTTTGTCTTCCTCTATGGCGTAACAAGAAATGTTTGGGTGTTGGTGAAGTTTGTGGCCAACTCCGTGGCCGGTAAGGTCACGGCTAACAGAGTAACCGGCTCCCTCAATTGTTTCTTGCAGGGCAAGAGAGATATCATAAACGCTGTTTCCAGGAATAGCCTTTTTTATTGCCGTTTCTAAAGCTTTTTCACCTACGCTTAAAAACTTAGTGGTTGAACTAATTAAGGGTGGAATTTGCATGCTAAAGGCGCTGTCTGTGTGAAAACCCTGGTAGTAGACCCCGCTGTCTACAGTAACCACATCTTTTTTCTTTAATTTTCTAGTACTTGGCATGCCATGCACCATGCCTGAATTTATGTTAATGCAGGTAGCAAAGTTGTAGCCACGAACGGTTTTAAAGGAAGGGTAAGCACCAGAACTGACAATTAGTTTATCTGCCAGCTTATCAAGCTCAAGGGTAGTGATACCTGGCTTAATAGCCTGCTTTAATGCTTTTTTTACTCTTGCCAAAATTAGGCCAGATTCTTGCATGGCTTTTTGTTTCTTGGAACTCATAGGCTGATTATATCCTTAGCTTTTCTAGAATGGATTGGTGGATGGTTTCTATGTCTGGTTCACCGTCTATTTCTATTAGGTTACCCTGTGTTTTATAGTGATCAATAACTGGCATGGTTTCTTTTTCATATATTGCAAGCCTTTTTTTGATTGCTTCCTCTGTATCGTCACTTCTGCCTTCTGTTTGGGCGCGTTTTTTAAGCCTGGAAAAAGTGGATTCTTTGGAAAGAGTAATGTAGACAACGTGGTTAATTTGTTGTTTGATTTGTTTTAAGAACCAGTCAAGGTGTTCTGCTTGGCGTAGATCTCTGGGCATGCCGTCTAGAATAAAGCCTTGGGTTGCTTCTTTTATAGCTGGTTCTAAAATTTCTAAGGTGGTTTCGAAAGGAATTAGGGTACCTTTTGTTAAAAGGTGTTTAATTATATTGCCTTTTTTGGTAGGTTCTTGAGCAGCTTTTCTTAAAAGTTCACCGGTTGAGATGTGTTTGACCCTAAGTTTTTCCGCTATAAGTTTGGCTTGGGTGCCTTTTCCAGAGCCTTGGGGACCCAAGAATATTAGATTCATTTGATAAATTTGTCGTAGTTTTGCATAGAGGATTGTGACTCTAAGGTTCTGGTTAGCTCTAAAACAACAGAGACCACAATGAGCAAGCTAGTACCACCAACGGTGAAACTTTGGGTATTGGTTAAGTTTGAGGCCAATGAAGGTAAAATGGCGATTAGTCCTAAAAAGACAGCTCCTACTGGGGTAATGCGATTAAGTAATCTTGTAAGATACGAGGCAGTGCTAGGACCAGGTCTAATGCCAGGAATAAAACTACCAGACGATCTTAAGTCTTTGGAAATTTCTTCTGGGTTAAATCTAACGGTAGTATAAAGATAGGTGAATATGAATACTAAACAAAAGTACAAAAGGGCATAAAGCGAACTAGAGGGAGACATGTATAGATTCAGAAAATTGGCAATATTAACCAATGAAGCACTAGAAGAGCTTGCTAAAAATCCACCCAACATGCCTGGCACAGACATAATTGAAACAGCAAAGATGATGGGTAAGAAACCGTCTTGATAAAGCCTAATTGGCAGGTAGCTGGCCGATTGATTTATTCTAGCTGAGCTGCGACGGGCTGATTGTATGGGAACAGGGCGAATAGCTTCGCTTGTTTTTACAACTAAATAAATTACCCCTAAGGCTAATAATAATAAAGCAATCATTTGGCCTATTTGAGAACTGTCAACAGTAACACCTGCCTGGGCAAACGAAAGCGGAAGGCGACCGACAATACCAGCAAAGATAATTAAACTAATACCGTTGCCTAAACCATACTGGGTTAGCTGTTCACCAAGCCAGATTACAAACATGGTGCCGGCTGTTAAGGTAATAATTAATGAGATCATGGCCAAAGGATCAGAGGTGGTAATAAGCGACTGGCGAGATAACATTAATAGAATAAAGAACCCTTGAAGAATACAGATTGGTAGAGTGGCCAAACGGGTGTACTGGTTTATTTTTTCACGCCCATATTCACCCTCTTTACTTAGTTCTTTAAGACTGGGAATAGACATGGTTAAAAGATTAAAAATAATGGAAGCGGTAATGTAAGGACCAATGCCCAAAGCAAGAATTGAGAAGTTTGCCAAACTACCACCGGAGAAAATATCTATAAGAGAAAGGAAAGCAGAACCAGAAAAGAGATTTTTTATTGCCTCTAAGTTAACACCAGGGGCGGGAATGTGGGCCACAAAACGATATAGAGCCAGTAACCCCAAGGTAAAAAGAAAACGTTTTCTTAAGTCTTTTTGTTTGAAGAGTCCTTTAAAATAGTTTAGAAACTTTGACATACGGACTATTTTACCTGTCCGCCTTGTTTTTCGATAGCCTTAACTGCACCCACAGAACAGGGCAGTTCTACTATTAAGGATTTTTCTAATTTTCCTGAAGCAATTACTTTTAGTCCGTATTTTTCGGTTTTTTTGGGGTGAAGCTTTAAGGTTTCAATTGTTGTTTTTAGGTTAACCTTGGAGCCTGCTTTAAAACTATTTAGCCTGGTGAGATTTATGATAATTGGTTGGGGTTTAATAGATTTAAAACGACCCTTACCTTTAATGAAAGGGGTTCTACGAATAAGAGGTAGCTGACCACCTTCGAACCAAACTGGAATTTTGCTTCTAGACTTTTGCCCTTTTTGACCACGACTAGAGGTGTGACCACCCTTGCCGGAACCATAGCCCCTACCCAAACGTTTTTTTGGCCTTTGAATGATTTTTGGTAGATTAGATAAGTCCATGTTATTTTGTTTTTTTGGCTTTCTTGGGGCGCCTCATTAACTTGTATTTGTTGCTAAGTAGTTCTATTTGTCTAAGGGCCGTAAAAGTGGCTTTGGCGCTAGTAGATTTGTTGTTTGATCCAAGCATTTTAGTAACAATGTTGGTTATACCAGCAGCCTCTACAATTGTTCTAACAGCTCCGCCAGCAATTAAACCTGTTCCTTTTGGAGCTGGCTTAAGAAGAACCATGGCGGCCTTGAACTTGGCTTTGGTTTCAAAAGGAATTGTACCGTTAACAACAGGAATGGTTACCAGATCTCTGTTAGCTAGTCTAATGGATTTTTTAATGGCATCGGCTACATTTGGAGCCTTGGTTTGACCCAAACCAACTTTACCCTTTTTGTCACCCGTTACTACTAAAGCAGAAAAAGAAATATTGTTGCCACCTTTAGTTTTCTGACTGACTCTTCGAATTTCTAAGACTTGTTCAAAATTGTCCGACTGTTCTCTTTGTTGATAGTTTGAGTTATTGCTTGGTGCTTGAGTTGCCATTTTTTATATTTTAATTTCTGAAGATCTAATTGCATCTGCTAGGGCTTTGATTCTACCATGGTATTTATAATAACCCCTATCTAGTACAACAGCGGTGATTTTCTTTTCCTTTAATATAGCAGCCATATCTTGGCCAATTTTTATAGCTTGTTCAGTTTTTTTCATTCCCTTTAGTGGCTTGTTTTTAGAGGTAACCTCTGCTTGTACTTTCCCTTTTAGGTCGATTACTTGAGCTGAGATGTGCTTTATGGACCTGGTTACAACCAATCTAGGAAGACTAGACTTAGCCCTGAGCTTACCTCTGACTCTGGTTTTTCTTTTATCTTTTAGTATTGTTAGTTCTTTTCTGTTCATAGTTTTAAGCTGTTGCTGCTTTGGCCGCTTTTCCGGGTTTTCTTAATACCTCTTCGTCTGCATAGCGGACACCCTTACCCTTGTAAGGTTCCGGTGGTCTTAGAGCTCTAATATTTGCGGCTACTTGACCTACAAGCTGTTTATCTATCCCCGATACGAACATCTTGTCATTACCTTCTAATTTTATTTCTATTCCATCAATTTTTTTGAAGACAATAGGGTGAGAGAATCCAAGAGTAAGAGAAATGCCTTCTGGGTGTGGAGTAACACGATAACCGGTACCTACCAACTGAAGTTCTTTTTCATAGCCTGAAGTAATTCCAATCATGATATTTTGAACCAAACTTCTTATTAAGCCATGTAGAGCCCTGGTTGCAGGAAGGTCATCTTTTCTTTCTACTAATATTAAACCCTCTTCTTGTTTTAGAGTGATCTTTCTTGGTATGGAACAACTTAAAGTTCCCTTTGGACCCTTGGCTGTGACTATATCTCTATCTAGATTAATAGTAACGCCCTCTAGAATGTGGATTGGTTTTCTGCCTATACGACTCATTTAATATACTTTACAAATAATTTCCCCACCAAGTTTTTCTTTTCTTGCTTTTTTGTCTGTCATTACTCCTTTAGAGGTGGTGACTATGGTAATACCAGTACCAGAAAGAGAGTTGGGGATTTTTCGCGTAGAGGAATAAATTCTTACACTGGGCTTACTTATACGCTTAATGCTAGTAATTGCAGGGGTACCATTTATGTATTTAAGGGTAATGATTAATTTTTTCTTAGATGTTTCCTTTTTGCCTTCAATATTGACATCACTTAGATAGTCATTCTTGAAAAGAGTGTCAGCTATGGCGTATTTGATATTAGAGTAGTTAGCCGAAACAGCTTCTTTTTTAGCGCTGTAGCCGTTTCTTATTATGGTTAAAAGGTCTGCAATTGGGTCCATTTTATTTACTTGATTTATATACTCCTGGTAACTCGCCTTTTTGAGCTAATTTTCTAAAACAAAGACGGCAAACTCCAAAAAGACGAATGAATCCCCTAGGTCGACCACATAACTGGCAACGATTTCTGTTTCTGGTTGAGTGGTTCACCAACTTTTTTGTTTTGGCGATTTTGCTTTTTTTTGCCATATTTATTTTTTAGTTTCTTCTTTTTCAAAAGGCATGCCAAGAGCTTCTAGTAGCATAAGCGCTTCCTCTGGATTTTTGGTAGAGGTGGTAATACTAATTTCTAACCCCTGCACCTTGCTAATTTTATCATAGTCCACCTCTGGAAAGATAATTTGCTCATTTAACCCTAGTGTGTAATTCCCTTGATTGTCAATTTTTTTACGGCTAACTCCTTGAAAGTCTTTTAGCCTTGGCATAACTATGTTGACAAATTTTTGGAAAAAATCATACATTAGATTACCTCTTAAAGTGGTTTTTAAGCCCACAATATCACCTTCACGTAAATCAAAACCCGCAATTGATAGGCGAGCTTGGGTCTCTACAGGTGCCTGACCAGAGATTGCAGACATCCATTCTTTGGTTTTCTTAAGCAAATCTTTGTCGTTTTTAAAATCTCTAGAGCTGGTGTTTATGGTTATTTTAACTATTTTAGGAACAGCCTCAACACTTGAAACCTTTAGCTTGTCTTTAAGTTCGGGTCTTATAACTTTCTGGTATTTATCTTTTAGACTTTGGCTCATTTTTTGGTTGATTCTAATGTTTTAATGACTTGACCGCAACGACGACAGATTCTTAGCTTTGGTTTTTTAGTAATGTCAAAACCTATTCTGGTTGTTTTTTGACAACTGGAACAAATAATAGCTATGTTGGCTGTAGGAATTGGGCGTGGAAGTTTAGTCTTACTGCCTGGTTTCCCTGCGGCTGCCTTTATATGACGGGTATATAAATTCTTTCCTTCTACAACTACCTTATCCATTTTAGGAAGAAGTTGAATTATTTTACCAGCCTGACCCTTGTCTTTACCAGAGGTTATTTTTACTTGATCGTTTACTTTAAATTTATACATATTTGTTTTTTGTTTATAAGACTTCTGGTGCTAATGAGGCTATTTTGGCAAAGCCTTTATCTTTTATTTCTCTGGCAATGGGTCCAAAAATACGAGTTCCAATTGGAGTCTTAGAATCAATTGACTCCAAGATTACCACGGCGTTATCGTCAAATTTAATGTAGGTTCCATCAGGTCTTCTTGTTTCTTTTCTGGTACGCACAATAACGGCTTTAACTACATTTTTGTCTTTTACTTGGCCATTGGGGTCGGCGCCTTCTACGGCAGCGGTTACGATATCTCCTATATATCCAAACCTTCTTCTGGAGCCACCGTGCACAAGAATTACCTTAACCTTTTTGGCCCCTGAGTTGTCTGCTACTAGTAGGTTTGAGCGAAGTTGAATCATTTATTTAATAATTTTGATAACTGAAAAACGTTTATGGCGACTCATTGGTTTTATTTCTTCGATTTGGACTTTATCTCCCGCTTTGGCACTCATATCGTTGTGAACTATGTATTGTTTAGTTTTTTTGGTACGTTTCTTGTATTTGGGGTGAACAACAATTCTATTAACTGTTACCACAGCACTCTTTTCCATAGAAGCTTTTTTAACGGTTCCCATTAATTTCTTTTTCATATTTTTGTAAGCTCTTGAGCTATTTGTTTTTTAATTGGCTTATGTGCATTAGTATTTTTTTCTCTACCAGCCTTAATGTTGATTCTGGTCATGGTATATTTTTTCCTTAGCTCAGCTAGAGAGTCGGGTGCTTTTTTGGTGGTCTTCTTTTTGGTTGCCATTATTTAGTTATAAATTTTGTATTTAATGATATTTTGTGACCAGCTAATCTAAAGGCCTCTTTGGCTACTAACTCTGGAACGCCAGATAGCTCGAAGAGTATTCTACCAGGTCTTACTACGGCTACGTAACCCTTAATATCTGCTTTACCAGAACCCATTCTAGACCCAGCGCTTTTGCAGGTGTATGGTTTGTGTGGAAAAACACGAAAGTATAGTTTACCAAGACGCTTAGTGTGGTGAGTAATGGTTCTTCTACTTGACTCTATCTCTTCTGCTGTAAGCCAACCACCAGAGATGGCTTTAATACCATAATCACCAAAAGACAACTTGTTTCCACGACCAGACATGCCCTTCATTGAGCCTCTGAATTCTTTTCGGTATTTGCTTCTTTTTGGTTGCAACATGTTATTTAACTATATCTCCTGTATATACCCAAACCTTTATGCCCACATAACCTGAGCGGGTAAGGGCGGGTTTTTCTGAATAATCAATGTTAGCTCTAATTGTTTGGGTGGGAACTCTTCCTTGCTTGTAGGTTTCGGTTCTAGCGATATCGGCACCGTTGATTCTGCCTGAAAAAGTAACTTTAATACCCTTAGCCCCGGCACTCATGGCCTTTTCTATGGCCTGACTTACGGCTCTTCTGTGCGGGTAACGGCGCTCTATTTGGCTAATTAACCTGTCTAGAACTAAAGCAGAAGACACGTCTGGATTCTGTACCTCTTCTGGATGAAGATTAATTTTAATAGGATGATTCTTGGGTGGAGTCTCTGTGCCTAATACTAGTTTGTTTAGTTCTTTTTTTAGAATATCTAAACCAGAGCCACCACGACCAATAACCACACCAGGGCGAGAAACAAACACATGAATGTCAACTGTATTAATTGAACGCTTTATTTCAGTATGGGTTATACCTGCTAAATTTAATCTTTTCTCTAAAAATCTTCTAATTTTATTATCTTCTAGCAATTGCCTTGGATAAGTCTTTGCGTCTGCATACCAAGTAGACTTGGTCTTGAAGATTTTTCCTAATCGAAAAGCGGTGGGGTGAACTTTTTGTCCCATGGTTATTTTTTAGTAACTTTTAATATTAATGTTAAATGACTGGCTATTTTTTGATAAGGCTTAACTCTACCCCTACCAGCAAAACGAACAAACTTTAAAACCCTACCCTTGGTTGCAAAGGCTTTTTCTATTTTTAAGTCTTCTGGTGCTAATTTATGTTGGTCAGCTGCGTTACCCAAGGCCTGCTTAAGCAGTTTAATAACTGGCTTAGCTGCTATTTTACTTGAAAGCCCAAGTTCGTTTATGGCGTCTTGAGGGTTTTGGCCAATAAGACTTTCTAGAATTAAGTTAGCCTTTCTGGGTGTAACTGATGCGTGGCTAGCCTTAGCTATAATGGTATTTTCTTTCGTTTTTGTTTTCATTATGTTTTTGTCATGACTCTCTTGGTCATACGACCATGACCTCTAAATGTTCTTGTGGGGGAAAATTCACCTAATCGGTGACCTACCATGTTTTCTGAAACAAAAACTTCTGGAAACAATTTTCCATTATGAACCAAGAATGTGAAACCCACAAATTCAGGTGGAATCTGGCTTTGTCTGGCCCAGGTCTTAATAGGTTCTTTTTTGCCAGAAGTAGTCATTTTAGCCACTTTCTTAGCTAATTTTTCATCTACATATGGTCCTTTTTTACTGCTTCTTGCCATGGTTATTATCGACGTTTTTGATGTCTTGATTTGATTATTAATTTATTAGAGTATTTCTTTTTCTTTCTGGTCTTTTTACCTAAGGTCTTTTTACCCCAAGGACTCTTAGGAGATGACATGCCAATACCAGACCGGCCTTCTCCACCACCGTGAGGATGAGATCCAGGGTGTTGTGCTACACCCCTAACGGTTGGTCTTATACCCATAAGTCTCTTTGTACCTGCCTTGCCTAACTTTCTATGCTTGTGTTCCTGATTACTTAAGGCCCCTATGGTAGCTTTACAGTTTGGCTTAAAGGCTCTTATTTCCCCCGAAGGAAGCTTAACCAAGATTTTACCTTCTTCTTTAGACTGTACTTGGGCATGGTTTCCGGCTGAACGAACCATTTGAGCACCTTTTCCAGGCATAATTTCTAGATTGTGAATTGGTGTGCCCACTGGAACGTTGACCAAAAAGCAGTTGTTACCTGGTTTTATGTCTGTGGTTTCGGCAGAGATAACGGTATCACCTACTTTTAAATCTTTAGGTGCAAGAATGTAGTTTTTTAGACCGTTGGCGTAGAATAAAAGTGCAATGTTGGCAGTGCGGTTTGGGTCGTATTCTATTGAAGCTACTCTGGCTGGAATACTAAGTTGATTTCTTTTCCAGTCAATTGTTCTTAAAAAGCGTTTTTGACGACCACCTTGATGACGGACGGTTATTTTACCAGAATTATTCCTGCCTGAGTGCTTAGGATTTAGTTTGTAAAGATTTTTGGTTTTTTTAGTTTTCATAAGATTACTTGGTTGACACGTCGAATAAATCTATTTTCTGCTTTGGCTTTAATTGAACTATGGCTTTCTTGACAACTTTCACCTTGATGGTCTTCTTGGTTTTTCGTGATTTTTTGACCATAGGTTTTGACTTAACGGTTCGTACCTTTACAACATTTACCGAAAATGTTTCTTCTATAGCTTTTTTAATTTGGTGTTTATTAGCCTTTGGGTTAACTTTAAAAGTGTATTTATTGTAAGCGGTTTCTTGCAAGCTTTTTTCAGAGACAATTGGAGAAATTATTACGGGTAAGTTTTTCATAGGTATGAGCTTAGTTTGTTTTTGATAAACTCTAGAGCCTTAGGAGTAAAAAGAAGCTTTTTTGACTGCAATACATGATAAGCATTTAACTGATCTACCGGCATAATCTTAGCAGTCTTTATATTTGAGAAAGCTTTAAGCAAGGCAGCGGAAGCCTGATGTTGAACTAAGGTAAAGGAATGGCTTGGAATTTTTTTGACTATTTCTTTGGTTTTTATTAAGTCTCCAGTTGGGGGCTTAAAAAGAGATAAGGCTTTATTTTTTTGGTGAATGGAAAGAGCACCAACCAAAGCTTTGTTTTTCATCTTTGAATTTAGTTTCTTTCTTTTTGGTCTTAGCCCTGTAGGGCCATGAGTAATACCACCGCCAACGAATATAGGGGCGGAAAGAGCACCATGCCTGGCATTACCAGTTCCTTTTTGTTTGTAAATCTTTCTTCTAGAAGCGACTATCTCTCCTCTGGTTTTGACCTTAGAAGTGTCTTGGTGAGAGTTGGACTGAAAAACGTAAATTGCCTGAGCTAATAGGTCTTCTGAGACCTTAACGTTAAAAACGGCAAAGTCTGAATCGGCTGTGTCCCGACTAGAAGTCGAGGATCTTTGGATGGTTTTTATCTTTTTAGTTGCCATATTATTCTGTGATAGTTATTTTTACTAGACTATTTCTTGCTCCAGGAATTAAACCTGAAATAGAAAGATCACCTGTTTCTTTATCAAAAGAGACTATTTTTAAATTAGTTATATTAATAGCTTGACCACCGTGCCTACCAGCCATTTTTTTGCCTGGTAAAACCCTACCTGGAGTTGTGCCCCGGCCAATAGATCCAGGTGCCCTTCTTCTGTCTGACTGACCATGGGTTCTGGGTCCGGCTGCAAAACCCCAACGCTTAATGGTACCGGTGAAACCTTTACCTTTAGATGTGCCTGTAACACTTATGGTTGAACCTGGAACCAGTATTTTTTCTGGGTCAAGTTGATCTGACTTAATTTCTTTAATGAACTTAGGGGTAAATTTAACATCGTTCTTTTTTAGTAAACCAGCAAGGGGTTTATTGGCAGGTTTTTTTTTCTTGCCAATGCCAACAATTGTAGATGTGTAGTTGTTTTTTTCTAGGGTGCGAAGGTCTAGTGCCGTATGTGTTGGAACTTTAAGTAATGTTATAGGAACTCTCTTGCCTTCTAAAAAGACTTGAGACATTGAAAGCTTGGTAGCGTATATCTGTTTTATCATTTTTATTATCTATGGAGCAAAAACGCCCTACATTTTGATCTCTATACCCACACCAGCAGGAAGATCTAGGTGTTGAAGTGAGTCTATAGTCTTGTTGGTTGGCGAAACTATGTCTATTAATCTTTTGTGGGTCAGAACCTCAAAATGTTCACGAGCGTCTTTGTCTGTATGAGGGCTAGTGGTGACAACAATACTTTTCTTTCTGGTAGGCAGAGGAACGGGTCCAACTACCTGAGCTCCGGAAACCAAAGTGGTTTGGATTATTTTGTTGGCAGCTTCGTCTATTACTCTGTGGTCGAAGGATTTAAGTCTGACTCTGATTCTTGGTTGATTGGTGGCTGCCATAAAACAAACTCATTACTAATTTTAGTCTGATATTTTAGTAACTACACCAGCTCCAACGGTCATACCACCTTCGCGGATAGCGAATTTTGAGCCTACTTCGATAGCCACTGGATTAATTAACTGAATAGTTACATTTGCGTTATCTCCTGGCATTATCATTTCTACTCCTTCGGCCAATGTCATATCACCAGTAACATCGGTAGTTCTAATGAAAAACTGAGGTTTGTAGCCAGAAAATATTGGAGTGTGGCGCCCACCTTCGTCTTTAGACAGAACGTAACACTCTGCTTCAAACTTTTTATGAGGAGTAATAGACCCAGCTTTGGCTAAAACCTGGCCACGCTCTATGTCTTTTTTCTCTATACCTCTTAGAAGAATTCCTGCGTTATCTCCGGCCTGACCCTGGTCAAGAGTTTGGTGGAACATTTCTACGCCTGTAACCACTGATTTTTTGGTGTCTTTTAGACCAACTATTTCAATTTCTTCACCAACCTTGACTACACCTCTGTCGATTCTGCCGGTTACAACTGTACCACGACCCTTAATGGAAAAGACGTCTTCTACTGGCATTAGGAAAGGCTTGTCTAACTCTCTTACTGGGGTTTCTATCCATGTATCAACGGCCTCCATTAGCTTCATAATGCCCTCTTGAGCTTCTTTGTCGCCTTCTAAGGCTTTTAGAGCAGAAACTCTTATTACTGGAGTCTCTTCTGAGTATTCGTACTTAGTTAAAAGCTCCTTAATTTCCATTTCAACAATGTCTAGAAGTTCTTTGTCGTCAACAGCATCTACCTTGTTTAGGGCAATAACCAGTCTAGGTACATTTACCTGTTTGGCTAACAATACATGCTCTTTAGTCTGAGGCATAACACCATCGGTAGCGGCAATAACTAGAATAGCACCGTCCATTTGAGCGGCACCGGTAACCATGTTCTTGATATAGTCTCTATGACCTGGGGCGTCGATATGGGCGTAGTGGCGGGCTTTTGTTTCGTAAGGAACGTGACTAATGTTAATAGTAACACCACGCTCTTTTTCTTCTGGAGCGGAGTCAATTTGGTCAAAATCCATGGCTGTGGCTAAGCCTTGGGCTGCCAGGGTGTTGGTGATTGCAGCTGTAAGTGTGGTTTTACCGTGATCTACGTGACCAATGGTGCCAATATTAACGTGAGGTTTTGTTCTACTAAATGAAGCCATGTTTTTATATTTTTATAATTAATAAGACGTAGGAGTACTAGTCTTGTGATATTTTAACAGATTTAGCTATTTTTGTGTACCCCCAGGTTCTGAGGTCAATTTTTCAGCCAAATTGGCTGGTAATTGTTCGTAATGGCTTGGTTCAACATATGGGTCAGCACGGCCAGCGGTTAAAGATCTTAAAATTGTGGTGTACGAACCAAGTTCGGAAAGGGGGACCTGGGCAGTAATAACACGGGAATTACCTCTTTGAGCTGAGCCTGATATTTGCCCACGCTTACTTGAAAGGTCGCCAATTATGTCTCCCATGTATTCTTCTGGAGTTGTGACCTCTACTTTCATGATTGGTTCTAACAGAACTGGGCCAGCCAACTTAACTGCCTGCTGAATTGCTTGGATTCCGGCTATCTTGAAAGCAATATCAGAAGAGTCAACGTCGTGGAAGGTGCCGTCTACTAAGTCGACTTCTATGTCTACTACTGGGAAACCGGCAATAATGCCATTTTCACAGGCCTCTTTAACACCCTTACCTACAGAAGGAATAAACTCTTTTGGAATAGCTCCACCAACAATTTTGTTGTTGAAGACCAAACCGGTACCTCTTTCCATTGGCCTAACATTAATAACACAGTGCCCGTATTGACCTCTACCACCAGATTGTTTAATGTACTTACCCTCTACTTTGTTTACATCTTTGGTTATGGTTTCCCTGTAGGCAACCTGAGGTTGACCGGTGTTAGTAAAGACATTAAATTCTCGTCTTAGTCTTTCCACCAAAATTTCTAAATGGAGCTCGCCCATACCGGAAATAATTGTTTGGCCAGTTTCATGATCGGTTTTAATTTTAAAAGTTGGATCTTCTTCTGAAAGTTTTTTAAGCGCAAGCCCAAGTTTTTCTTGGTCTGCTTTGGTTTTGGGCTCAATGGCTAAGGAAATAACTGGTTCTGGAAAAGAGATTGATTCTAAAACTAGGGGGTGGGCTGTGTCGCCCAAAGTGTCACCGGTAGAGGTATTTTTTAAACCCACTATAGCCACAATTTCCCCGGCCCTAGCTTCTGTTATTTCTTCACGACTATTGGCGTGCATTAAAAGCAATCTACCTAAACGCTCTTTTTCACCCTTGGTGAAATTAGAAACATATGAACCTGATTTTAAAACTCCGGAATAGACGCGAACGTAGGTAAGTCGACCAACGTGAGGGTCGGTTTGAATTTTAAACGAGAGGGCTATGGTAGGTTCGTCAATATTGGGTTTTCTTGATTCATTTTCCTTGGTATTTGGGTTAATACCAGTGACAGCTTCTACATCTACAGGGCTAGGAAGAAGATCAACAACCGCGTCTAGTAAAGGTTGAACACCCTTGTTTCTTAGAGATGAACCTGGAAATACTGGAATAAGAATGTTGCCAATGGTAGCTTTTCTTAGGGCCATTTTGATTTCTTTTACGTCTAAGTCTTCTCCATTAAGATATTTTTCTAGTAAGGCATCGTCCGTTTCGGCAATGGTTTCAATTAATTTATTTCTTTCTGTTTCTACCTTGTCTTTTAGTTCTTCCGGAATGTCATCGGTAACCTCATAGGCTGCTCCGGTTTCGTCACCTTGCCAGATAATTGATTTTTTCTCTAGTAGAAGATACATACCTTTAAAGCTGTTTTCTACCCCTATTGGCAGGGCAAGAATAGCGGTTTTTGCCCCTAATTTTTCGTTCATGTCTTTTATTGTTCCAAAGAAGTCAGCACCAAGAACGTCCATTTTGTTTACAAAAGCAATTCTGGGAACTTTGTATTTATTTGCCTGGCGCCAAACTGTTTCTGTCTGAGATTGAACACCGGAACTTGCGTCTAGTACTGAAACTGCTCCGTCTAGAACCCTTAAAGATCTTTCTACTTCTGCAGTAAAGTCAACGTGGCCGGGAGTGTCAATAATGTTAAAACGATGCTCGCCTTTTATAACAGAACCTTCTAGTGCTGGTGTCCAGAAAGCGGTGGTGGCGGCAGAGACAATGGTTATACCACGCTCTTTTTCTTGATCCATCCAGTCCATTTGAGTATCGCCTTCGTCTATATTACCAATTTTGTATGTCTTGCCGGTGTAAAAAAGAATTCTTTCGGTGGTGGTAGTTTTACCGGCGTCGATATGGGCAATAACACCAATGTTTCTAACCCTGTCTAAGGGAATTTCATTTTTCTGGTTGTCTGTTTTTGTAGCCATGTTTTATTTATAGGTGAAAAAAATAAACTGCCCCTTATATAAAGCAGTTTACCTTATGCACTTACAAGTATTTTAACACCTTTCGCCCGCAAATTAAAGCAACTTGCGACCCCGGAGCGCAACTTGCCTTGCGCTCCGGGGTCGCAATTAGATATAGTTAAGTTGTGCCAAGAAGAAAAGTACCGCTGGTAACAGATGAACTTTATCATGTAATCAATCGTGGCAATAATTCAACTTTGATTTATAAGGACAAGTGGGATTATAAAAGATTTCTTTCTACTCTTAATTTTTACCGCTATTCAGATAGCCCGACACGCTTTTCAAATTTTCTTTTGCTTCCTCAAAGTGAAAGGTTAAGTATTCTTAATAACATGGAGAAAGAAAATGAAAAACTAATTGATATTTTGTCGTTTTGCTTAATGCCAAACCATTTTCACTTCTTATTGAAGCAAAAAATTGATAATGGAATTACCAAATTCATAGGTGCAGTGTCTAACAGCTACTCTCATTACTTTAATACTAAACACAATAGAATGGGGGCTTTGTTTGGTGGGCGTTTCAAATCTATTAGAATAGAATCAAGCGGACAATTAGTTCATGTAAATAGATATATTCATCTTAACCCATACTCAAGTTCTGTGGTTAAAAGTACCAAGGATTTGTTCTCCTATCCTTATTCATCGTTGCCGGAATATCTAGGCGATATGAAAGAAGGGTGGTGTGAAAAAGATACTATTTTGTCGTCTTTTAAGGACACTGACGATTATCGGGAATTTATAGTTGATCAAGCAGACTACCAACGTAGTTTAGATATCATTAAACACCAAACTCTAGAGTAACATTACGCCTTGCGCTCCGGGGTCGCAATACCTTATGGGGTGGGGATATTACCAAACCAGCGTAACGATCGTTAGTGTGGATTGGTATGTGAAAGGCGGGGTGTGTGGGGAAGTTTGGGTTACCAGCGGAAGTGACTACCAGCGGAAGTGGGCGAAGGCGCGGTTGGCTTCGGCCATTTTTTGAGTGTCTAGTTTTTTCTTCATGGTAACGCCCTGGCTTTGGTAGGCGTCTAGGATTTCAGCGGCTAGTTTCTCTCCAAAAGTGTGAAACTCGCTGTTTGGTTTCTGTCTGGCTGCTTGAACTAACCATCTGACGGCTAGGGTTTGTTTTCTTTCTGGTCTTATTGCCATAGGTACTTGGTAACTTGCACCACCTACTCTTCTTGATCTAACTTCCATTTGAGGAGAGATGTTTTCCATTGCCTCTGTTAGAACTTCTAGTTCGTCTTTTTTTGTCTTCTCTTTAATTATCTGAAGAGCGCTATATACGTGCTTTTGGGCAATGGTTTTTTTACCATCGTACATGCAAGAATTAGTTATTTTGGCCACTAGTTCAGAATCGTATGTGAAATCTTTAAGTATTTTTCTTTTGGGGGCTTTTTTTGTTCTCATTTTATATATTTAATTTTATGCTGATTCAGTAGCTGCATCTACTTTTCTTGCACCATACTTGGAACGGCTTGATTTTCTGCCTTCTACCCCGGCGGTGTCTAGCTTACCACGGACAATGTGGTACTTAACACCAGGCAGATCCCTAACGCGGCCGCCGCGAATTAAGACAACAGAATGTTCTGCAAGATTATGACCTTCACCCATAATGTAGGCGGTAACTTCTTGACGATTACTAAGTCTAACTCTGGCAACTTTTCTAAGAGCAGAGTTAGGTTTTTTAGGAGTCATTGTTTTTACCTGAAGACAGACACCACTTTTGTGGGGGTTTAACGTGTCGGTCATGCGACGTTTGACTGAGTTGAAACTTTTACGCATAGCAGAAGCCTTGACTTTTTTCTTAAGACTTTTTCTTTTGCGTTTTACTAACTGGTTAATTGTAGGCATAAGTGTGAAGAGTATTTTATCAGACAGTATCAAAACTTGCCCTGGCTTTGTTTGAGGGGATTAACCTACCAATAATAACGTTTTCTTTTAGGCCAATTAAGTTATCAACTTTGCCCTGAAGGGATGCGTTGGTCAACACCTGGGTTGTGTCTTGGAAAGAGGCGGCTGATAACCATGAATCAGTATACAAAGAAGCTCTTATTGTGCCTAAAATTAAGGTGGTGGCAGATGCAGGTTCACCACCTTGGGCAATAGCTGCTTCATTAGCTCTTTCTAAGAAGCCCTTGGAAACTATTTCACCTGGAATGAGAGAGGTGTCTCCAACTGTGTCGATTTTAACTCTGTCACACATTTGCTTAACAATAACTTCAAAATGCTTGTTGTGAATATTGATTCCCTGAGAGGCATAGATTGACTGTATTTCCTTGATTAGATAAGCTTGAGAAGCCCTAAGTCCTCTAATATTCAAAAGTTTCTTTATATCTATTCCACCAGAAGCCAGTTGTACACCTACCCCAACCAAGTCTCCGTTGGAAACGTTTAAGTTTTGAACCACGGGAACCAGGTAATCTCTGCTTTCCTCCTTTGAGTTTGTAGGCGTAATGGTTACCCTATTTCCATTGTCTGTTTCTTTAATACTTACCTTACCAGATACTTCGGATACTGGAGAAAGAACTTTAGGTGTTCTGACCTCAAATAGCTCGGTGACTCTAGGTAACCCTTGGGTCACGTCTAACCCGGCAACCCCACCAGAGTGCTTAGTTCTCATGGTTAGCTGAGTGCCTGGTTCACCAATTGACTGAGCAGCAATTACCCCAACTGGGTCACCGATAACTGCCTGGGTGTTGGTGGCGTAGTTGAAACCGTAACAATTTATACACATTCCAGATTTTAACTTACAGGCCAAAGGAGTACGGACATAAACTATTTTAACCTTGGCTTTAACAATTTTTTCTGCCACATCTTCATCTACTGTATGACCTTTTTTGACCATAACTTTTTTGGTTTTTGGATCAACAATTTTCTTGGTGGTAAACCTACCTATAATTTGTCTTACGAATTTGACTGGTCCTAGCTCGTCCAAACTTACTTCTAAACATTCTTTGGTACCACAGTCTTCAGAGCGGATAATGGCGTCGTGGCTGACATCTACTAAACGCCTGGTTAGATAACCGGCATCTGCAGTTCTTAAAGCAGTATCGGTCAAACCTTTCCTGGAACCTCTAATGGCATTAACATACTCGAAAATTGACAGTCCCTGACGGAAGTTACCCTTGGTAGGAAGTTCTACAAAATTACCCAATGGATCTACGTTTATTCCTCTCATTGCTGACAACTGCTTAATGGTATTTTTAGTAATACGACCCATACCAGTATCTATGATTAATCTAACTGGATTATCCTGTGAGAATGATTGCCAGGTTTTTTCTGTTAAATCTTCGGTTGTAGCCATCCACATTTGAATTACCAGCTTCTTCCTTTCGTCATTGGTGATAAGTCCTAATTTATAGTTATCTTCAATTTCTTTTGCTTTACCATTGGCTTCCTCTATGACTTTGTCTTTTTCTTTGTATATCTCGTTGTCTGATATAGCAAATGACAAACCAGATAGTGTGCCTGTTTCAAAGCCCAAGTCTTTTACTGCGTCAATTAGTATGACCACGTCTTTACTGTCAAGCTGGTCTATGGCTTTTTCAAACATGGCACTTATTTCTTTTCTGGTTAGACCATGATTTATGAAATCCCATTCTTTAGGCAATATTTCGTTGAAGATAATTCTACCTGCGGTGGTTTCAGTAATTTCTTTTGATTCTGGCAATAAACGAACGTTTATTAATTGGCGGAAACTGATTGTACCTGTTTGGTAGGCTCTTTTGGCTTCTTTTTGAGAAGAAAAAACATTAGGCATTTTAGGGAGTTTAGGATCGTGCGAGGTAAGGTAATAAATACCAATTGCCATTTCTTTTTTGTCTGGAATACTTTCTGGATGTCCGTCTGATGGTTTAAGAAGGTTTTTTTCTGGAAGCATGTACTTGATTGCTTCTTTTTTAGCCTTTTTAGTTAGAGGTACATGAACGGCCATTTGATCTCCGTCAAAGTCGGCATTGAAACCTGCACAGACTACGGGGTGTAGCCTAATGGCCGATCCTTCTACCAGTATGGGCCAAAAGGCCTGAATGGAGAGCTTGTGTAGTGTAGGAGCACGGTTAAGAAGAACTGGATGTTTCCTGGTGACTTTTTCAAGTATGTCAAAGACTTCTGGTTGATGTTTTTCTATTAGATCTTTGGCAGCTCTTACGTTTGGAGCCAGATCTTGTTTAATGACTTCATGGAGAACAAATGGCTTAAACATTTCTAAGGCCATATCTTTTGGAATTCCACATTCGTTTAGTTTTAATTCTGGACCAACCACAATAACTGAACGACCAGAGTAATCTACTCTCTTCCCAAGTAAGTTTTGGCGGAAACGGCCCTGCTTACCCTTTAGGGTGTCAGACAGACTTTTAAGAGTTCTGCCAGCCCTGGTTCTTCTGCTAGTTTTAGCTTGAGAGGCGTCAATTAAAGAGTCAACTGACTCTTGTAGCATTCTTTTTTCATTCCTTACTATTATGTTTGGAGCTCCCAAATCTAAAAGATGCTTAAGTCTGTTGTTTCTGTTAATAACTCTTCTATACAGATCATTAGAATCAGAGGCAGCAAACCTGCCACCAGATAGCTGAACCATTGGTCTTAAGTCTGGAGGCATTACCGGTAGTACACGGAGAACCATCCATTCTGGGTTGACTCCAGCATACAAAATCCCTTGGGCGACTTGAAGTCTTTTGGTGGCTTTTAATCTCTTGGCTTCTGAATTGCTATTTAACTCTTCCTTTAGAGTCGCAACCAATGACTCCAAGTTAACCTTTTTAATTGCTTCAAGAATGGCCTCTGCTCCCATACCAACTGAAAGCCAGTCAATAACGTTGTAGTCTGTAAGCTTTTGATACTCTGTGTCCGAGAGGAGATCATTTGACTTTATCTGCCTAACTAGCGTTAATACTCTATTGTATATTTCTTCTGTCATGGTGATTTCTGATACCATTTGCTCTCTTTGAGACGCCACTTGTCTTTTTGTTTCTGTCTTTAACTCATCTATTTTTAAGACCAATTCGTCTTTTACCTTAACTTCTTTTTTAAGTTTAACTAGATCTTTTTTGGCAATTTCTTTAAACTTTGTTATTTGATCGTTGAAGGTTTTACGAATTTTGTCAGTTTTTTCTTCTGCTTCTGCTTCTATGGTTTTTAAAGCTTCTTTTTGTTTTTCTTCGTCTACTGAAAGAGTTAGATACTTGGAAAAATATATAACTGAAGTAAGACTTTTTGGGGGGATGTCCAACAAAAGAGATATTTTTGATGGTGCTCCCTTAAAGAACCAAACATGGCAAACTGGGGCGGCAAGTTCTATGTGGCCAACCCTTTCTCTTCTAACTCTGCTTTGAGTGACCTCTACACCACATTTGTCGCAGACAATACCTCTGAACCTAACCCTTTTATACTTTCCACAATAGCACTCCCAATCTTTGGTGGGTCCAAAAATTCTTTCGCAGAACAAACCATCTTTTTCTGGTTTCTGAGTTCTGTAGTTAATTGTTTCTGGTTTGGTGACCTCACCATTTGACCAACCACGAACATCTTCAGGTGATGCTAGACGTATTTTTAGACCAGAGAATGTAGCGGGGTTGTTCATAGGTTATTTATCGTTATCTTTATTATTAACTTCTTCAACAGGTTCCTCTTCTTTTTCTTTATCTTCTTTTTCCTCAGTGATATTACTAGATGCGTGTTCTGGTTTTTCTTTTTCTTCTTCTTTTTGTATGCTTGTGTCTGTATCTGTATTACCTACTGGGAGCACAGACATACCAAGTGCATTTAATTCTTTTACTAGAACCTTGAACGACTCTGGGAGCGTTGATTCAGGAATAGGAAGACCTTTTACAATAGCTTCAAATGCTTTTGATCTACCCACAACGTCATCTGATTTAATAGTAAGCATTTCCTGAAGGACGTGGGCGGCTTTATGAGCTTCTAGTGCCCAAACTTCCATTTCTCCTAATCTTTGACCACCTCTTTGGGCCTTGCCACCTAATGGTTGCTGAGTAACCAAAGAGTATGGGCCAGTAGAACGAGCGTGAGTCTTGTCCTCTACCATGTGGATTAGTTTCAATATGTAGGCAACACCTGTAGCTGTTTCTTCAATGAACTTTTCCCCAGTCCTTCCGTCGTAAAGTTGCACTTTGCCAGAAACCGGTAGGCCTGACTCTAGCGAAAGTTTATTGATTTTTTCTTCTGGAATTTGCTCAAAAACCGGTACGGCGATCGTTTTGTTCTGAGCTTCTGCCGCTATGCCTAACTGGGCTTCTAGTAGTTGACCCAAATTCATTCTGGCCAATACTGATAAAGGTGAGATTATGATATCTATTGGGCGTCCACTAGCTAAATGAGGCATGTCTGACTTAGGAACAATTTTACTGATCACACCTTTGTTTCCGTGCCTACCTGCAAGCTTGTCACCCACAGTTATCTTTCTTAGCTGGGCTACTCTTACCTTAACCTGTTTGATTACTCCGGGGCTTAGTTCGTCTCCGCTTTCTCTGTCTAGGGTCTGAATGCTTACAATTACTCCCTGATCTCCGTGAGGAAGCCTAAGGGAAGTATCTCTAACTTCTCTGGCCTTTTCTCCAAAAATAGCTCTTAGCAGTCTTTCTTCTGCTGTTAACTCTGTCTCTCCTTTTGGAGCAATTTTACCCACTAAAATATCTCTTGGTCCTACAACTGAACCTGGAACGATTACTCCATCTAGCCCTAAGTATCTTAAGTCTTGTTCTGAAACATTAGGAATATCATTAGTTAATTCTTCAGGACCAAGCTTGGTGTCCATAACCTCTGCTGTATGCTCACTTATGTGGATAGATGATAAATAGTCTTTTTCTAAAAGCTCACTTGATACAACAATTGCATCTTCGTAACCCAAACCTTCGAACGACATGTAGGCTATAAGTAAGTTTTGGCCCAAAGCCAGTTCCCCATCGTCTGAAGCAGGTCCGTTGATTATCAGATCATCTACCTCAACTTTGTCACCTACTGCAACTAATGGGTTTTGAGAGTAGCAAGTGTTTTGTGATGTTCTATAGAACTTTCTAATTTCATACGTTTCAACGTCACCTTTGATTTGCACATATCCATAATCTGTTAATGTCTTATTTTTTTTGGCAATTTCTACATCTTTCTTTGAGATTTTTATACTTACATGCTGAGCGTCAGAGGAAATTACAGTTCCTGAATGACGGGCCTTGACCACCCAATCCATAGAACAGGCTATTACTTCTTCCATTCCTGTTCCAACAATAGGTGCCTCTGGCTTTAAAAGGGGAACAGCCTGTGTTTGCATGTGAGAACCCATTAAAGCTCTAATACCATCGTCGTGATGTACGAATGGAATAAGTGAGGCAGAGGTACCAACAACCTGCCTAGGAACAACGTCGATATACTGAACCTTGGTAACGTCTGCTTCTATAAATTCACCTTGGTAACGACAAGCAACCCATTTATCAGTAATGTAACCGTTTTCTTGTTTAACTTCAGCGTGGGTAATATAAAAATCCTCTTCATCGTCTGCTGTTAAATATTCAATTTCTTTGCCAACTTTCATTAACTGCTTGCCGTTTTTTGTTTCTTGATCTACTTTTAGGTAAGGAGCCTGAAGGAAACCAAATTTATTTACCTTAGTAAACAAGGCTAAATAGGTAACAAGCCCAATGTTTGGTCCTTCTGGAGATCTAATTGGGCCAATTTTAGAGTACTGACTGTTGTGGATATCTCTCATGGAGAAGCTAGCTCTTTCCCTGGTTACACCCCCTGGCCCCATAACGGTGGCTCTACGAACTGTGTCAATTTCGGATAGTGGGTTAACCTGGTCAAGTATGGCACTTAGGCGGTTTCTTCTGAAAAATTCCGCTATAGCAGCAACTACTGGTCTAGGATTAACAAAACTGGCAGGTGTATGAAGTTCCTCTGGTTTAGCAAGACTCATCTTTTCACGGATAGATCTTTCTAAACTTAGAAGCCCTCTTCTTAAAGAAGTTTGATCAACCAGTTCACCTACCTGGCGCAATCTACGATTTGCTAGATGGTCGATATCGTCGGTCTTACCTTTTCCGTTTTGAAGCGATATCAAGTACTTGATGGTTGCTACAATATCATCTTTTGTCAATGTGGTGGTGTCTGAACCAGTGGAATGGAAACCGGTTAGTTTTTTATTTATCTTGTATCTACCTACTTCCCCAAGATTATAGCGACGGTTATCGAAGAACATTTGTCTTAACAAGTTTTTTGCATTGTCTAGAACGGCAGGTTCACCCGGGCGAATCTTTTCGTAAAACTCTAATAAGGCTTCATCTGTGTTTGAGCTTAGGTCTTTGAGCAAGGTGGTGGCTACGTATGGACGATCTTCGTCTGTGTCGACTTCTGTGAACAAGTTTTCAATTTCCTCATTGGTTGAAAAGCCAATTGCTCTAAGCAGTGTGGTAGCAGAGATTTTTCTACGACGATCGATACGAACCGATAAGTGATCATTTTTACTTACCATAATCTCTATCCATGATCCGTGAATAGGTCTTATTTCGGCTTTGTAAAGGAAACGACCAGATTGAGGGTCAATTTCTTTAGTAAAGTAAACTCCGGGACTTCTTACCAACTGATTAATTACAACTCTTTCAACACCGTTAATAATGAATGTTCCAATAGATGTCATTAGGGGAATATCACCTAAGAAAACTCTTTTCTCTTGAGAATTGTTAGTTTTAAGATTGGTTAGTTTGGCGGTGGCCCACAAAGGAGCGTCAAAAGAGACACCTTTTTCCAATGATTCTTTTGGTGTAACCTTTGGGTCGCCTATTTGGTGGCCCAAAAATTCAAACTGAAAAGCAGTTCCGCTAAAGTCTTTAATTGGGTTTAGCCTTAAGAGTGATTGGCCTATGCGATTTTCAAGGAAGTCTGAGTAGGAATCTAGCTGTATTTTAACTAAATCAAGGGTAGGTAGTTTATGAGTTGTGTTTCCCCAATTTTCTCGTTTTTTTCTATGCATTGAAAGATTTGTGTTATTTAGCCTTCAGCTTTAATTAGGAACAGACAGAAAAAACCTGGCCATAAAGAACCCGGCCAGATTACTGACTATGATGGATATATTAACACTCCTGACTGGGTTTGTCAATTGCAATCTTTTTTTAGGTATGTGCAAATGTTTTGGTTATGCTCTTCTATTGTCTTTGCAAAATGCACCTGCCCCTTTGGATCGTGGAGATAAAACCAATAGTCAGAAGGCGTGGCTACAAAAGATGCTTTTATTGCACCAAAACCTGGGTTGGATATTGGCCCTGGTGGCAGGCCTAAGTATTTGTAAGTATTATAAGGAGAGGATATTGCCAAGTCATCTTTTGTTATGTTGTTTGCCCAGTAATCACAATTTAATTTTGAGCAGTTTTGGTTTGCCTTAACAAATTGAACTGTGGCGTCTATTTGAAGTGGCCAGTCTGCATTGATACGTTTTTTTATTACGCCAGCTATCTCTAACATTTCTTCTGGTTTACCAGCTTCTCTTTCAACTAATGACGCCAAAGTTATTGTGGACTCTAGTTGGTCTTTGGGAATAGAAAGACTGCTTATAGTTTTGTTGAACTGGGCAGTAAACATAGCTACTACTTCTTCTGTAGAACTATCTGGGTTTAGGGCGTATGTTTCTGGAAATATATACCCTTCTAGTTTTGATGTAGTAGAAACGAAATCTTGAACGGAGAAATTTGGGTTGGGTCCGTATTCGTTGAACGTTTGATCAATAATTAAAGCTATTTCCTGGCGACGCAGGCCCTCTGGAACAGTGACCCAAACCTGTTTACTACTTGCCTTGGTTAGGCTTTGAACAATCTCACTTAGATTACTAGAAGGTGAAAGGTAGAAGTAGCCTGCCTGAACGTCTTTACTTATTCCCTTGCTAAGAATAAGTAGTTTGGCGGCTGAACTGGAGCGAACAAGGTGGTGCCCTTTTAAATTTTCTGTTATTTGATCTAGACTCTGGCCTTTCTCTATTACAAACTCAACCGGTTGAGCTGTGATTGAAGCTACAGGAGATAAAAGGCGAAAAAGATAGAAAACCGCTATAAGCAGTACGGTAACAGTTAGAATCGGGCGGGCTGAGCGGGTCATTTGCGGCCTTATACTTCTTCAAAGAGTGCTCTTCTGTAGATTTTGGATTTATGGTTATACATAAAGATACGTCCGCATTTACAAGTAACCTTATCGTGGCCATTTATTTTGGCCTTATCTTTTTTCCCATTTTTAAGGGAAGTTCCACAGCCTACGCATTGCCCCTTAGAGAGCAACCATGCTTGAACTGGAGAGATTATGTTTTTGAACACTATTATCTTTATTAATTAATGACTTAAGGATATTCTACCAGATAAGTTAAGACTCAAGGAAGTCTTGCAGAATGACGGCGGCGGCGGCTTCGTGTTGTTTGTTTTTGCGGGCTTGTTTGGAACCACCAGATTGGACTAGTTTTTTAACAGCCATTTTTGAACTTAGGTCTTCTGAAAAAAGGTGGACAGAGTCACCAAATTGCGGTTTAAGGGCGTTAAATATATCTTGAGATAGAGAGCGTATGGGACCAAATAAAGGCTGGCCAATAATAACTTGGTCAGGATTTTGCTCCTTAATTATTGAGAAGATTTTTTCAAGAACTTTTTTCTGGTCGGTGGCGTGAATTGTGGTTAAAGGTTCAACAAGATAGGTAGAATTTGAAATGGCCAATCCGGTGTGGGATAAACCTGGGTCAATGCATAAGTATTGAGGCATAAGGTTTTAAATTTTTTGTAAGACCGCTTCTACCACCAAGCGTTTTAATTTTGTTCCTGGTGGCACACAGGTTATTAGTTTAAGGGTTTTTTGGTTAAACTCTTGACGAAGAACCTCAACCTGTTCTGGTTTTACCTGGTAGATATTACTAACTTTGTAGGTATATTTTATGCCGTCAGATGTTATAAAAATACTTGAGCCTGGTTCAATAGTGGGTAGAGTTGAAAAAATACTAGCGTAGTCTTGTGAATCAAAAAACTGTGGAAGGGTAGAGTGCCCAAAAATAACTGGAGACCCAAACTGGCCAGGCAGAGCCGTTTGGGGAAAGTGAACTAAGCTTAAACTTAGGTCTTCGCTATCTAACCTTACGGTAGCTTCTTGAATCCCCAGAGAAGGAATGGAAATGGTATAGCTTTTTGTATCTGATTCTATGGTTGGAATAAAAGCAGAAGGAGATGATCCGGTAAACCAGTTACTAGCCCTAACATAGTCCACTTGACCCAGTACAGAAACCGATGAACTATCTGTGTTATCAACAGCAAGTGATTGATAATTTAGAGGAGAGAGAAGACTACCCGTAGATCTAGAAAATGGTTTTTTAGAGAAATTGTAATTTGCCAAAGGCCAGATTACGGTAGCAACTAAACCAAGACCAATGGCCGATATTAAGGTTGGCAAAAAACGAATCTGGTTGGGTATTTTGTGACCAGGTGAAGGGTTTTCATTGGTCGATTTTTGGTATTGATAGAGCATATATAAAGTTTATTTCGAAGTAGTGATCTCTAAAGAAACCTTATTTTTATTTAAAGGAATGTAGTTAGACAGAAAGGGGATATCTGGCTTAATGGTGATCTTGGTACCTTCATAACCTGGAATTGTTTCTAAAATATTTTTAAGCTTACTTATAGACTTGCCTTTCAACTGAGATACATAACGATCTTGATCAATAATTGGTATGAGTAAACCAGTAACTTTTGCTTTTGTTTTGTAAGAGCCTGTTTCTTCTTCCTGTATTGGTTGGACGTCAATTATTGTTTGATCTGGAAGTAGATCCATACCAGAGTTGGTTTTTGGAATTAACTGAGTACCCAGCTGACTGATGATTTCCAAGGTAGAGTAAAGTAATACCTTAACTTCACCAGTAAGGTCAAGCTCTATTGTGCTGGCTTCATCCCCCACATCTTTTGAGAAACTTTCCTTGGAAAATGATAACTCACCAACAACCACGCTTGAAAGGTTGGGGTCTTGAGTTTTCACTTTAGAATCTATGTCAGACACCACCTTATCCGAAGCTTGTTTAAGAAGTTTCTCCTGATCTTCTTTAGAAACAGCTTTAACCGTTCTTGATGAACCACCGGAAAAATCGTTTTCTGCAACGGCGTAGATGACTGTTCTAGAGTGAGAGCCAACGCTAAGTTGTGTTTGCTTTGAAAGGTTATATCTTGTTCCAATACTAGAAGCGGTAACAGGAACGCCTTCAGACTTACCTAGCTCAATAGTACCACCAACAATATTGGCACTTTTTGAGGCAATAGTAGTTGAAGTATTGGTCAAAAAGACTAGATTGTCGGATTCTATTTCAACCCCGGCCTTTATGGTGATTTCGTCATCGGTTCCATTGAAAAGAGTAATTATCCCCGTGGCTTTGTCACCTACTAGAGCCTCACCCGTTGTGGAAATTGAATCGGTAACAGAAGCTGTAAGAGTCTGGACATTAACTGGTAAATTAATGCTGTCAGGAATAATTTCTCCGCCAAAATTTATATCTACAGTTTTTTCCAAGTTTGTTTCCTTCACGGTTATGGTTACTTGGGCGGTTGCAAGTGTAAGATATCCAACTGTTAACAAAATAGGGATAAGTAATAAACCTGAAATTATTAACAAAATTGATCTTTTTTTTGTACCAAATAAATTACTCTTTAAGGAAACAATAGTATTTTTTAGGCCGGCCAATATTGGTTCTTTGGGTAACGAAGATGGTAAAAAGTCAGGCTGTTTTATCTCTTCTGGTTCTTCGATTATTTCAACCTTTGGTTCAGGTTGAGCATTAGGTTGTTCAACATTGAAACCAAAACTAGATAAATCGTTACTAGGCTCTTTAATAAATGTTGGATCAATAGTAGCGACTGCCTCTACCCCCCCTGCTAAAGCTATGGCTTCTATACTGAATTCGGCTGGTAGAACCTCTACTTTTGGCAGGTGGAGAAATGGTAACTTGTCTTGCCATGGATAAGAAAGCAGTTGTTGTTGTTCATTTTCCAAATTAGACCCGTTGGTTAAAACAAATCTAGGGGGTAGTTGATCTAGACTTAATCTTGTTAAGCCCTCTTGAACGTCTTTGTTCAACTCCCCTGAACGGCCAACTTCTTCAATAGCTTTGATCTTACCAAGCTTAACTACAACCACAGTAACTTTGTCCGGATAAACTTCTAAGAGAACTGCAGAAGGGGGAACACCTTCTTTCTTCTTCAAGTGATGAATAATGGCCTGAACGCTAGTTACCAAACCTATTGGTTTTAGGTCTAACTCTGTTAAAACGTGTTTTATTAAACCCGTTTTGGTTGGGTGAATTTTGTCACCTTCTAACCACGGTTCGGGAAGACCAAGAATAACCTTGGTAGGTTTTTTGTCTAAATTTTTTGTGGCAGTGGTCAGTGAGGCGTCAACTCCGTTTATTAATGATTCCTGTGAATCCCATAATTCAAATGACCCCATGGAAACAATTACTGGCAATGTTTCTTCTAGTTTCCAGACGGCTGTTTTAATAAGAGATTCGTGTATTTCTAGCGCCAAAAAGTGTTCTTGTTCAGGGGTTTTGTTTTTAGATGTTAGCAGTTTTTTGAGATCCATTACTTAATGTTAGACAAATTTTAGATAGACTCGCCTAAGACCTTGACCTAAGGCCTTTTGTTTGTCTACCTTAATCTTACCAATTTTGCCGGTAGTTGTTACGTGGGGACCGCCACAAAGTTCTTTTGAGTATTTGCCAATAGAGTAAGCGGTAACTTGCTCAGGATATTTCTGCTTGAAAAATGCTAATACACCAGAGTCAATTGCTTCTTGATATGGCATTTCTTTATGGGTAACTGGTAGATCTTCTTCTATTTTCTGATTAATTATTTCTTCAATCTTAGCTATTTCTTTTTCTGTTAAGGCCTCTTTGTGGGTAAAGTCGAACCTTAATCTTTCCACAGTAATATTTGAACCAGCCTGTTCAATGTGATTACCTAAAACATCACGCATTGCTTGGTGAAGAAGGTGGGTGGTGGTATGGTACCTAGTGGTGGTCTCTGAATGATCGGCTAGCCCACCCTTGAACATACCAGCAGAGGCGGTGCGGGATTTTTCTTGATGTTTTAAAAATTCTTTTTTGAAGGTTTTTTTGTTTACTGATAGGCCTTTTTCTTTGGCAAGTTCCTCTGTAATTTCAAACGGAAAACCATATGTTTGAAATAGGTTAAAGGCAGTCTTTCCATTGATTTTTTCAAGTTTATTAAACTCTCGTAAACCATTGTTTAAGGTTTTTTCGAACCTATTAACTTCTTCTTTTAGGGTCTGATTAACAAGATCTTGGTTGTCTTTTAATTCTTTGTAAAAACTGGACATTATGTTAATAAAAGTAGAAGAAATTTCTTTTATAGCTGGAAAATAATCCAAAATACCCAATTGTTTTAGTTGAATTATGGAGCGGCGAATAAGGCGACGCAAAATATACCCCTGCTCTTTGTTGCCTGGCTGAACGCCGTCGCTAATAATAAATACTGCACTACGAATGTGGTCAGCTATTATGCGAAATGGGCGTGGATCTTGGTTGTATTTTTTATTACTTTTTAGTTCTAATATTTTTATTACAGGGGTCCATAAAGGAGTTTTATAGTTGTCATTGTGACCATTAATAATGGCCAATATTCTTTCAAGCCCCATACCTGTATCAACATTTTGTTGAGTTAAGGCTATGAACTTTCCGTCTTTTGTTTTGTTGTACTCCATAAAAACGTTGTTCCAGATTTCGGAAAAGCGACCACAATTACAAGTGTTTGGACCACAAGTAGTTCCGCAAGATTTTTGGGTTAAGTCGTAATGCATTTCTGAATCGGGGCCACATGGGCCTGTTTGACCGGCTGGGCCCCACCAATTTTCTTTTTTATTGAAAAACAATATTCTTTCTTTTGGAATACCTAAAGAATTCCAAACGTTAGCAGAATAATCATCTTTAGGAGCGTCTTTATCTCCTAAAAAACAGGTAACAAAAATTCTTTGTGGATCTAGATTTATCTCTTTGGTAAGAAACTCATATGACCATTCTATGGCTTCTTTTTTAAAATAGTCACCCAATGACCAGTTGCCTAACATTTCAAAAAATGTGTGGTGAATAGAATCACCAACTTCATCTATATCACCGGTACGCAAACATTTTTGTACTCCAACTAAACGTTTACCCAATGGGTGTGTTTGGCCTAATAGATAAGGAACAAGTGGATGCATACCGGCCGTGGTAAAAAGTACGGTAGGATCGTTTACAGGAACCAGTGAGGCAGATGGAGTTATCTTATGTCCCTTGGAAACAAAGAAATCAAAGTATTTTTGGCGCAGTTGGTCGGCTGTCATAGTGAGATCAATTATAGCCTAGCTTGAGAAGAAGCGCTTATTATCAACCAACCTCGGGGGTTGGACGCCTGCACACCCCCGAGGTTGGTTGATATAATGAGTTTGTGCCAGGAAGAAAAATACCATTGACAACCGATTGTTATTATCACGTGTTCAACAAAGGAGTAAACGGGCAGAATATTTTTCTAGATAAGAAAGATTATCAGAGATTGATTGACAGCCTTTGGATATATCGCTATCTATCCTTACCTGTTAGCATTTCACATCTTTTAAGATTAACAGAGGAGAACGGTCAAAAAATTAGGCAGTCTTTAAAAGGTAACGATAAGTTTGTTAGTGTTCTTGGATATTGTCTGATGCCCAATCATTTTCATTTTTTAGTTAGACAATTGTCTAATAATGGTATATCTACTTTTATGAGCCGGCTTCAAAATAGTTACGCTAGATATTACAACACAAAACAAGGGCGTCTTGGCCCATTGTTTCAAGGTCGGTTTAAGGCTGTTTTAATTGAATCAGAGGAGCAGCTAATTCATGTTTCAAGATATATTCACCTAAACCCTTTTTCTTCATCTGTTGTTATGGATTTGAATGAATTAAGAGAATATAAGTGGTCTTCTTTACCAGAGTATCTATCTCAAAGACCAAAGATATGTGAATTAAAAACATTATCCAGTATTTTAGGAATAACAG
>FLOH01000925.1_pt1 | contig 50806 bp, 67 predicted proteins | sample 756751 | NCBI WGS metagenome assembly FLOH01 (sample SAMEA4026879, study PRJEB14308) | marine metagenome | biome: coastal water; material: water | depth 74 m | reverse complement strand
GGTACGCCCAATACGTCGAGGGCTTGTAGCGATAGAGCAAGGTCGGCTCAACCCACTCCATCAGCGCCGCCAGTTCCGGCACAACCATCCACGAGCACCCCGGCGGTGCCGGCGAGGGGCTGGGGCTGTGGTGACCGGCTCGGGGGCCACGAAGGTCGACACAGGGACGTGCTCCGGCTGGGGCCGAGACAACCGGAGCCACATCGGGCCAGCGACACCCTCTACGCCGTCGGGCATGAGCCAGGTCCTGTGCCCGGTCTGCCGGAAGGCGAGCTGCTTGCGGAACCTCAGTTCAGCCTTGGTCGGTGGCTTCTTGGCCCGTCTCTGAGGTGTGCTGGGGATCTCCGTTATGCTCTGGTAGCCCGAGCAAGTACACGATCTGCCGCAGGACCAGCAAGCGTTGCCCCAAGCCATAGAGCTGCTGTCCGTGGCTTGGTTGTTGTAGCTGCTCGTTGACCAGTTCACGTGCTCAGTCCGATGCCTCCGCCTTGTCGGCTGTTGCCTTGTTGGCCCGCTTCACCAAGGCGCTCAGCCGCCTACGAACCTCTTGATCCACAGCGTCGTTCATCGGCTGGCTGCCACACCGGTAGCGGAGGATCGTGCTCTTGGAGGCGACTCCTTCCAAGGCAGCGATGATGTCTCGGAACCGGATCTCCTCGTGATCGAGGGTCCTCTGGAGTTCTGCTTGCAGGGTGTTCTCGTCAGCCATGAGATCCTCCGAAGACACCGCAACAGGTCCCCTCCTCCCAGCGATAGACGGACACCCCCAGCTCCTTGGCCAGCGCTGCGGCGAGCTCGATGGGCTTGTTTCCGGGCTCATCGAAGATGTGGATAGCTGCCACCGGGCCGATCTCCCGGGCTACGGAGGCCGCGCTGTGGGCCTCGATGCTGCTCTTGGGGTGGAAGCCGGCTCGGTGTAGGTCCTGCTGGACCTCCTCGATGCGGCTGGACATCCCCTCGTGGAGCGGGGAGATGTAGGCCCGGTAGTCCATGGGGTTGTGGACGCCCATGACGGGGCCGAAGATGTCGGCGGCGTCGGTGCGGCTGCCGAGGAGGACCAGGAAGAAGGGCCGCTCGGTGGGGGCCACGGGCTTGTAGTCCTGGAGCCCTGTCGGGGCGTTGTTGGGGTGCTCTGGTAGCATCAGGCACCCCCGAAGGTGTCGCTCATTCGCCGGAACCCCTTGGCGAGCGCTACCGCCCTCTGGTCCTCGCAGTAGAGTGCGATCTCTTCGAGGGCCGGCTGCAAGACCTCTCCAGCGGCCCCGCCGCCGTACGCCTCCACTGCCGGGAGGAGTGTGTTCTTGAGGCGCTTGGCCAGTTCGATCATCTGGAAGGGTCCCATCGAGGTCCTCTGAGGTGCGGAAGGGGTTTGCCACCACCCAAGCGGTAGCAAGTGGTACCACTGTAACGCCGTTCACGCCACGAGGCCAAGTCCGAACCCGAGCCCGAGCTACCCGAGTTGGAGTGCAGTGTTCTCCGCTCGGGGGAGCACTCCCCCTCACGCTAATCCAGATGCCACTCGTCGCTGTTGTACAGGGGCTTCCCCTTGTACTTCCCGGGCTTCCGCCCCGTGTGCCACAGGGTCGTGAAGATGTTGATCCCTCTCCTGAGTTCCGCCTTGCTCTTGGGCTTGTCGATCCAGTCGAGCTTCGGGGACGACCAAGCCCAGTCGGCGATGGCGTCACCAGCTCGCTTTTCGGCAGCTCCATTCGGGCTGTAGTCGTACGCCAGACCGCCCCGTCTTTTCTGAGGCCCCGCCAGCTCGCCAGCATAGAAGGGCACGATGATCCCGTGGTCGAAGTCCCCGTAGGCAACGATCTGTCTGCCTGCCGTAGACTTCGATGCCGGCGTGCTCCTCAAGGACGGGCCCTTCACCTTCGCCAAGCGCTTGTCGGCCTTGTCCTTGCTGGCGTACCACTGGACGAACTCGCCGTTGTGCCAGACCTCGTATCGGGTGGGGCTGATCTTCTTGACTTGCATGGTTTCTCCTGGGTGCATGTAACGCAACTCCAGACCAAGGCTGTCAGTCGGCGAGGCGGTCCGTGACGGCACCGACCACAGCGAAGGTGCCCAACATGGCCACGATGGCTCCGAGGGCCTTGAGGGCTTCGATCTGTTCTGGGGTGAGGTTCATCCGTTGATCCTGGTGAAGTGGAGGGCCCAGCGTGAGCCGACCCCGTCGATGTAGTGAGAGGAGGCTCGAGTAGAGGACTGCCGCCAGTTGGTTTCGAGCTGCTCGTTGCCCTCACCCTCACGTCGGGCAGCGATGTCGACGTCTCGCCAGAAGTGCTCCAGGGAGTCCCAGTGGACGGTGGAGTACAGCTTCCCGTCTCGGTAGATCTTCTCCTCCCAGCCGCGCCGCTTGCCGTTGAGCTTCGCCCGGAGCAGTCGGTCGTAGTAGTCCGGGTGCTCCACCAGGTGGTCCATGGCGATCTCTTCGGCCAGCTCTGGGTCGTCAGTGTGCTCCATCTCGACCCGAATACCCTTGGCGAGCTGATCCGGGTCGAAGTCCGAGGGGTTGTAGGGGTCAGCGAGGCCGCCCTTGATCCTGTCCTTCCACTTCGTGGTCTGGCGCCGGAGGGTGTGGAGCTTACTCATAGTCGCGGGCTCCAACCAGCGCTGGGAAGCGGGGCACCCCAGCGTTGGTCAGCTCCTGGAAGGTGTAGGTGACGACGGTGCCCTTTGACAGCGGCCTGCTGCGCTCGGCGTCGGAGATGCCGGTGCCGATCTTGAACGTCGTCCCAGCGCTCGGGCCGCCCGTGCTTCGGACCGCTGTGACCTCGTACGCCCCGAGCTTGCCGGCGTGCTTGCCAGTGCCCTTCGTGTAGCCGGTGATCTTGGCCTCGGCTGAGTGGAAGGACTTGACCTTCAGGAGGTCGCTGCTGCGGGTCCTGCTGTAGGCCGAGCCTGGAGCCCGGAGCATGATGCCCTCCTGCCCTCTCCGCTCGGCGGCGGCCAGGTGCTTGGCCACGTCCTGCACGCCAGCGATCCTGGTCTGCTTGACGAAGACGAGGACCGGGGATGTACGGGCGGCGGCCTCCAGGACCGCCATGCGCTTCTCGAAGGGCCCTGGCGTCTCGGGGGCGTCGAAGACGTGGAACTTGATCTGCTTCCAGCGTGGGTCCCGCGGTGTTGCCTTCCGAACGATGGAGATCGTCTCCTGGAAACGCCCTGGTCCAACGAACAGCTCACCGTCCATCGGAAGCTCCGGCATCTGAGCGATGAACCACTCCGGGACCGCGACCGGCTTGCCGTTGCGGGTGTAGAAGGCCGCGCCATTCCAGATGGCGCGCATCCCATCGAGCTTGTCGGACTCCCACCAGCCGCTGACGTCCTGCCCTTCCCACTTCTTGGCCAGCATGACGCCCTTGGGCGGGCCCGGGTCGCCTCGGTGGGTCTTGGGGGCCGGCGCCGCGACCCTGGCCAGGGTGATCGGTGCAGGGTGCCGTGTGGCCTTACCTCTGGAGGCGATCTCCTCGTAGCCCTTGTCGAGCTTCTCCTGAAGCCGCTTGTCCGCGATAGCCTTGGAGGGGATCCGAGAGGTCTGGAGCTTCGCCGCTCCGAACTTCCCGTACCGGGCGAAGTAGCCATCCTCGTCCTGCCACAGCTCCCAGACCTTGTCCGAGGATCCCTCCGTGAACCGGAGGTTGGCGAGGCGCTTGTCCTTGCCCACGCTCGGTGCCAAGGCAGGAGCAGGGGCCGGGGCTGGGGCCCAGAAGGTGTCCACGGGCTTCTTCGGCGCCTTCCGTCCCGTCGGCGTCGGCCTCGCCGGGGCCGCGCGTGGGGCGGCCTTGGGGGCTCCACCGACCTTTTTCGCGTGGATTTGTTCGGCCTTTCCACGTGAGAAGGCGTAGCCGACCTCAGCACCGGAGTGGTTGAGGACCAGGAACTTTCCGTTGACTTCTCGGATGGGCATGTCCGCTTGTAACGACGGTCAGCCTGCCTATGTCAGCGCTCTCTGAAGGAAGACCCGAACCGCCTTCTCGATCCCGGGTTGGCGGCTTTCCCGGTTGCCCGCCACATTTAGCGTCACGACCTTGTTCGCTTTGAGCCACGCCTTGAACGGCGCCACGTATGCTGTCGGGATTGGGCTGCCAGCTCTCCAGGGCACGACAAAGCTCGGCCTCCCTACGGCTCTGGCAGTGTTGACCGTGAGCCTGGATCCATTTGATCCCTCGTCCCCAAACACCAGCGTAGCATCGGAGTCGATCACATTCTGCTTCGTCCTCGGCGGGTAGCTGCTGGCTTTGTGCTCCAATAGGCCCAGCGGGGCCAGTAGTTCGCGTTGGTTGCCAAGCTCCGTTTTCCACCCTTTAGGAACCCAGCCTCCCGTAGCGAGACCCATATCCCTCCCGGCCAACACCCCGCCCTGATCAGCCCCTGTTTGTCCACCCGAGATGAGCCGGGAAACCCCCGTCCTCCCGCCCCCAGCAATCCTATGCGAAGCGGCCCTGCTGCCGCTGGGGTTGGAGGGCGGGGCCTTCCGAGGCGTCTCCTTGGCGGTCCCGACCTTTTTCGCGTGGATTTGTTCGGCTTTTCCACGTGAGAAGGCATGGCCCACCTCGACACCGGAGTGGTCGAGGACCAGGAACTTTCCGTTGACTTCTCGGATGGGCATGTCCGCTTGTAACGCAGGTCGGCGTTACAAGGCCCTACAGGAGCGTCAAGTGGCCCGAAAGGCAATCCGAAACGGTCGAGTCGTCTACGTCCCGGAGAACCGACCCGACAAGTTCTTCTACTCGCTGGGAAGGGCGGAGCTGGAAGAACGCCGTGCAGGATCCATCTCCGTCAAGGCCAACAAGGGGGCCTACGAGAAGCGGACCGGGCGTCGCTGGGATCCAGTGGCACAGGCTCGACTCGTCGAGCGGTCCTTTGAGACCCTCCCGAACGGTGCCCCTCGGTACTACTTCTCACTTCACGAAGTGGATCGGTTTGGAGTCAATCCCCGAGCTGAGTACGGGACGACGCCGCTCGGGGTCTACGCCTACCCTCTGACTCCGCAGTACCTTGCCCTCCTCCTCTCAAGGGGGCTACCCTACGCAGAAGACGCGGAGCACGTCACCCTGGTGGAGGCGGTGAAGCCAGATCGGCTCTTGTACCTGAATACTCCGGAGGCTCGGAGGGTGTACGAGTCCGCTGGATCGTCCCCAAAGGCCCTCAACGTGGGTCTTCGCCGACTCGGGTACACCGCTGTGTCGGACCCCGGCACCGGAACGATCCATCGGAATGAGCCAGCACAGGCCGTCTTCCTGGTCCCCTCGGCGTACCGAGTCGTGGCACGGCTTTCCCGAGATCACCTGGTTAGCGGGGGTCGTTCTTCTCTGCCGGCCGATCAGAAGACTGCCGAAGCCACTGTCCCGATGGTTGCCCTCAGGGTGGCGAAAGCGAGGGGTCCTACGGACGACACCCGGAAGGCGGCGATTAAGGATCCCATGTACGCCTCCCTGTACGCCCTGCACGTCGACAAGGGGCCCCGAGACGACACCCGACGGGCGGCGATGAAGGGTCCAGAATACATCTACTGGTACGCCCTAAACGTCGACAAGGGCCCCCGAGAAGACACCCGGAAGGCGGCGTCGAAGGATCCCAAGTATGCCGTCGGGTACGCCCTAAACGTCGACAAGGGGCCTCACAACGACACCCGACGGGCGGTACTGAGGGATCCAGAGGACGCCTACGAGTACGCCCAATACGTCGACAAGGGGCCTCACAACGCCACCCGGAAGGCGGCGATGAAGGAACCAGAATACGCCTTCGAGTACGCCCTATCCGTCGACAAGGGGCCCCGAGACGACACCCGGAAGGCGGCGTCGAAGGACCCAGAGTACGCCTACGCTTACGCCCGCTACGTCGACAAAGAGCCTCACAACGCCACCCGGAAGGCGGCGTCGAAGGACCCAGAATACGCCTACTGGTACGCCCAATACGTCGAGGGCTTGTAGCGATAGAGCAAGGTCGGCTCAACCCACTCCATCAGCGCCGCCAGTTCCGGCACAACCATCCACGAGCACCCCGGCGGTGCCGGCGAGGGGCTGGGGTTGCGGTGACCGGCTCAGGGGCCACGGCGGTCGACACAGGGACGTGCTCCGGCTGGGGCCGAGACAACCGGAGCCACATCGGGCCAGCGACACCCTCTACGCCGTCGGGCATGAGCCAGGTCCTGTGCCGCCGTAGCTGCCCTGTAGCAATGGACCTACCCTCCCCACCCGGCTCTCCTTGCTGCGCGAGTATCCGGCCCAAGACGACTACTATGACAACTATCGCGACCTGGTGTGGTTGGAAGGCTTGTGGGTGGCTGATGGAGAGAAGATCGGGAGCCTGACTGGGTGAGGCACTTGAATCCTGTAGCACTTCAAGAGAAGTAGCTTCCTGTGCCGTGAGTCCTCTCTGAGCTACTCTGGTTTCTCTAAGGAGAACCTCTCGTGGCACGTAGCAAGAACTCGATGCTCAAGACTCGTCCCAAGCATGACCCCTACGAGATCTGGGTGCTGGGGGACTGGGAGTGGCATGTTCTGAAGAAGTACCAGGCTGACGACCGAAAGTACGGCGCTCGTTGGTTCGCTCTCGTGAAGACGCCCTATGCTCCTGACGGTGAGATGGGAGATGTCTGGGTCAGGCACGTCGTTGCAGCCGGGGCTGTCAAGAAGCTCACGGACGGGGAACGCTTCGTCGGAGAAGAGATTCAGGCTCTGATGGCTGATGGCTACACCAAGGCGCAGGCCACGGAGATGATGAAGGACAAGAGGTACAACCCTTACGGCAAGAAGGTCCGTAGAAACCCTCGTAGCACTGGCTACGTCGCAGCGAAGATCCGTGCCAACACGGCTCGTAGAAACGGCCTTCTTGACTACGGCACAAAGTCAGATGACGACCTCATCGACATCTACGCTGGCGAGAAGCATGGGTCTGCCAGTCGAGCCCTCTCTGAGCTAAAGAAGCGAGGCTGGAGCGAGAATGAACTGATCGAGATGAGCGCAAAGCGTGCCCAGGAAGAGTACGAAGGCACGCCAAGCTGGTACTACGACGTAGGCCGTCACCTGTAGCACTCTGAGAGAAGTAGCTTCCTGTGCCGTGAGTCCTCCCTGAGCTACCCTTAGAGCTTCAAGGAGAACCTCTCGTGGCTCGTAAGAAGTCTGTGATCGTGAAGCAGCTACGCTGGAAGCCCCTGGAGTTTGCTTCCATCACGCCCATCACGAGGAAAAACCCGAGCAGCAACTCAGGTGCTCCCTTTGTTGCAACCACGGGGTTGACCCTCCGCCAGTTGGCTGTTGCCGACTTCCTCCTGACGGCTGCACGGGGAGCCGAGATCCAAGACTCGGCGTGGGCAAGCTCCTGGTCCTTGCACAGTGACCAGGTTTCAGACGTTCAGCTCTCCCAGTTGGCGCGCCTGGTCGAGCACAAGGGCATGGTTCCTCTTCGTGACGGAGAGATCATCTCCTTTGCCCAGCAGGCCTGGCTTCGTAGAAACCCTCGTAGCACCGGCTACGTCGCAGCGAAGATCCGTGCCAACACCGCGCGCCGTAACTCCGGCAGCTTGCCACGAAACAAGATTTACGCTCCCCCGAACGTTGTTCGGCAGGGAGATATCCGATCCGACCTGATCCACGATGACCGCCGAGCGGCTATCGCAGCCGCGCAGGTTCTGCTTGTTCGTATGAGGTCCGCGTGGCTCTGGTACGATGATCTTGATATTGAGCTTGAAGACGGGTACCTGACCACGAGTCAGGTTCCTTCGATGGAGAAGAGGCTGGTGGAGGCCGACCTGAAGAGGTACTTCCCCGACCTGACAGACTTCGATCTGAAGAGGGTGCTGTCACAGGTGAAGGGTTGGGGCTCTGTTCAGCCTAGAGATAAGATGGACAAGTTGGCGCGTGCTGCCGTCAAGATCCGCGACTGATGCTGTTCTTCTCCCCCGCCAACGAGAGCCACGTAGCACTGGAAGAAGCGCCCTCCTCTGGGCCGGACTGAGAGCCTGAGCTACTCTCGATGTCCTGCAAGGAGAACCTCTCATGGCCTGGAATGACGAAATAGTGCTGGGCACGGTCCCCCTCTACGGGGAGGACTACGTCATCCGCGTGAGTACGTTCCCAGCCACAGGCCAGCCTGCTCTCCTTCTGGAGGACAGTCAGGGCTACCAGAGCAAGGCAAGCGTGGCTCTTCCGGGCGTGAAGCTGGGGCCTGGTGAGATCCTCATCAAGAACTGGGGGGCAGATGCCGAGTCGGCTTCTGCTCTCTACAAGACGGGGCTGTTCGTGGACACGGGCAAGACCGTGGCCTCTGGCTTCGTCAAGATCCCGGTCTGGAGACTGAAGCTGGACCGCAAGAACTCCGCCCGCAACAACCCCGCCCCCGAGGTCAAGGCTCTCCGGGCGCAGTTCCGGAAGGACTACGACGACGACTGGTGGAAGAGCCCGGAGATCAAGGCCGAGTACAAGCGCCAGCTCGCGGCCATCGGCAAGAGCCCCTACGACAGCTCCGGGCCGAAGAAGCCCAGGGCTCCTCGCAAGCCCAAGACTCAGAAGCCCAAGGCCCCGGCGATCCCGGCCGCTTTGACTTCTGGTGCGCTGACCTCGCAGCTCCGGCAGGTCATCCCCATGCTCAACCGGCACATCCAGGGGACCTGTGACCGCTACGGCGGGATGGGAATGAAGGACCGCTACGGCTCCTACTGCAAGGTGCCGCCGACCGTCTCCCACTTCGACGTGAAGCGGAAGTACATCTACATGATCGGGAGTACGGGCCAGCAGGAGTTCCGCGTCGACCCGAAGAGTGGGGAAGTCTGGAGGCTCTCGGCTTCTGGCTCACCCTGGTTCGTCGGTACCCTCTCGGACATCCTCAAGCGTGGCAAGACCATCGACGAGCACTGGGCCGAGAACAACCCCAAGTGGCGGTGGTAGCACCATGACGACCTTCCAGCCCAGCAGCTACAGCCGCAGCAACCCTGCCTACGGCTCTGCCTACGGCGGAGAAGAGGGCGAGGGCAGGTCCAAGTGGAGTCTCTTCAAGGACTTCTTCGTCCCCGACAGTGCCTACTGGGATGACGGGTCTGCCGAGGGGTCGGAGCCCGAGACTACAGGCGGGTCTGGCAAGTCCTCTTCCGAGCCCAAGTCCGGCCCGGCGTCGGGGAACTACGGCGAGGGCGGCTACGTCTACAGCTACAACGCCGTTACGGGAGCCCTGACCATCGTGCTCTCGCCCAAGAGCGCCAGCGCGGCATCAGTGGCCAAGGGCTCGCCTGCCTACAACGCGATCCTCGACCACATCAAGCGGGGCATCGCCAAGCCGGTCAACTCCGAGGCCCTGAAGGCGCAGCGAGAGAAGCGGAAGGCCGAGGTCGCAGCCAAGCCTGCCCTCGTGCAGAAGGACTTCGTGGCTGATCAGGTCCCCGACATCCCCGACTTCACGGGCGACGCAGACGACCCCTTCTACAAGCAGCCCTGGTTCATCCCGGTCGCTGTCTCGGCCGCAGTCCTGACGATCGGAACTGCCATCATCCTGCTGAAGGACTGACGCGTGGCCCAGCTCGACGACTACCTGCACAACGTCGAGAACACCAAGATCACCACAGGCGATCAGCTCTCCAACTGGATCGGGGAGGTCAAGAGGGCCACGGAGATCGAGACGGGCAACTCTCTGGACAGCTCGACCAACACCAACGTCCAGACTCTCCGGCGAGAAGCCCGAAGCCACGGGGAGTTGAAGGCGGGGGACGCTGACTACGTTCAGGGTCTCTTCCAGGACCTCTACCGGGGGACTGCTTCGTCCGGAGCACCCAAGACGGCCGAAGCGATCCAGTCCCTCGCGCTGCTGTGGGAGCGACCCAAGTACTTCTACGAAGAGGACTGGTTCGTACCCGCTGCCATTGGAGGAGGCGCTGCCCTCTTCCTCGGGGTCGCCCTCATCGCCATCAGCAAGAAGAGCAGAGCATGAAGTTCACGCCCTCGGGCTATTCCGGTCCGCTCACCATCGAGACTGCCGCGTGGGACTACTACGAAGCAGATCGAGGCGGCAAGCCGGTTCCGCTGCCCTACGTCCATCAGAGCATGTCTCAGGTGGACCTGTTCCCTGCCCAGGAGGCACAGGCGCAGGCGGCGGCTCATCAGGCTGCGGTTCGCCAAGAAGCTGCTCGCCGCATCGAGGAAGCGACTTCTCCCGGACTCGCCCCTCTCCCTGTCGGGTCGAAGGAGATGGTCCTCATCACGTCCGGCAGCGAGACGGGAGTGAGCAGGGATGACTTGGTGCCTGCCATGAAGCCCATCTACAAGCGCGACTGGTTCTGGCCCGTGGTGGTCTTCGCAGTTGCTGTCGGGGTCGTCTCCAACCGGCGTAAAGAGCAGCCATGAAGTCACTCGATGAGTACACGACCGACGCTCTCTTGGCTGAGTTGACCCTCCGGGGAGTTTTCCCCAACAACAACGGCGGTGTCCTTGAACTCTCAGAGTTCCAGGGGGAGGGCGCTGCCTGGACGCGGCGTGAGCTGCGCAGCATGAGGGCGGCGCTCATCCCGGCGACTGTGGAGGGCAGCTGGTTCGTGGCTGCTGCGATCCGAGGCATGGCCTCCGGTCACTTCCGCTTCGGCTTCGGTGATGCCGGGCTCAAGCGAGCTGCCCAGGCGCTCTCCCGTCAGCTCGACAAGGTGATGGACCTCTACGACTCGTAGGTCAGAGCATCGGACTGGTGATGACCAGGATCTCGTCGCCGATCTCCGGCGGGCTGTTCTCCAGTCGCTGCACCGCATCGTGGATGAGCAGGTAGTTGTAGCAAGCTGCCCGGACCAGATCGCTGACTGTCACATGGTCGCCGGTCCGCTCGGCTTCTTCCCGTGCAGTCTCTTGTAGCTTCTCGAAGATGCTCCGGCGAATGCGCACTCTGAGGAGATGGTGACCAACCAGTTCTTTGGGCATCCTCACCTCCGCGTGAGTGTAGGCTGGCGAACTTGTAGCACACCTCCCGAGCGAGGCCCAGGAAAACGTAGCACTATACGTAGCACTCGGACTTGGGGAGAAGCCGCTTCTCGTCTCGACAAGAGGTCCTCCGCGCGAGAGATTGCAGGGGACACCTGAGACGGAGTCCCCCACAGGGCGAATGTCGAACCCCAACTTCATGCCCCTACACGGGGCTCTGCTCATCAGCAATCCGAGGAAATCCAAGATGGCTTCTGCCCAGACCAACCCAGTCCGAGGCGTGTCGAACAAGATCGCACGGTCGATCTACCACGAGATGCGCGCACAGGGTGCCCGTTCCAACCCTCGGCTCAAGAAGGGCGAGAAGCTCGTCGCGCGCGCCGACCACGCCGTCATCAAGGAAGCGGCCAAGGCGGGTGTGGCGAAGTGGGCCACGCAGAAGGGCAAGCCGGCCAGCGCACGCACCGGCATCTTCAAGAAGCTCCCGAAGGGCGCTCGCAAGGAAGCCCTGACCCGCGCCGTCAACGGTGGCGAGGGCGATCCCGCGCTCCTGGCCGCCATCCACTCCGCCGTCAACACCGAGATGAAGTACGTCTACGGCATCGACGGCAAGCCCCGTCGCGGCTTCATGACCCGGCAGTACGCGGCCAAGGGCCGTCGCTACAACTACAAGGCCAAGAAGGCCAAGCGCGTTGCCGCGAAGGGCATCATCCCCGAGCACTGGGGCCGTGGTGTCCCGGACCGCATCAAGGGTGAGAGCAAGGCGGCCTACGAGGCTCGCTATGCCGCCACCGGTCTCGCAGAGCTTCACGACAGCCGCACCAAGCGCCGCGTCGCGATGGACGGCTTCGACGCCGCCACTCGCACCTGGCTCCCCGACTACGTGGGTGACGGCCTCGGCTACTGGCACGACCCGTCCAACCCCGGTGCTTCCGGTCAGCTCCTCCTGGAGAACGAGTGGGTCACTGCGGGCAAGCGCGCCACCCGCGCCAAGCGTCTCGCCAAGAAGCGCCGCGCCAAGAGCAGCAAGAGCCGCGCTCCCAGCAAGAAGGCCATCGCCGCCCTGCCCACGATGAAGGAATGGAAGGCCATGCCCGAGTGGAAGGCCATGTCCAAGGGGCAGAAGAGCGCGTTCAACATCGCCTACAAGGCTTCCCGCGCCGCGGACACTCCCGTCAAGCTCGCCATCGCGGAGGCGTATGCCATGGCCCTGCCGAACCCCCGCAAGCCGAAGGCGCACTACCGCAAGCGTCACGGTCTGGCGCACCGGAACGGTCTCGCCCTGGAGAACTCCGGCTACGGAGCCCTGGCCCTGGACAACTACGGAGCCCTGGCCCTGGACAACTACGGAGCCCTGGCCCTGGACAACCCGCTCCCTTTCGCTGGGGGCGTGGCCGCTGACGCCGGCAAGCTGGTCCTCGTGGGACTGGCTGGAGCGCTCGGGCACGCCTTCGTGGCCGACAAGGTGGAAGAGTACCTGCCGAAGGTCCCGTACATCGGTGAGAAGCTCCTCGACCTGACCGTCCCCGAAGCTGTGCCCCTCATCGGCGGCATGGAGCTGGACAACACCGTCTCGGGCTTCCTGGCCGGTGGTGCCCTGATCGGTCTCGGCATCTTCCTGGCGCAGAAGGGCCAGCGGGCTGTCGGCGAGTACATCGGCATCCTCGGCTCGGGCATCGCCCTGGCCGGTCCCATCCTCGACTTCGCTGGTGGTGGCTCCGCCCCCGCCGACGATGAGATGGACGATGAGATGGACGGTGACTCGGATGTCGCGGGCCTCGCGCTGGCCGGACTCGCCCTGGAGAACCAGGGTGTCTTCGGTGACGCCTACGGTGACGGCGGAGCCTACCAGCTCGGTGCCATCGTGCAGGACGACGAGTACGGCCAGGCCAGCCTGGGCGATGCCTACTACTCCGGGGCCGACTTCGACCTCGGTGAGGGCCAGGCTCTCGTGAACGGACGCAGCTTCTTCCAGAAGCGGTACGGTCACCCGACTCGTCGCGTCCAGAGCATGGGCGGCAAGCAGGGCTCGGCTTCGCACCTCGCCTCGCAGCCCGGTCACCGCTGGGGCTGGCTGGTCAAGATGATCGGCTGGCAGAACGTCCAGAAGCTCGCCGCGATGCCGCCCAAGCGCCGCGTCTCCGTCATCAAGCAGCTCCGTGAGCAGGCCCTGGCCTCGTTCGAGCAGATGCAGGTGCAGGCCGACGAGCAGATCCTGGCAGCTCCCGAGCTGGCCCCGCAGGGTGCCGACGGCGTCGGTGGCGTCTTCGGTGCCTACGGCGCGACCATGTTCGGCGGACCCGGACTGTAGTCCTCTGACGGGGAAGGAGCTTCTTCACAGACGCTCCTGACCCACTCAACCACTTCCATTCACTTCGTCTACCCTTCCCACTCTTCGGAGCTTCAAATGCAGCCCCTCGTTTCCCCCGGTGCCGGTCCCATCCCCGGCGTCCCGCAGCACCAGCCCTCGAACCTCTTCCGGTTCGGTGAGATCACCCTCTACAGCACCGTCGCCCTCGGTGCCGGCGCGGTGGCCAACACCAGCCAGCGCCTCTTCGCGACTCCCCTCGGCCAGACCGGCCAGGGATTCGCCACGGCGATGACCGTGACCGAGACCAACCTCAAGGAAGCCGGTCGCATCCCGTCGGGCCAGGCCTACGACGTCTTCGGCGTCGCCGGCCAGGTCATGGGCTGGGACTCCTCGAATGACTCGCTGGACCTGCCCTTCTGCGACTCCGGCGCTGCTGGTGCGGCCCCGACGGTCGGTCTGGCCAGCGTGGCGGACCTCCAGAGCATCGTGAACAACGGCGTGCTGGTTTGGGACTTCACCCAGACTCAGGTCTTCATCTGCCCGCTGATGCTGGCCGGTGCGGGCGGTGGCGCGTTCGGTGCCGTCTCGCAGAACGCTGCCGCCGCGAACTCCGGTTCCATGGGCAACGGCAACGGTGGCATCTGGATGTACCGCCGTCACCCGGTGGCCCTGCCCGGCAACAGCACCTTCGCGGTGCTGCTCCAGTTCGGAAGCCGTGCGTCGGCCATCGCCGGTATCAACAACGGCGTCGCCATCCGCATCGTCCTGCTCGGGTACTACAAGTCGGTCATCGAGCTCGGCTAAGTCCTTGGAATCACGAGGGTTTTCATCGACCCTCGGCCAAGTACCCGGAAACCCCGGCCTTTCGAGGTCGGGGTTTCTTGCGTTGGGGGGGTAAATAGCCTGTTTCGTATTACACTTGCCCTGTTGGTGTAATGCGTTACTGCTCCGGTCAGCTCGGTTCCTACCCCCGAAGGGGGTGTTGTAGCACCGGACTCCCCCTCCTCGCCTGGCCCTCCCCGAAGGAAAGTCCTACACTGGGGGCATGGCTGGAAGACCTCTCAGACGTGCCCGGAGAGCCCGGAAGCCCTGGGCCAGAGCCCGGTTCAACCCCCGCGCACCCCTCCGGCGGGATGCGGTGCTCACCCTGTCCGAAGACACGGTTGGTCCCGATGCCTCGCCCGACAGCGAGTTCAGGCCCGGTCAGTACTGGATGATCGCGACTCTCTTCGACCCGGCCATCCAGTCCGGTCATCCTGGCGGTGGCGCCTACAACGCCTGGAATCGGGACCAGTACGACTGGTACGAGAGGCAAGTGCTGGGGGGCGTCTGGGCACGGTGGGACTCTGAGGAGGACTACCTGGAAGGAGAGCCGGGAGTCGTCGAGTACCTCGCGGCCGGGTCCGGGTTCGGGCCTGATGTGGTGGAGGCTGCCGCGACGGCGATGGGATCCTTCCTGGTGCTGGACAGCAAGTCGACCTGGGACGCGCAGCAGCTCTTCAAGAGGTACGGGGGGATGGTTCCGCCAGCTGAGCTTCGGGGCGAGCGGTGGTACCGACCGCATCCCTTCCGCCGCGTCGCAGTCGACCAGGCGATGGCTGACAACCGGCGTGTCGTGAAGAGAGTGGCGGCGTCCGCCTACAACCGGCTCGGAGTGCCTCACCTTCCCCGCTACCGAGCAGAGGACGACCCGTTCAAGATGGACATGGCGAAAGTCCTGGGAGACCAGGCGTAGTCCCTCCATCCCGACCTCACTCTCCTCCGCTCTTGTCCTCCAGAGCGGGCAGCGCCTCTCCCCCCAACAGCCGGTAGCTCACGGCGCATGAAGCCACCCGCTCTCCTGGTGCCAACCCAGCCCGCGCCGCTCAGGGGAACCAGGGGAACTGGGGTTCTGTGTGTTCGCCGGTTAGGACGGGAAATGGCCATCTTCTCCTCCAGCTTCTTGTTCCTGCATCCTGTCAAGACAGGAGGGACTTGGGTGGAGGACCGTCTTGGCTCGCTTCTTCCGGGCCAAGTCCGCAGCGCGACAGTGACCTCTCCGCAGGGGGCGACAACGATTTCCCAGCACCTCACCTTGCACGAGGCTAAGAATCTCCTTCCAGGGAGACAACTTGTCATCTCGATTCGGCAGCCCCTCTCCTGGTACGGCTCTCTCTACCTCCATGCCCTGAGGGGAGTAAATGGCCGGAAGCGACTCGCCCTGTACGGTGGGGGGAAGAACGACTTCCGCTCCGTCCTCTACGGCATGACGCACCCACAGCCGGAGAGGGTGCCGGACTATCCCATAATGCTCACGACCAGTGGATGTGCGCATCGCCTGGCGTATGCCTCCGGCAGTGAGGGGCTCTACGCCCACCACTTCAACCACTATTACTGCCCCCAGGCTCTGCTCCTGCGGCAAGAGAGCCTCTCCCGAGACTTCGACCAATGGCAGGGGGCGGACACCAGCGATGCGCCCCACAGGAATGTGGGGAAGCGAGAGTCCGGGCCGCCAGGCTCCTATTCCGAGTGGTACGACGGGGAGATGCTCTCGTGGGTCGAAGAGGCCGATGGGGAGACGGCCAACTTCTTGGGGTACGACCTCCACGCTTTGTAGCCCTCCATGTTCATCCGACTTCGTGCCCCTGCGTCCTGGGTCCAGTAAGCTCATCGGGTAGCTACATCTCTCCACGAGAGGACCCACATGTCCGACCCACGACAGCGCCAGGCACTCGTCTCGATGCCCACCTCCGCCCAGCTCGGCGGGGGCGGGGTCCAGCCGTTCGTCCGGTTCCCCTTCTACCCGACCGCGCCGTGGTACTCGACCGACGTCAACGTGGGCTACCAGGTCCGCATGTACTCGGCGGGGCTCGTCTCGACCGATGCGGACTACACGCTCAACACCGAGGCGATTCGGACGGTGCAGTTCGACCTGCCCTGCCGCCTGATCGCGATCAACGGCGCGGCCACGAACCCCACGGTGGCTGGTGCTGTCGGTACGATCACCGAGCAGAACATGAACCTCGCCTACCTGTTCCGGGCGGAGTACACGACCGGGGACCGGCTCCAGACCGCAGCGCGCATCGCCTCGACGGTGGTGGGCACGGCGGCCAAGCCGGGGCAGATCGGCGGCCACGGCTACAACATCGACCAGGGCGCAACCCTGATCCTCGGCATCACGCCCCTCATGGAGCACAACTTTCCGAACCCTGTGCGCATCGACATCACCTTGGTCTGCCTCGAAATGCGCGGTCCCCGGAACTTCTCCTTCTGAGTCAGGGGGCCCTGTGGGTCGCGAAGTCAACTACAGGAACCCGTGGGGGAGCAACCCGGCTCCTGCGCCGAAGGACATCCCTACGACCTTCTGGTACACCCAGGCGGGCATGACTGTGCCTTGGCCTGGAGTGAACGCCGACGGTGATGACATCGCGACCTGGTCCACGCCTGTCTTCGACCTCCGGCCGCAGCTCCGGTCCTCGCAGAACATGGCCAAGGCTGGCGTTCCTGTCTGGGATCCGGCGGCTCGTCTGTACATCCAGATCTTCAACCTCACGGCCACGGACCCTGCCACCCAGAGCCTTCGGATGGGCTACCGGGAGTTCGCCAACACCACCTTCGGGGCTGTCACGCAGGCCGGGCCCAACCGGGCCGTGGCCGCTTCCGGCTTCCCCAACCAGGTCAGCAGCAACCCGGTCGTCCGGGTCACCCCGCTCATCGACATCAGCAGCGAGATCATGCTCGGAACCAACCAGCCCGACTCCGTTGTGCTCGTCTTCGAGGTCCTGGGGGAGGGCTACCCCGTGCGCTACTGGCAGCTCCAGTTGGAGTGGATGAAGATCGGGGCGGCTGGTCCGCCTCTTCACTTCCAGGCGGCGATGTACTGACATGCCTCTCGTCCGAAACGTCATCGCTGGTGCCAACGTCCTCGCTTCGGCGAAGATTGCGCGGAGCTTCGCCCTCACGGTGACAGCGGGAACGACATCGAGTCCTCTCCTCGCTGAGCTTCAGACCAACACACTCCCCGCGTGCGTCTGGTACTGCCTCATGTCGGCAGGTCCGGCCAACTGCACCTTCAACCCGCAGTTCGCCGTGGACAACCGCCCTGCTGCTCTCGTAGGCATCGAGCCCAACTACCATCCGGTGACCATTCCGCAGGCCGTCTTCCTCGACGTGCCTCTGCTGGTGAACGTCCGGCTCATCTCCAACATGATCTCCGCGAGCTTCTCGGTCCCTGGGGGTGGTGCGGACGCAGACATCGTCATCATCCTCGCCGCGAGCATGTGAGACGGTGCCCACCTTCAAGCCAGGACAGCGAGTGTCCTACCAAGGGCGGTCTGGCGTCGTGGACGCTGTCGACCTCACGCCCGGCATGGTGGACATCCGCTTCGAGGACAGCCGCATCGTAGAGCGGCGAAGCGCTGGGGACCTCCAGCACGCTGCTCGGGAGAACACAGGCCGTCCTCGTCTCCGCTCGCGTCAGCGTTCGCGTAGTCGGAGCAGGGCTCGCCGCAACGCGGGAGACGAGAAGAAGAAGAAGAAGCTCACCTTCCTGGAGAAGCAGGAGGCCCACCGGCAGACCATCCGGTCGGCCGCCGAGAAGCTCAAGACGGCCCAGGAGCAGCTCCAGCGCTTCAAGGACTGGGCGTTGTGGGAGAAGGCCTACGAGACGGCCACGAAGCTCGAAAGGAAGCAGATTCCTGACCCGCGACCCCCGAACCTCCTCGCAGCCTGGGCTGAGATTGCTTCGGTGAAGAAGGAGCAGGGGCACATCGGGGGGCAGGACCAGGAGGCCATCCTCAGGAAGCATGGTGCCGAGGAGGCCAACTACATGTGGGGCCGCATCCTGATGGCTCAGTCCGAGCTGAAGGACCGGAAGGCGCAGCGGGATAGCTTCCCTGCGGGAGAGACCGGAGCGGTGCTGAAGTCTCTGGTGGCCGGGTGCAAGGCTGCCGAGAAGGCTCTCGCGAAGTCACAGTCGGCCAAGGCCCCTGTCCGTCCGACCCCCGAGAAGAAGGCCCCAGCGGTGCCGAGCAGCCCCTCCAAGCAGGCCGCTGTGATGGTCGGGGCTCTCGCGAGGGCCGAGGAGCGCCTCAGAGAGCAGGGCGCAGGGATGGCAGACCTCCAAGAAGCCCTGGATGCTGTCTCGGAGAACCTCATCGGAGAGAGCAAGAGCGCCCTGGACCAACTCCTGGACCTCCCGCCCGAGGTTCTGGATGCTGTACGCAGGGGTTTTCACGGCGTGACCTTCGAGGACAAGGCTGTGGTGCCCCAGCTCCTCAAGGCTGCTGCCCTGGCTTCGATGCTTGGAGAATCTCCTTCCGCTGCGGCGACCAAGGAAGCTGGGGAGGCACGGAGGGCGGCGCGAGAGGCAGAACAGTCCTTCCGGAAGAAGCTGGAGGACCGGGCGGAGAAGCTCGAACGCTTGGAGTTCTTCAAGAGCTACCTTGATGTGGGCGATGAGGCCGGACTTCAGGCCTACCTGGTCGAGGAAGAGGCTGAGAAGCAGGCAGCCAAGGCTCGGGCCGACGCAAAGGACAAGGGCAAGAAGCCCAAGGAGGCCGGCGGGGCTCCACTTCGGAGGAAGAAGCAGGAAGGCTACAAGGGCAAGCGCGTCTCCACCTACGAGGCCTTCGGGGGGCGGTTCACGGTGCTGCCCGACCCTCCCCGCTTCCCGGAGAACCGCAGCGGGAAGTGGTACAACAACGACCTGTGCGGCAACCCCATCGACGGGTCGATCTACGTCATCGCGCTGCCGCAGCAGGGGCGGTACCTCGGGCACGCCTTGACGCGGGAAGACGAGCAGGCCATCTGGGAGGCAGCCTCTGGGGTGTTCACTCCGGCCAACAAGCGTAAGTGGTCGAGAAAGCAGGACTTCTTCTCCGACATGGAGGCCGTCAAGGAGTACCTCGGTCCCTACACACGCAGCAAGAGTCTCGACCGTCTCACGGAACGGGGTCAGGAGTTCATCTACGAGGACAACCCGAAGACCCGCCGCACGGACGAGGAAGGGAACCCGATCAAGTTCTACGGCGGCCTCCTTCCCTTCACGCATCACCAGAAGGAACTCTTCGAGGCCGGGTACCCGCCTGACATCCGCACCCTCCGCATCAAGAAGGGCAAGCGGAGTCAGAAGCCTCCACGCCTCCCCTTGAACCTGGGCCAGAAGCCTGTCGGTGCCCAGAGCATCAGCAAGGAGACCTGGTTCTACCGGCTCCCTCCCGACCGCACTCCGGACCTCCCTGAGTACAAGGACGGTGCCTACGTCATCTTCACAGCCTCGGCCAAGAAGGCGGCTGATGCGGCCAAGCTGACCAAGGATTTCCAGCCCCCCTACAAGGGGAAGCAGCGCACGAGCAGCCCCTTCTTCTCCTGGCAGCGGCTCTACCGTCCCATCACCGAGACGGCCGCCGGCTACCGGGAGCCCCTCTGTGAGACGGACGAGCAGCGGCGGGTGGGCAAGATGGCCCGAGCTGTTCGAGGTGTGGTGGGAGACACCCGCTACAAGCTCGACCGGATCGGGAAGCTCCTCGACGACGCCAGCAAGTGGCCGGAGATGCGCCTGGACGTGTTGCAGCGGATCGGAGACGAGGCTCTCCGTTCCCTGGCATGGCTCGGGAGCTGGCTCCAGGACATCAACTACACCCTCCAGCGGGTCCCGGAGTACGCCTGGGACCAGTACCCGGAAGGAGATGTCCTTCGAGCCTTTGCGACCGCGTCTGCGGACTCCGGCGGGAAGATCAACCTGGAAGGGCTGGTCAAGGTGATCCGGCCCGCAGTAGGCATCGCCCGGACTCCGGACCTGTCCGTGGTGAACGAAGAGCGCACGGCCAAGCTGATTAGCGGTCTCGAAAGCCTCGACCTCCTCGCGAGCGCCCACAAGTCGTTGCCAAACCGGCTCGCTGCGGTTCCGCTGTCCACCAGCTCCCCCGCAGGCAAGAGGCTGGTGGACGAAGTGCAGTCCCTGGTCAGGAAGAACGAAGAGATTCGCGCCAAGGCAGCCACGTGCTGGATCAAAGCTGAGTCGACGAAGGACGCGAAGGAGGCCAGGAAGCTGGTCGCTGAGATGAAGGCGCTCCAGACACAGATGCCACTCCTGGCCAAGACTCTCGACCAGGCGAAGCACCGGCAGGGTCATGCCCTGGTGAACGAGCTGAACCGCCTCACCAAGAGGTCCGCTGAGCGGGAGAAGATGAAGCAGGGCCTGAGGCAGGGCTCCGAGGCGTCGCGAGAGAAGGTCTTCCTCCAGATGATCATGGAGAAGCAGCAGGCGGCCCAGCTCGTTCGGACTCTCGACATGGCGACGCTGTCGGAGACCAGCGCCAAGCTGTTCCTCATGCGCCAGCCGGGAGAGAGCAACAACGACTATGACACTCGCCTGGAGCAGACCTTCGGCCGCTTCGGTACGGTCGATCCCGAGACGAAAGAGTCCACCCAGCTCAAGCGGATTCAGAGCCTCCAGGCCCTCTGGTTCCTCTACGCCGTGATGGGCGGTGCTCAGATGGTGGACGCCTTGACCGTGGTGAACAACATCCTCGGCTTCGTGACCATTTCAGGGGGTCGTCGTCCCCCGGAAGGGCTGGCTGACCTTTTCACGAGGAAGCAGGCCGGAGGCCGGGAGAAGGAGAAGAGTCAGGAGAGGGCGCGGAAGCGCGCCAGCAAGCTCGAAGCGATCCTCCGCGCCCAGGACGACGTCCTGTCCAAGCTGCGTTCCGACCTGACCACCATCTCGCACCGTCTTCAGATCCGGAGCAAGAAGGCTGTCGAGCCTCTCTTGCGCAGGAAGCTGGAGAAGGAGTTTCAGCAGAAGAACACGGAGGCTGCTGCGATTCTGGCGGAGCAGCCTGCTATCCGGGAGGGGATCAAGAAGATTCGAGAAGACTTGGCCCAGGCTGAGCGCAGGCACGAGACCGGAGAGATCGGGGCTCTCCGAGACCGGGTTGCGGACATCAGGCACCTGCTTGCCCGAGACAAAGAGAGGCCCCTCTACGACAAGGAGGGCATCGAGATCATCGGTTGGCGGCCGGCTCCTGCACCCCTGCCCGGAGGCAAGAAGGAGCGGAAGGCCTTGGAGCAGGAGTTGAAGAAGCTCCTTCGGACCATCAAGCAGGAGGAGAAGAAGGGCACTTTGGGCCGCGGCCTGCGCGGGGTGAACGAGCGCATCCGCGGCCTGGTGCAAGGGCAGCAGCTCTCTCAGGCCGGGAATCTCACCCTCTACTACACCTTCAACCCGATCCTCTTCGCCATCACGAAGGCGTGGTGGGGAGTGTCTGGTGGCCCCTGGCGCGGAGCCAAGGAGGAAGTCAGTGAGCGGATGGCAGATGTGGATGCCGTGGGGCGTCTGGGAGTCTCCTTGAAGCTGGTCTACGAGAGTGGACTCTCCGACAACCCGAAGGCTTCTTCTGACTTGAACACCCTCCGGGAGACGCTGTCCGAGACCCTCCACGCCCACGAGGTAGCCGGGCTGTTCGACCACACGTGGCGGAAGCTCATGGAGGACCACGGCCTCTCGCAGGAAGAGGCAATCGTGAAGGCCAAGGAGATGGTGGAGGAGAAGCACCTGGAGGTCGAGAAGAAGTACGCGCCACTCTCCCTGCTCCGCCCCCTCGGCTCCCCGCCCTTCGAGTCCATCACGGAAGCCCTCGCCTTGGGGATGGCTCCTTCGCGGCACCTCTCGAAGCTCCGTCAGGCGGCTGAGAAGCGGGCCTTCAAGTACCACAACGAGGACACGAAGGTCCAAGGCGGAAGTCTCGGCCCCAAGGCCCGGTTCTCGGCCAACTGGGCCGACGACCTCGAATCCATCGGTGTGGGCCTTCAGACGAAGGACGCACTGGCCCGTGGTGGAGTCAACGGGATCAACGACCTGGTACGCTTCGACCCCGGAAAGGACTTCTCCCGCCTTCACCAGCTCGCAGGGGGCAACGCTGTCCAGGCGCAGCTCCTCGTCACTGCTTGGAAGAAGGCGCAGGAAGTGGGCACCTACATCCCCGAGGGGGACATCGACCTCCTGATGAAGGAGGGCGTCCTCCCCGCAGCTGTGAAGGCACTGAAGGCGGCCGGGGTCATGTCAACCACAGAACTGCGTGGACTCAGCACGACTCAGCTCACGAAGATCGCCAAGGCGAGCAAGGGCGTCCGCCTGGCTTCGCTTGTGAAGGCTCAGCGACTGACCGAGCCGAGAGTCGGAAGTCGGATCGACTCCTCGCGGAAGAAGCAGGTCGGACCTTCCATGCGTCGACTGGAACTCAACGTCGTCTCAGATGCCTACGACCAGCAGAAGGTCGCCAAGGACAAGAAGACGGGCCAGCGTCCAACGCAGTACCTCCGCGGGTCCACACTTGCAGCACTCGAACATCTCGAACCTGATTTCGATGCGTTGAAGAAGCAGCTACATCTACGCAAGACTCAGCTTGCAGCAGCCAGGACTCCCGGCCTCAAGACTGACGAAGACTGACCCTTCAGGAGACTTCCATGAACCTCGGTTCCCCATTCAGCGGCCTCGATCTCGGCGATCTCGGGGACTACGCCGGCAAGGCTGAGCGTGAGGCTCGCCGCAAGAAGCGGAAGACCAAGCGCAGCGAGCGGACGACTGCCCGCAAGGACCGTCGTTCTGTCCGTCAGGACGCACGGCAGGAGCGCAAGGGCATGAGCCTCGCAGAGAAGCGCGCTGACCGGAAGTCCACCCGCAAGAAGATCCGTCAGGTCCGGAAGATCCAGCGGCAGCAGATCCGAGCCGGAGGCAAGGTCATCAGCGCCTCCAGCACCCGTCCCGGCAAGAAGCACGGAGTCGTGGGTCGCGGACCCAAGCGCTGTGCTCCTGGCACCACCAAGATGGTGCGCGGGGCTCAGGGGCCGATCAAGCTCCGTTGCGTCAAGGGCAAGTGGGCACCGGTGCCTCAGAAGAAGCCGGGACACCGCCCGGCCATGCCTCGCACCTCTGAGGAGGCGATGGCGTTGGCTGTCGAGGCGTCCTACCAGGCCGAGCAGTACGCGACCCCTGAAGAGGCCTACGAGGTCGAGCAGATGAGTGCGGGCGGCCCCGAGTTCCAGCCTTCCAGTGCTGACTACTGGGATGGTGGGTCCTCGGGCGGCGGTGGCGGGGGAGGCGGCTCGATGGAGCCCTACTCTGCCGAAGACGAAGCTGACCACGAAGACGAAGCTGACCACGAGGACGAAGCTGACCACGAGGACGAGGAAGCCTCCGCGGCGGGCTCGAACACCATGCTCTACGCAGGTGTGGGAGCCGTGCTCCTGGGCGTGATCGGCTTCGTCGTCTGGAAGAAGAACCAGGGTGAGGAAGACTTCGAAGACCTCGAAGACCTCGCCTGAACCTCGCCTGAACCTACCTCTTTGGAGACTGATCATGGGCTTCACCGCCAGCACCGACGCAGATGTCTACGGTGCCTACTCAGGACACCCCCACCCCCACCGTCACCCGCCCCGCAAGGCGAAGGTGAAGGGCAAGCTCTACGTCAACTGCGTGGCCCGCCACGGAGCCAGCGACGAGCGCTGCATGGCCCTCAAGGCAGAAGCCCAGGCCATCCATGTGGAGTCGCTGGAGCAGGCGGAGACCAACCCGCGCCGCAAGCGGATGCTCAAGGCTCTCAAGAAGAAGATCCGTCGTCAGCACCGCAAGGCTGCGAAGGGACACAAGAAGGCACCGCCTCAGAGCCCGTACCTGCGGCACGCGATGCAGGTCGAGCAGCGCACGCCTCCTCCGCGCCCTGAGCTGAGTGGCCTCCTCCCGGCCAGCATCGGCGTCGACCCCTACCGGACGGCCATCCTCAACGCCCACGCCATCCTGAACTGCGGGTTCGCAGGCATCGAGCAGGAGGCGCTGGAGGTTGAGTACGGCGAGGCCGGCTACGCAGCTCGCCATGCCCGCAAGAAGAAGCGCCTGGAGAAGCGGAAGACGCGGACCGAGCGTCGCATGACGAGGGCCACGGGCCGCCGCGAGAGCCGCCAGGAAGTTCGGGAGATGCGCCAGGGTGTTCATTCTCAGCGCAAGGCGTACCGCAAGGCCCTCACGGGGCGCGGATAGACCATGAAGCTGAACCTCCCCATCTTGCTTCTCGGCGGAGTCGGAGCTTTCTGGCTCTACTCCCGGAGCAAGGCCGAAGAAGAAGATGAAGACGGCTACGTCTTCGACTTCCCTGAGGACTTCGACCCGTCCGAGTACGAGTTCGACGAGGGAGAGTTCGGCGACTACGGCATCTTCGGGCTCTCGAAGGCCGAGCGGCGTGACAGCAAGCGCCGCCAGGCTGCCCGCAAGATGAAGCGGTACCGGAAGTGCGTCGCCAAGAAGGGCGAGGAGAAGTGCGCCAAGAAGCTCTCTCGTGCCGAGAAGAAGCTCCTCAAGGCCGCAGCTCTCGATGAGAAGCTCGCGGCCAAGGGCAAGATCACGAAGATCGAGCTGGATGCCAGCAGCGGCCAGATCCGGTCCTACGTCGGGCAGGAGATGGAGTCGCTTCCTTCGGCTTCAGGTCCTTCTGGCTTCACTCCGAGCACCGTGGAGGACTTCTCCGAGGAGATCGACACGGACGACGAGTACCCCGATGACGGCAGCGAAGACACGACCGTCGAGACTACCGGTCCATCGACCGCAGTTCTGGCCCTGGGCGGCTTGGCCATCCTGGGCGTGGGCGGCTTCCTCATCTTCTCGCTGACCGCGAAGCCGAAGCGCAAGAAGAAGAAGAAGCCTGCCGCCAAGAAGGCCGCAGCCGCCTGATCAGATCAGCGGTACTTGATCAGCGTCCGCAGTTCTTGTGGGCGCGGACCTTGCCGCCACGAGGACCCTTGCGGCCGGCGAGGACCTTGTACTCCATGCCCTGCATGGACTGGCCGCACTGAGCGCAGGGAGTCGGGAAGCGCCAGACCTTCGCGCCGCTGGACTTGGGGTTGCTGCGGAGTCCCGATCCAGGCAGCTTCTTCAGCTTCTTCAGGAGACGTTCTCCCTTCTTCAGGAAGTAGCTTGCCCCCTTCGGGTCCTCACTTGCCAAAGATGCTTCTCGCCCGGCCACTTCCTCCAGCCAATCCTCTACCTCGTCGTAGTGAGGGTAGTACTCCTCGCCCTTGTCCCCGTAGTGATCCTCCACAGACCGGAGGGCCTTGGAGATGGCCTTCAGCGCCCAGGGCGAAGCGGGCGAGACAGGGTTCCGGCGGTTGACCGGGACCGGCTGGGTCGCACCGAAGGGGCCGTCCGTCAGCTCGTAGACGCTGTTGCGGGGCCAGTAGGCACCACGCTTGGGCCGCGGGTTGCTCTTGGCCTCCGCGAGCTGAGCAGCCTTGCCGCCGAAGCCAGCCAGGAGCTGCTTGTGGGTCAGGCCGTTCTTCCGGGCCTTGCTCCGCTTGCTCGGGTTCCGGCGGTTGACCGGGACCGACTCGGAGAGGTTGAACGCGCCCTCCTCGTAGTAGTCCCAGACCGTTCCGGGGTAGTACCAGTCGGTCAGCTTGTTCAGCATCGGGTCCGAAGACAGAACGTCGTCGTTGTAGGAGTGGCTGGGGTTCTTGCGGCTGCGCTTGGCCATTGGAGTCCTCTGGAGCTTTGGGTTCTGTCTGGTAGAAGGTCCCCGCTTCCGTCCTCTGCGCTTCCGACGACCGGAGACGACCTTCTGAGCCAGGACAGCGGGTAGCTCCAGAAGACTGAAGCCTTGCAACGTAGTGTAGTCCGGCTCCTGATCTCGCTCGACACGGGGCCGCAACTTGGAGTGCTGCAACTTGAGGGTCAGGAGATCACCTGGCGTCCCCAGGACGAGAGTCACCTGCCCTGGGCCCTGCACGGCCTCTTCGAGGTCCAACTCCAGGTCCTCCTCGCTGTGGTTTGGGATGAGAGGCGTCACCGTGCCGCGCAAGTCCGTCGAGGTCATCGACAGGATGAGCTGCATCGGATTCTTCCTCCTGAGCGCGAGGAGGCTCGGGAGGAAGTCCCGAAGACGGCCGCTGAGCCTACGCAGATCAGCCTCCCCCAAGTCCAGCACAGCCGTGTCGCGGTTGGGCGGAGGGAAGGTGATGTCCGCACCAGCGAAGAGCTTCTTGAACCTTGCTCGTGCCGAGAGCCTTTCGGCCTGAGGGTGCATCCAGACCTGGCGGCCTCCGAGCTTGCGGACGAGCAAAGTGGCAGCTGCCTTGGGCACTCCAGCTTGTAGCAGGAGGTAGGGCTGGAGGGGGATGACCACCGTCAGGATCCCGTCGGCCTCAGGCGCGAAGCGCAGGAGACCTGCTCGGATCTCTTGAGTCAGCTCGTCGATTCTCACTTGAGTTCGTGTCATGCCCTTCCCGTAGACGTTGGGGCTCTGAGTCCTGGCGTTCAGGGGAGGCCCCTCCCCGATCCAGCGGGCCTCTGTGGCCTCCGTGACCTCGAACCGCTTCTGTGGGTCCTTCTCCCGCCACGCCTCCGGGTCGTAGGGATGGTAGGTCCCAGGCCGGACGAAGCTCAAGCGGCCCCGCGGGATGCGCGCATGAGCTTCTCGCTTGCAGCCCGCTTCCTCGAAAGCCTTCTTGTCGCCCACGAGGGTCCGGCAGTGCGCCACCTCCGCCACGTAGGCCGCCCTCTCCTCCTCGGTGAAGGGGTAGCTCGGGGTGAAGTCCCGACAAGACTCCAAGAGATCGCCCCTGTCACCGTAGAGGTCTGGAATCACCTCGTCGCAGGTGTAGAGCTTGGGCTTCCGAGCCATCAGCCGCCGTCCCAGGGCTTGCGTCCGTTCGCGACGTTGATCTCAGCCAGCTTCGCGCAGCGGTAGCAGGTGATGGCAGGAGGCGTCTTCTTGTTCGGCTTGCCTGTCTTGGGGTCCCTCCCGTAGACCCGGTAGAAGGAACGCTCCTGCTCTTGCCGCTGCCGAAGCACGGCCTCACGGTCAGCATCTTCGCTGTAGCGACCTGCACCACGCCCGCTCTTGCAGATCACGTCCCTCTCCGTAGGATCGTAGAGGTGGGTCCTCTGACCGTGCTCCCCGACCATGACGACGACGGCCCTCACAGGGAGGTGCAGTCCTCTTGGGTTCCGGCGAGTTCTGGCCATGCTCCCTCGTACCATGTCGTTCCCTTGCCATCCGGCACTTGCGGTTAGATTGAAGAGAACGAGTGCTGCACAGGAGCAAGATGAAGCGCCTCAGGAAGTTCCAGCGGGAGGATGTGAACGCGATCAAGCGCAGCAACCTCCGTCTGCTGCTGGCTTCAAGTCCTGGCACGGGGAAGACCCCAATCGCTGTGGTCTCTGTCCTGGAGACCGGCCGGTGGAGCCTACCTGCGCTTGTTGTATGCCCTGCCTCCGTGACGCTCAACTGGAAGCGAGAGTTCAAGACCTGGGCCGGAGGGCTCCGAGTTCAGGTGGTGGGGGACATGTCGACTCCGCTTGACCGCCACGCAGACGTCTACATCACGAGCTGGTCCTTGCTTGACCCTCGCGAGATGGATTTCCACGGAAGGAAGATCAAGGCAGTCATCGCAGACGAGGCCCACCTGGCGAAGAATCCAGAAGCCCTGCGGAGTCAATCCCTCTACCGGCTGACGCGAGGCCGGAAGGGGATTCTCCTGCTGACGGGAACACCCATCGTCAACAACCGAGACGAGCTGGACGCCCTGAACGCCTTGTACGGCCGCACCCCGCCCATGATCCGACGGCTCCTGGAAGATGTCGCTCCGGAGATCCCGCCCAAGAAGCGCTCCTACCTCTACGTCAAGTTGCGAGAGGGGGCTCAGGCCGAGTACGACCGCGCCGTGGACGACTTCGAGATGTGGCTCCGCAAGAAGAAGGAGGATCTGCTGGGCGAGGGGATGGCAGAGTCTGCTGTCGAGCGGGCGATGGCCGCCGAAGCCTTCGCCAAGATGGGCTACCTCCGGCGGTTGGTCGGAGAGTCCAAGGCACCCGCTGCTGCGGACTGGATCGCCCGCGCCGTCCGCATCGGAGAGCCTGTAGTGGTCTTCGCAGAGCACCAGGAGGTCCTGAAGCGTCTCGTCAGGTCCCTGCGGTCGCAGCGCATCCGGCACGCCGTGATCGAGGGCAAGACCCCAGCCAAGAAGCGACAGCGGTACATCGACGAGTTCCAGGCCAACAAGTTCCCTGTACTCATCTGCACGAAGGCCGGGAAGGAGGGCATCACCCTCCACGCTGCCAGGCACCTCCTCTTCGTCGAGCGGTTCTTCACCAGCGCCGACGAGGAGCAGGCGGAGGACCGCATCCGGCGCATCGGGCAGACTCACAAGACGACCATCTGGTACCTCCATGCTGCTGGGACCATTGACGACCGTCTCGACGCCATCGTGCGCACCAAGCGGGTCATCATCCGCAACGCCATCGGGAGCGAGGACACCGCTGAGACAGACATCGCCAACGTCGAGTCCCTGGTCAAGTCGTGGGACAACTTCATGGTGCGAGAGAAGCGGGCCATCACGACCTTGGGCCGAGGAGAACCCCTTCCTCCCCTCCCCCGGCCGCCCAGGGCTTACGCTGTTGTCTTCCACGGGAAGCGATGGAAGATGCGTTCTGCCGCAGCCTGGTGCCGGATGCACGGGTACCTCCCCGCCTCGCGGGTCAAGCACGCTGACCGCTTCAAGCTCATCATCCATCCGATCGAGGTGTTCAGGCCGAAAGAGTTCACGTCCGTCCGGGTCTGCAAGGACGTGCGGATCATCGTGGGCAAGCGGCTGTCTGCGAGGAACGAGAAGGTGATGCGGAGGAGACTGCAAGGACAGGGTGGATGAGGTAGCCTTCGTAGTGGAGGCCCTCATGATCGACGCCCTGACCACACCTCAGCGGGTACTGCCCACTCTTGCTGTGGACAGCCGAAACCGGCTCGTCGCGGTGGTCGTCTCCGAGCGCGTGATCGGCGTCTGCATGAAGCGGCTGGGTGAAGAGGCCCTCACGCAAGGAGCCTACTCCGAACGACTCCATCAGGAGTCCTGGGCCACCCTCCTTCGGGAGCATGACAGCCTCTTCTTCGTCACGGTGGCTGGGCTGATCCCCGAGGAGGGCGAGTCTCCCGTCCTGGCGAAGCCGGACAACATGGAAGCTGTCCACATGGCCATCGAGATCGGCCTCGCGGTGTGGCCCGAGTGGGGTGATCGGCTCCGGGATCGCTTCCAGCCGAAGGCTCCCATCGCAGTCGACCTTCGCGCGGAGCCTTGGGAGGCCTGACAAGGTGTGCCGGATGTCAACAAGATTTTTGTGCTTAGCAGGAAAGCACTGTGATTTCAACTACTTGCTCTACTCGTAGTCCCGCGCCCCGACGAGGCTCGGGAAGCGGGGGACTCCTGCCTTCGTCAGCTCCTGGAACTTGACCGTGATGACCGTGCCGACCTTCTTGGGGTAGTCCCGTTCGTAGTCGGAGAGGCCGCTTCCGACCTTGAACCGGACGCCGCTCCCGACCAGCTTGGCCGTGTAGGCCCCCAGCCGACCTTCGTTCCTGCCCGTCCCTTCCGTGTAGCCGGTGATGACAGCCTCAGCGTCCATGAACTTCTTGACCTTCAAGAGGTCACTGGTGCGCTTGTTCATGTACCGGCTTCGGGGGGCCCGGAGCATCACCCCCTCGCCTCGGAGGCGATCGATCTGCTCGTGGAAGCGGGTCAGGTCCTCTCGGGTCTTGCACACCTTCTGCTCGACGTAGACCAGAGGGCAGCGGCCAGGCCGAGACCAGTCCATGCAGGCGTCCCGGACGATCCGCTGGAGAGCCTGGAAACGCTGCTCACAACCCCCTGGAATCTCTGGGGCGTCGAAAGCCATGTAGCAGACCTCGCGCCACCGCGGGTCCCGAGCTGTCGCCTTCCGCGTGACGGAGACCGTCTCGGAGAAGCGCCCCCGGCCCATGTAGATCTCACCGTCGAGAGCGATGCCCTGGGGGAGCACCGCGATGAACCAGGCCGGAGCCGCGATCTTGTTCCCGTTGCGGGTGTAGAGGGCGTCGCCGGTCCAGTAAGCCCGCATCCCGTCGAGCTTCTCGCTCATCCACCAGCCTCGGGGATCCTCGCCCTTCCAGGCCTTCGCGAGCATCACGCCCGAAGGCGGACCTCGCCGAGAGCGGGGAGGAGTAGGACGAGGAGGTGTCGGCTGAGGAGGGGTAGGACGAGGCTTGGGCTTGCTGGGCTTGACCGGCTTCGGCGTAGACGCGTTCTCTCCTCCAAAGAAGGAGTCCCAGTCGAAGGTGCCGTTCTTGCGGGCCTTGCGGGGTCGTCGTGTCATGTCAGAGTCCCCGTAGGTCTTCCGGTAGAGCATCTTCAGCTCAAGCTTGTTCATTGGATTCTCGCGTACCTTCAGGGCCAGCTCGTTTGAGATCCAAGCCCTGCCTTCTGGATTTCTGGTTGGTCGGCGAAGAAAGGAATCGACGGCCTTCTGGACGCGGCGGGGGACGGGGCCGTACTTCGTGTTGTCCACCACGACCATGTTGTCCATGCCGAACAAGGACTGGAACCGCCCCAGGTTCTCCTGCACGTTGGTCCAGATTTCCTCCACCAAGCCGGAGGGCAACTTGCGTGCGCGAGCGGCGTTGCGCGCCTGGCTGACCGCCAGGCTGGTGTTCACGAAGACCATGAAGGTGTCGTACCCCAAGCTCTCCAGCTCAGCGCGGCGCTTCTTGATTTTGGCGTACTCATCCCCCGTCCCGTCCCAGATGATGCCCAAGCGCCCGTTTGTCCAGGACTCCCTGAGCTTTGTCACTACGGACTTGGCCCTCCCCCGTGGGCTCAAGGGGCCCTCGGTGACCTGAGCGAAATCCGCAGGAGAGAGCTTGCCCAAATCGCTGGGGCTCACACCCGCTTTGCGCAGGTAATGCTCGAAGGCAGGGTCGGTGTTGACCAGCTTGAGGCCACTGGACGCTGACAGCGTATAGGCATGACCTCTGGGAACCCCGAAGAGACTACTGGAAGTGAAACTCTTGCCAGAGCCAGGCCCGCCGGCCAAGAACACAGCCTTGAGGATGTTGGGGTCATAGACCCCGTTTGACTTTGCTCGTGCCATGGCGTCAGAGTCCCAGGTGCTTGGGGCGTCGATCGACTCCGCAGCAGGTGCTCTGCACGGTGTCCTGGTCGTAGCGGAGCGGCTCTCCCCAGACAGCGTGGGCGATGGCATCCGCGCGGATCTCACCGTGCTCCTGCGGCGGGAGGTGAACCCCTCGGATCAGGGCCCAACGGTCCAGGGCCTCCGGCTTGCAGGTGAGGTCGAGGACATGGCCCAGCTCGTGCCGGATGATCCCATCCTGCCGGGTCTGGGGCTCACGAAGCAGCTTCTTCGCGAGCCGGATGTGGCAGTGCCCCCACTCGGGGTTGTTGTGGCGGGTGAAGGTCACGCCGAAGCCGCGCTTCGTCTTGAAGTGCTTGTAGGGCCCGATGTCCCACGTGAGGTCGAGGCCGAAGCCCAGCGCCTCTTCACACTGACGCTGGCGCAGCTCCGCGAGCTGGGAGATGTTCATCGGGACACCAGACGAGCCGAGAGCAGCAGCGCAGCGAGGACCATGCCTCCGCCGACAACGTAGGCCCAGGTCGGGGCTCCCTTGGCGACAAGCGCAGCAGGGCTCACACCCAACTCGTGGAGGGCGACCTGCTTCTCCTCGTCGGTCAGGGCGACCTTAGCCGAGGAGGCCGAGGGGGACTTCTTCTTCACCCTCGCCGTGCCCGTCTTCTTCTTCGCCATCGAGGGTCTCGCGGAAGGTCTCGTAGTTGGTGTAGATCAGGGCCGCACCGAGCAGCGTCAGCAGAGCCCGCGTCCCACCGGACCCAGGGAACTTGTAGCCCGCGTACATGAGAGCCGGACCGGCGATGGCTGCCGTGGTGACCCGCATCGTCTGGTCGCGGGTCTTGCGGTGCTGTGGGTTGACCCTCATGAGGTTCTTCATGGGTCAGTACCGCTGACGGCCGGGGGCTTGAGGCGCGTCGGTCCCGATGTACTTGATCGTGATCTCATGAGCGCCCGAATCCAGCCCGTGCTGGACCTCCTCCAGGACCTTCCCACCTTCCACGACGGTGGAATAGCCACCGCCAAAAGCGACAGTCACCTCGTAGAAATGAGGGCGGCGGTCATAGGGCACGCTGTTGGGGTTCATTCGAGCCAAGCGGGCTCTACGTCGAGGTCTTCCTGCCATGATGATCTCCTACAGCTTGGACTTCACGAGGGCCCGGAGCTTGTGGTCCCAGCCCTTCTTGGCCGCGAAGTACCCGAGCGCTGCGGCAGCTCCCATCCACATGAGCTGCGTGGTGTCGATGGCGATCCAGGGGTTGTCGTAGGCCAAGCCGCCGAGGTCCACGTCGTCCGAGTAGTCGGGGTACTCGTAGGGGCTGAAGCTGGCGCTGCCTGGCGGGAGCCAGGGCGGAGCGAACTGAGCCTGCGGCCAGTCCACGCTGGAGGCGTTGGGGACCTGGATGTTGCCCGGTGCGACCGGGTTCGGGTATGGCAGGTAGCCAGGGATGCGCTGCTGGGGGACCAGGTAGTGCGCGTCGTAGCGGGGCGGCAGGTTCTTCAGGGACATGAGTTCACCCTACAACGAGTAGCAGAAGACGTTGGCGTCAGTGAGTTCGTTGCTGTCGCTGTCGAGCACGATGGTGCCGCCAGCAGCCACGGCCATGAAGGCGTCGTTCACGGTGTTCGCGTCGTCCGCCTGCCCGAGCCGGTTGACAGCCAGCATGGGCGTCGCGGTGACCGTCATGCAGGTGTTCGCTCCGTTGGCGACGGTCAGGACGATGTTCCCTGCCGGGTCGTTGTCCGTGGCCGCGAACTTCACGTCGAACAGCCGCATGAGGCGGGTGGTCGTGAAGGTCCGGTCAGCGGCTGCCGTGGCCTGGTTCCAGTTCTGGAGGTTCACGGTGAGGACGTGGTTGATCTGGGTAGCCATCTCAGGTCACTCCTCGACTGCGGGGGTGGGGTAGAGGTAGGCGTAGGCCTCGTAGGCGATGTCCGCTGCGCTCACCGCGAAGGTCAGGACGTCCCCGATTGCGAGGATTCGAGCCGGATGGTTCCAGACTCCGCCTGTTGCTGAGCGGACCGAGACGGTGTCACCACCCGGCGTGAGCTGCGCTGAGATGGCAGCAGCCCCGTTCTGGAGGGTCACTCCAGCAGCCCCGCCGTCCGTGGCGATGACCAGGAAGTCGTAGGCCACCGCGCCACGAAGCATGGTGAACGTCTCGTTGACATCGGTGGCCGTTGCCCGGATGCAGAGGGTGTTGTTGAGAGATTCAGCCATGACCTACCCTGCAATCCAGGTGGCGGGGATCAGGTCCACGAACACGTCACCGATGGGGACGTTCGCGGTGACCACCCGAAGGACGTCACCCGTCCCGAGGGTCTGCTGTGCCGTGGTGATCACGGTGGTGTACTCGATGTCGTCTTCGGTATCGACAGCCAGTACGCTGCTGATGGTGTTGAAGACCGTCGGGGCTGCCGCGGTCGCCCGGTTGAGCTGGGCGGTCGCGGCACCCACCGTGTTGACGCCGTGGGCGATCACGTCGGTGATCTCGAAGCCCCGCGTCGTCACGTAGTCGTAGTTGACTGCCGTACCGTCCAGTTCAATGCGAACGGTGTCCAGCCAGTTCATGTTTCCGGCCATGCAGTCCTCCTACGGCTACGTGATGACGTCAGATCAGCTCAGGATCAGGCGAAGGTGCCGGTGGCCAAGGCCTGCCCGCTGCTCGTTGCGATGCAGAGGACGATGACGCTGGTACAGGCGGCACCGGCGATGCCGATGTAGATGTTGTCCGTCGAGGCGAAGTCCAGATTCGCCAGCGTCCCGTTCAAGGTGGACGGGACGGCCTGCGCGTTGTCGGTTGCCACCGCCGTGATGCCCGAAGAGGCCTGCGTGCCCGCAGCGCTGTTCTTGTGGACAGTGACGGTGGAGCCGTTCGCACCCGTGATCAGGACCTGAGAGATCTTGAAGGCGCGGCCGGGGTTGGTGACGACGAGGCTTCCAGTCCCGCCTGCGATGTCGCGGACTTCGATGGCGAAGGTGGAAGAGATGCCAGCGTTGGCGGCGGTAACGGCCATGAGATGCTCCCGTTGCAGTCGGTACGGTAGGGGTGAAGTGGGCCCGGTAAGACTGCTGACTGATCCCAGGCGTGAAGAAGTAGTACCACGGCTCCCGAAGAGATGACCGTGGGGCTCCTATGACCGAGTGCTACAGCCTGAGAATCACCAGCGGCGGCGACGGCCCCAGCTCCCGGCGTTCTTCTTGGCGATCTTGCAGGAGATCCCCGGCTGGCTCATCATGTAGTCCAGGTTCTGCTGCTTCTGCGCCGACGTGAGGGCCTTGGGGTCCGGGGTCTGAGCACGGAAGAGGTCCAGCAGAGCACTCGCCAGGTCGGGAGTCACACCCATCGCCCGGAAGGCCTCGACGTTGCCCAGACGACAGTTCTGAGCCTTGGCCTGCTCCGCGTAGGACGGGCAGTAGGCACGCTGACCTCCGACGTACTTGGACAGGAGCCGGTAGAGCGAACCCAGCTTGTAGTCCACGAGGTCCGGGAAGAGGTACGGCAGCGCTGGCTCCTTCGCCTTCTGGCGGGGCTTGCGGCCAGGGCGAGTACCGCCCGTCTTCTTGGCCGGCTTGCCTCCGCCCAGCTGGGAGTAGCGAGCTGCCTCCTCGGGAGTGTCGAACTCCAGGGTGCCGTCCGGAAGGAAGCGGACACCCATGTTGTTGCGGGCACGGCGGATCTGCGAGGGCTGGAGGTAGATGGGCATGTGGATCTCAGTCGTGGAGGGAGTCGTCGGTGGATTCGTCGGAGGCGTCTCCAGAGCCCTGCTCGGAAGCGCTGGGCTGTGCGATGACCTCTTCTGCGGAAGGAAGCAGCTTCTTCAGGTGGCCCTGGAAGACCTCCCAGCCGCCGATGGCTGCCAGGCCGACAGCGAAGCCGCTGAGAGCCGCGCTCAAGGGATCCGCCCCGATGTAGAGCGCAGCACCCAGGTCACCTGCCACGGCGAGACCGATGACGGTGTAGGGGATGTACTTCTTCGGGATGGACTTCCAGGCGAACTTGCGGACGACGAAGACGAAGAGCATCAAGAAGAGAGCCCCAGCAGCGGTCCAGTTGCCCGCCTGAGCAGCCTGGACGATCTGAAGGACGGAGGAGATGGCCTCATCGGTGTCCTCCGGGACAGCCGGCGCGTCCGCTTCGACCTCCTCGACAGGCGCGTCCGCTTCGGCAGCTTCGGCCTCTTCGGGAGCGGATTCTTCGGTGACGACAGGGGCCGCCTCTTCAGTGGTCTCTGGCGCAGGAACAGCTTCGGGGGCCGGTTCCTGGGCGAGGACGAAGGACAAGAGAAGTGTGAACATGACCGCATCCTATCCCCCCTCGGCTCAAGCGGGACAGGCCTCAGACCTCTTCGAGTGCTACCTGTCTTCCCGGCAATGCCATCCGTCACTCCCGAGGATAGAGGAACCCATGTCCCACGATCCTGCCGACGCCGCCCGACAGCAACAGATCCAGCAGCTCACCCAGCTCGCCAACGGCCTGAGCCCGGTCGGTGAGCCCGTGACGATGCAGCAGCGGCTCTGGGCCGGTGAGCAGCTCCGCAAGATCCAGCTTGAGCAGGCCGCCGAGCAGCGCCGCAGGGAAGAGGTGGACCGGGTTCATGGTCTGGAGGAGGACAAGCAGCGGCACTCCGAGGACCTCGACAAGAGCCGCCTCATGCTCGAAGCCGAGCTGGAGAGGCGGAAGCTCGATCAGGAGGATGACCGCATCGAAGTCCAGAAGGCCGAGGTGGTCTTGCGCGCCTTGGAGATCGCAGCCCGGAACCCAGAACTCAAGCAGCTCTCACAGGTGGTGGGCGAGCTGAGCTTCCGGTTGCTGGGAGGGGAGGCGCTGCCCAACCTGCTGGAGGACAAGAACAGCGAGGAGCCCGGACCGTAGCACCCAAGATGAAGAGAGAAGGGGGCATCTCGTCTCTTCCCCGCTACGCTTGCCTCGTCTTTCCTCGGAGTTCCTGTGAGCCCATCTGTCAAGACCGCCGTCGACTGGGGCTTCAAGCTCGTCAGCTTGCTGGTCATCCCCACCTTCGGTTGGGCCTGGAACCTCAACAGCCAGATCGCCGTCATGGAGAACCGTGTCGCTGGGCTGGAGGCTGACGCAGAGGCGAAAGCCGATCAGTCCACGCAGATCGCCCTCATCCAGCAGGACGTGAACTACATCAAGAACGGCATCGACGCGCTCAAGTCCTTCCACGGGGCTGTGCCGTGATCTGGCTGCTGGCCGGGCTTGCCTTCGGGCAGGACACCAAGCAGGCTTCCCAGGTCCAAGCTGCTCAGGAGCAGCTCTCCCAAGCCGCGGACGACATGGCTGTCCTCCTGGCCTACGTCAGTGACAAGAAGCTCGTCGACGAGGGCAAAGTCCCCGAGGGCTGGGTGCAGCCCGAGTACGAGGTCTACGCCCAACAGGAGACACCGAGGAGCTGCATCCCGACCGAGGAGCTTCCAGAGCCCTGCCCGACCCCTGTTCCTCCGGCCGAAGAGACGCCCGCAACGCCATGAGCCGACCTGAGCTTCCTCTGGGCGAGATGATCCAGCTCTTCTACCAGCAGTACCTGGCCCTCTACCACGACGAGGAGCTGGCCTCCGTGGCTGCGGCCCACACCATCAACCAGATCCTGCAAGAGCGAGAAGACGCCCCACGTGGCACTTCGCGTTGTGCTGGGGAAGACGATTTTCACAGTGAGGACACCGAACTGTCTCCGGCCGGGTGTGCAACACCAGGAGGGCCGCGAGGGCTCCGCGAAGGTGATGAGCTGTGACAGTGTTGGCCTCGACAAGCCTCTGAGCTTCCCGGAGAGCTTCCCTTTCCCCTGGCGGGCACTGAGTGATGCCGTAGCTCAAGGCTTCCTTCGCCAAGCGAGCGTCCGGACACGTCTCACGTCCGATCACTTGTCGGATGGCCCGAAACGACTCCTGCCGAGCACTCTGGAAGCTCACCGCCGGCGCTCGGACTTGCCGAGGGACTCCCCGAGGAGATCCACAGCCTTCCTCTTCATGTCCTCGTCCGGGTGCATGTACCGCTCCATCGTCCTGAGCGACGCGTGACCAAGAAGCTCCTTCGCCGTGAAGATGTCCGTGCCGGTTCTCAGCATGGCGGTGGAGAAGTGGTGCCGGAGGATGTGAGGCGTGACGTCCTCCAGACCCTCAACCCGCTGGACGCAGTCACGGACCGCGGCCCTCACTTGAGCCGGTGAAAGCTCCAAGCGCACGCTGCCCGGAAGGCCGAAGTAGGGGTTCTCAAAGAGGTACTCGTCCTCGTCCTTCTCCTCCTCCTGAGCCGTCACCAGGAAGGGCTCCAGGAGCTGCTTCGCGTTCTCGCTGACAGGGACCGTGCGGTGCTTGTCCCCCTTCCCGCGGAAGGAGAGGGTCCACTCGGTGCCTCTCCGAAGGACATTCTCGACCTTCAGGAAGCAGGCTTCAGAGATGCGCATCCCTGTGAGGGGCAGCAGGAGCAGTACCGCCTTGATCTGAGGGAAGGTCGCCGCGTTGAGGACCGTCTTCACGTAGGTCTCGTACTGCTTCGCGCTCAGGGCTCCGCGATGTTCTCCCTTCACGCCGGCCGTGACAGAGACGAGCTTGGAGGCGAGAAGAGCCTGAGCCTCTCCGGGCTCCAAGACCTCGCCCGTGCGCTCGTGGTGCTTCCACTGGAGGAAGTAGAAGACCGCGCTCCGATATACACCGAGCGTCATGCGTGAGGCCCGCTTCTTGGAGCCATCCAGCTCTGCTGCTTGGGCCTTGAGCCACACTTCAGGCCGTAGCTTGGTCTTCTCCATGCGCCGGAGGACGGCTGCATACTTCTTCCGGGTCGCTTCCCCCACGCGGCCGGGGTGATGCTCTGCCAGGAACAGGGCCACAGGGTGCGGGGGCGGAGTGGGTCGCGGCATCAGAGAGCGTTCTCCCAGTAGAAGGTGTTGGCTTCTTCGCGGGTCAAAGGAAAGCCGTAGTAGGCGTCCCGCTCGAAGCCCGTTGTCTCAAAGAGAATCCCCTCCTCCTCGTTGCTCACCCAAGAGTGGGGCCTCCAGATGTAATCGTCCGGTCCTTCCGCATAGCCAGTCCAGAGGACCACATCCGGGTTGTCATTGTTCGCGTCCCACAGGCGCGCAGAGTTGAAGTGACACTGGCCTGGACGCCCCAGAAGGGACACATCTACAGGATGCTCCAAGAACAGCCCCCGTGTGAGAAGAGCAACGATGTCCTCTTCGACAACAGGCATGACGACCCTGCCGTGACCCCCTCGGAGGAGCCGCCTTCGCAGGATGGCGTTGCGCGGATCTTCAGTAGGCATGGCACCATCCTAACCCAGATTTCCGTAACGGGTAGCGCGAGGACCACCTCGGACCATCGGACCCTCCCTGGATGGATAGCGGTAATCCTACCTTTCCGTTATCCTATCCTAAGTGCGCGAAATGACTTGGTTTCGGCTCTTTTCTGGCTTCTCCTCGCGTGCGCGCATACGCGTGCGCTCGTGCGGGCGTCGCGCGTGGGTCTTCTGCAATAGAATAACGGAAATCGTTACGGTAAGTTCGACCTGTCCTTCGCGGCCACGTGAGGATAGAGTACGACATGGCGAAGCACTACGCTGGGATCGGCAGCAGGTCTACACCCCCGCACGTGTTGGAGTCGATGGAAGTCCTGGGCGACTTGCTGGGCAGTCTGGGCTGGACTCTCCGGTCTGGCGCGGCCCCAGGCGCAGACTCTGCCTTCGAGCGAGGCGCGGGTGACTACCCCAAGGAGATCTACCTGCCCTGGAAGGGCTTTGGCGGCAGCCAATCCCGACTCTTCCCGCCCACGGACAAGGCCTACGCCCTGGCTCGGGCTGTCCATCCTCGCTGGGGCGCGATGAGGAAGGCCGGGCAGGCCCTCCAAGCTCGCAACAGCCATCAGGTCTACGGCGGGAAGCTGGACAGCCCCGTCGCCTTCGTCCTCGCGTGGACGCCAGACGGAGCGGAGACTGCCACGACTCGGCAGACCGGAGGAACAGGCCAAGCCATCCGGCTTGCTTTGCGCTCGGGCATCCCGGTCTACAACATGCGGAACCTGGGCGCGTTGGAGAGGCTCTACTCGGAAGTCCTTGGCTTCTGACGTAGCACCAGACCTGAAGCCCGGTCCTGGCCTGCACAGCGCGAAAGGCTACTCTGAGCCCGAGGTCAACACCATGAACGCCCGCAACAACCCCGTCTGGATCCGCCCCGAGGGCTCCCCCTACGCCCAGGAGCTGGAGTCGGAGTACGACATCGCCTACGACAACCCCTACGGGGAGGACTTCGGCTGGAAGCTCAGCCCGGTGGAGACCATCGGCGTCGCAGCCGTGGGGCTGGCCCTGGCCTTCGTCGCCAACAAGGCGGAGAACACCCAGGTGGGTAGGAACCACCAGATCGCCATGCTGGCTGGGGGCACCTTGCTCTACACGCTTGGTGTCGTGATCGGCGCGAACCGGCCCGCTGGCGGCTTCCTCAAGGGCTGACCAGCCCTATCGCCCCTGTCAGCCGGGGTTCCGCTGGGCGATCTGGGCCTGCTCCCGGCTGTCGAAGGGCCACATCCCGTCGTACCAACGGTCGTAGGCCACCAGAGCGAGGACCGAGCCCGCGAAGGCCAGCATGTGGGCCTCGCTGGGATGCTCCTTCAGGATGCGCTGCTTGTAGAACAGAGAGAGGCCCAGCGCTGTGCTCGCCAGCGCCAGGGATCCGCTCGTCCTGTTGATCGTGTTGCTCACGACCACTGGCGGCTGGACAGAGCGTGCTGCTTCCAGAACTTCTTGCTGCCCGCGGCGTCCTGGTTGGTGGGATCTGCCGGGTTCTGGGGAGCCAACGGCCCGCCGTAGACAGTGAACAGCGTGAAGGCGTTGCCCTCGCGGATGCCGATCACCTGACCGTAGTTCACAGGACGCGGCGGGAGGTCGACCATCCGGTCTTCCCAGCCACGACCGGAACGGTCCATGTAGTGAACCTGGCTCTCCGGCACCGGACCATCACCTGCGGCCGGTCCGTACATGGCGTTGGGGACGGCTCCCAGGCTCCGGGGGAGCGTGAACTGCTTGATGGAGAAGCCCTGGGGCATCGACTTCAGAAGGAACTTCTTGATGTAGTCCATCTGCTTGGGGCTGATGCCGTGGTCCGCGTGGAAGACCTTCCAGGAGGTGCGGTTGGCGACCTTCTTGCGCTGGCGCTTGCTGGGGTTCGAGACAGCGTGGAGTGCCGCAGCGAGCGCGATCTGAGAGGTCGCGCCTTCGTCCTGAGCATCTCTGTACCCGCTGTTGAACAGCTTCTTCTGGGTCGCAGACAGCGCCTTGTACTGCGGAGAGTTCTTCACCTGGCCCACAGAAGGTACGAACTGCGGGCGCTTCTTGCGGGACTTCCGCTGCTTGGCGTGCAGCGCCTCCAGCTCCATGACTTCCGTCATGGCCTCTGCCGCCGCCAGAGAGCTTGGCGCGCCTTCGTCCCGCGCTTCGCGGTAGGCAAGATGGAACGTCTCCTTCTGAGACTCCGACAGGTTCTTGAACTCCTGGGAGTTCTTCACCTGGCCCACAGAAGGTACGAACTGCGGGCGCTTGCTGGGGTTCGAGACAGCCACCGTCATCTTCAAGCCGTGCGGCTTGTACTTCGTCTGGATCTTGCGCAGGCCCTTGATGAACTCCGGGCTGTCCACGTTGGCAGAGGACCAGCCCTTCTTCGTCTTGGTGTCGCGGGAGCGGTACAGGTCGGCCGCGATCTGCTTCCGGTCGTGGTCGATGTCGAACATCGCCGTCTCGTGGATGAAGTCACCACCGTCATGCCAGTGGCCCAGGCTGTCCTGGTGGCGGGGGAAGAGATGGTTCGCGAGGCTGTAGATCTCGCCCATAGCCACGGCGACCACGTTCTTCTCGATCCGTGCAGCGTCCCTCTTCTTCTTCTCGGACGCGACCGCCCGCGCCTTCTTGGCCTTCCAGCCCTTCTTGATCTTGGCCGGAGACCAGCCCTTGGCCTTCCGCTCGGCGTAGTAGACCTGGTAGGCGTTGGGGTTCGCCTGGGCGCTGGTCGCGGCTCGCATCCCCGTTCCGACGGCAGCTGACACGTCCTGACCGGAGAGGCGTGCTCGGAGGTAGGCCTCCTGAAAGCGGTTCTTCTGTGCGCCGGTGAGAGCGTCGTAGAGAGGGTGCTGGACCACCCGACTCATCTCGTGCTTCAGCCGAGCCTTCGCCGCTGCCTGTGGGTTGCGCCGGGGCATTGCACGTGAACGGTAGATGGCCATGTGGAACTCCTGAGAGAACCAGCCTACTTCGTAGCACCCGAAGGGTCCCCTCCCTGCGGACTCATCGAGTGCTACGCGCTACCCTGGAGGCACGGAGAAGAAGATGGCCGGTCGCCCCAAGAGACGTGCTCAGGACCTCCTGCATCGCGCCGTCATGGCGCGCGACAACCTGTCCCGGATCCGGCACATCGCTCGCGTCATCGCGTCGCAGACAGCTCGATCCAACTCCGGCAAGGGGTATGGCAGCCGCCGGATCACCTTCGCGGACCTCATCGCAGGGAGCGACATCCGACAGGGCTGGCTGAAGGAGCTGCTGGAGTCCTCGCCCATCTATCGGGCAGCCCCCGCCCCTGGCCGACAGATTGGAGTCCATGCCACCAAGGCCGATTTCGAGAGCGAGTTCTGGGTTGACCTCCTGTCGGCGGCCAAAGAAAGTTCCCGCACCTGGGAGCAGTGGCAGGAACTCGCCAAGAACACACTGGAGTACACGTCGAAGAGGCTCTTCTCGGACTTCAAGAAGCTGAAGCACTCCCCCTTCGGCTCGGGCGTCCCGGCGGCCTCGTCCGGTGAGGACGAGTTCGGGCGTCCCGGTACTGAGCAGCACCCCGGCATCGGGCAGTCCGTTGAGATCCAGCAGCCCGAGACTGCCCACGACCTGTGGGAGGAGAGGCTCCACTCAGACTCCACCCAGAAGTACCTCACCCAGTTCCTCAACCGGCCGCCCTACGACTCAAGCGAAGACGCCAAGAGGTCCGCTGAGCGGGAGAAGATGACGTTCCTCCTGACCTTCTGGTTCCTCTTCGCAGAGATCAGGCTGCTCCAGAAGGACCAGCTCGACAAGGCCGCAGCGCGCATCGCAGAGTTGAGGGTTCAGGCAGACGAGGACGAAGAAGACGGGTACCCCGAGTTGGCCCGCCTCAACCGGCGGGAAGCCGATGCACGCCAGAAAGTGCTGAGCAAGCTGGAGAAGGAGTACACCGCTCTGGTGACCCTCATGGGGAGAGCGAAGAAGGCAGTCTCTACCGTCCCTCGCGCCGAAGAGAGGCACGCGAAGGCTCTGGCGATGTACAAGGCCCAGTCCAGCTACGTCCAGAACAGCCGGCGGGTGCGGGGCGTGCAGCCCAGCGACCACAAGAAGGTCCCCAACTTCTACGGCTACGCCCCCAAGGACATCGCCAAGGCCCTCTACGGGCCCGGCGCGATGGGCCTGGCGATGGTCACGGAACCCCAAGCTAAGTTCCGGATCATGCTGGGTCGTATCAGCGACGAAGACTGGGGCGATCTGGGGATGCGCCCCCGTTCACCCCGTTCAGCTCGGCGGCCTCGCGGGAAGAAGATCTAAGAGCAGCCAGCTCGACAAGAAGAGGATGGATCCAGCTCCATAGGCGAGAGTTCACCTCGATCACATCCCAGGGGTTGACCCGGCCCTCCCGAAGCAACTTCACGCGCACGAGGCGCACCCCGTTGCTCGCCGAGAGAATGCCCATCCCGAAGTCCGCGAGCAGAGCTTGATCTTGCTCCAGCAACTCCTCATAGTGCCGCTTCCCCTTGGCCCTTGCCATCTTGTACCTGTCCACCACTCCGGCCTCCGCATCCACTTCCGAGGACAGATCCTCCTGCCCTCACAGCGCTCTCATGATACCACAGGAGAGCGTCAAATGACAATCCCTCGGAAGCACCTTTCGTGAACGAGAAGACCCTCAATCGCTACCTGAAAGTGAAGGCCCACGCCGAGCGCGGTGAGGGGGCCGAGAGGGAGTCTGCGAAGAAGATTCTTCGGGACTTTGAAGCGAAGCATCCGGGCATCAAGGAGGCCGCCGCGGCGCGCGCGAGGAAGCAGACAGCCCCACCCCCACGGAGCAAACCCCAGCCGGACCGACGAGGAAACTGGGAGCAGATCTTCCGCTACGCGACAGGCTTCTACGAGACGGTCCGTGATGTCGTGGAGGACGTCACGGATGCCTACTACGGGAAGGAGTTGGCAGAGAACGAAGTCGAAGCCTCCGGCTCCAGCAGGAACGAGGCGATCTTCGTGCGCTTGAAGTTTCCCTTCTGGGTCGTCGAAGAGATCCGCGCCCTGAACGCGGTGCAGAAGGAAGCCTTCCGCCAGGCCATTCACGAGAAGGTCGAGACCTACCTGGACGCCATCCTGGGCGAGCCGGAGTAGCTACCTCTCGTTGACCAGGAAGGCAGCTGTTCGCCCGAAGGGACGAAACTGGGACTCCCGCAAGGTCCGCATCTGGGGTTCCGGAGACGAACTGTTCAAGGCGGACCGAAGCGCTACCTCCGTTTGTGGGGAGCACCGCTCCCCACGCTCGTAGGCTGCGATCAAGCGGTGGGCCAACTCTTCGTGAGACACGAGAGGCGGGGCGGGTCGAGGCGACATCAAGAGGCTCCGGCAAGGTGAAGGATGATTGTCCCGACGACAGTCATGAAGGTGCTCAAGATCCCCACCACGGCCAACACGACAGGCTGCGAGAACACCTGACGAGTCGTCAAAGCCTTGGCTTCCTGCCTCTTCGCGATGACCAGATCGGCCTCAGCTCGCATGGATTCCGCCCGTGCCAAGTCCGAGATCACCGTATTGTCCAGCCTCTGGAGGAGATTCTGAACTGCTCCTGCCTGCTGAGCCTGGCTGAGAACGAACGCCTTGAAGGCGTCCGCCGAAGCGTGAAGCAGAATCTGCTCCTCCATCGCCGCGATGTGATCCTCGATCAACGTTGCAGCCTCAGGTGCTGCCGTGTGGAGACGCCGGAGCGCCTCCCTGATCTCCGGAGAAGGAGGCATCTGAGACTCATCCCTTGAGGGCTGGACAGCGCGAAGTGCAGAGGCCATGTCCTCCTTTCTACTCGGTAGCACTCCATCACAGCCAGAAGTCCTGCAAGACCGAGTGCTGCATTTCTCAGAACGCTATGGTGTAGGGGCGCACAAACCAGGGTTCCCCATGTCTTTGACCGACGAAGCCGAAGCCATCGCTCTTGAGGCCGCCCACGAGGCGATCCATGAACTTCAGGACGATGGACTGAGCGAGAGCGAGGCGCTGGACATCGTGTTCAACGTGCTCGATCAGATCCTCGCCTTCAAGGAGGTCGGGAGCTTGATCGGCTCCGCCATCGGAGGTCCGGCAGGCGGTGCAGCAGGAGCCATCGCAGGAGAAGCAGGTGAAGCCGCCAGCGACGCCATGCTGAAGAAGCTCCAGGAGTCCATCGCTGCGGGCGATCTGGACCCAGATCCCGCCAAGATCGACGCGAGGGCTGCGAAGGCCGAAGAGCGCGGACACCCCAAGATCGCGGCCCGCCGCAGGGCTCGTGCAGCCCGTGTCCGGGCTCGCCAGGAGACCTGATGAGCCGACCCACCATCAAGCAGGGCGCAAAGGGCAGCGATGTCCTTGTCCTCCAGCAGCTACTCAACGGACACGGGCACACCGTCGCTGAGGACGCTGACTTCGGACCCAACACCACCAGCGCGGTCAAGCAGTTCCAAGCCTCGCGCAACCTGGGCGTCGACGGCATTGTCGGGCCGAACACCTGGAGCGCTCTGGAGGCTGACTCCTCCTCCCGTGAACAGGACATCGGCGACGACGCTGCGGTGGTCTCTGAGAAGGACAAGCTCCTCGCCAAGATCCCTACGGGTATCGGTGCGCAGCGCACAGCCGCGCTGACTTTCGCCATCGGCTTCCTCGGTGCGGACGAGATCCCCGACGGCTCCAACTGGGGCCCCGAGATCCAGCCCGTGGTCGAGGGCTACAACGAGTACTGGGGTATCAGCACCGCTCAGTACGGCCACATGGCCTGGTGTGCGATGTTCTGCTCGACCTCCATCGGAGTCGGGGTCGGAGCTGGAACCAAGTCTACCGACATGGACTGGAAGGCCACGCCCATCAAGAAGTTCTTGGGAGGCGCAAGCCAGTACGAGGACTGGGGCCACGCCAACGGCAAGTGGGTCGAGGAGACGGAGGCAGCCCCTGCCGGCTCCGTCTTCAGCATGGCCCGCGGAGGCTCGAACTCAGATCCGGCCCAGACAGCGAAGGCCGGGCACGTCGGGATGATCGTCTGCGACAACGACAACGGCACCGTGACCACCATCGAAGGCAACGTCAGCAACGGGTGCCGGTCCTACACCCGGAAGAAGTCCGACCTGCACGGCTTCATCCCCTGGTGGTAGCTCAGAGGATGTTGGAGCCCCGACCCATCAGGTAGGTGACGTTCACCAGGACACCTGCGCCCGTCTCTGCCATGAGGAAGCAGTTGTCGGGTGAAGCCACTCCGAGCGGAGCGCGGTCCCCCAAGTAGCCTACAGCGAAGGTCAAACTCGACAACGCGGGAATGACGATGCTGTTGGAGATGGTGGTGTTCCCCGCCGTCACAGCTTGGTTCGCGCCGAAGCGGACAAAGATGCGATTGGCCGCGTCCATGTTGTAGATGATGATGGTCCGGCCGTTGGCAGGCAGACCCTGGGCGTCAGCTCCGAACGCGACGTCGTCAAGGGGCACCAACGTCGTGGTGTTCGGGATGGTGAGAGTGAAACCCACCGCCGGGAGAGTCAGAACCGCAGCCATCAGTCACCTACATGGATGACGTTCCAGCCTTCGGGGCTCCGTGCCGGAGGCACAGTGCTCATCAGGATGACCTGATCCGGGGAATCGGTGAGGGCTGTCATCACGTCAGCAAGCGTATCCGGGTCCCAGCCCCTGTCCTCGGGTTCAAGGATAGACGGAGTGCTACCAGCCTCTTCTGCGGACAAGACAGCCAGGAGCACCCTGGACATTTCGGCTCCCGAGAGGGAGGTGTGCGTCGCACCTTCACGGCCCAGACCGACGCGTCCTGCCGCCAGGTCCACCACGAAGGTCTCCCCCGCAGGCAGGAAGGCCGTCACCTTGTCCTCGAAGTCCTTCTTGCGGCGAAGAAGAATCGCCTTCCCCTCTTCTTCCCAGGTGCGGGCGAGGGAAGTGCAGGTGTCCGCCACGGCGCGTGAGCTGGCCACTTCCTTGCGGAGTCCTTCAGCCTGCTTCCAGATCCGCTTGTTGGCCTCGTGGGAAGCCAGGGACGCGGAGATGGACGAGTGCTCGTCGATCACCGGAGACGAGTCCATGACCTGAGCTGACGTGTACTTCTTGGCCAGGACTCCAGCCTCAGCCATCCCCCGGTCGTACTGGCTCTGAAGTCGCTTTCGCGAACCGGCAGCCTGAAGGTCACCCAAGACGCCAGCCCAGCGATTGAAGGCCCCCTGGACATCAGCGTCCTTGCGGAGGCAGACGTAGCAGACATCGTGCCCGAGCTGTTCCAGGTGCGCCTTGGACAGGGCATGGCTCTGAGAAGCGAGCTTGAAGGTCTCCTCTTCTCCCTCCTGTGCCTCGGGAAGCCCGTCGATCTGGGTCTTCACCATCCCCAGGCTTTCGGCCAGCTCCTCGATGACAGCGCGGAGCGCGGCGTGCTGCGCAGGCGACATGAGGTCCGGACGATTGGCCTGAGCCCACAACTCAGCCTTGCGCCCGGACAGCCTCTCCGCCTCAACGTCCGAGAGCGGGAGGGGGATGCCTTCGACGAGCTGGTCGATGGTCTTCTCCGTCCGTGTGGCCGAAGCACGAAGGTTGCGCGCTTCGCCCTTGAGGGCGGTCGCTAGCTCAACAGGAGACCGCTCCGAGAAGCGCTTCAGGATCGGATCTGCGTCCTTGTGCTGCGCCGGGGGGAGCATCGCCATGAGGTCTTCGACGGTGAAGTTGCTCCCGGTCTGCTGTTCCAGCCACGCCCGGATCTTCTTCTCGTCACCCGACAGGAGGGCCTTCACGGTGTGGAACGGAAAGTCGACCTTGTAGGGCCGCTCCTTGCCGGTAGCCTTCGGCTTGGTGTAGCCCTTCCCTTGTGGCTTGCTGGACCAGGTGAAGCTCGTCCCATCGGACATCTCCACTTCAGCCTTCAGCTCACTTCCTTCGGGGAAGAGGCGAGCGATGGCTGCGGTCGTAGAGACCCCGTCCTTGCCCTCCTGGTCATCGACGTAGCCGCGGGTGCCCAACTTGAGCGCTTGCAGGACAGCCGTCTTGCCTGCTCCGTTGCGCCCACAGAGCACCGTCTTCGGGCCCAGTTCGACATCCACTCCTCCCTTCAAGGAAGAGCGCACCCTCTTTGCGTAGATCATCATCACTCCCAAGGCTCCTCAGCCTGTCATTGCAGAACACTTCTCGGCGTAGAGCTTGTTCAGCTCGACCAGATCGCTGGTCTGCTGGGGTTCACTCTCCCCCTTCGCCCAGCGGTAGATGGTGCGGCGGGAGACCCGCTGTCCCATAGCCTCGCTGATGGCGCTGGCAGACATGTTGGCGTCAGCCATGAGCTTCTCCACCATCGTCTTCGCCGTCTCCGACTCGTTGATCTCGCTCATGCGGATTCTCCTGTGTTGATTCGCCACCTATGAGGATGGCGATCCATCTTCACGACTGGGCAGAGCTTGGTCCCGTTCAACCAGTAGACTGACTTCCCCATGCTCAGCGCGAGCGAGGCGACCTTGGCAGTTCCCTGCCCAACCTCTCCATCTCCTGTGAGGACGAAGCCGTGAAAGTAGGGCTGACGGCTTCGATAGCTCTTGCCCGTGACTGCCTCCAGGGCCCAGGAATCCCAGTCCCCGCACGAGGCGAAGCGGGACTCGTACCAAGCCAGGCTGTCCACCAGGTCTACAGTCCGGGTGGTAGCGGTCTGCACCGCCACAAGACCCTCCGCCACCGAAGACTCGGATGAGCCCCGAGGGAAGAAGACAAGGAACCTGACGGCTTCACTTGTGGCTGGCGCGACTGCACTCATGCCATCTGTCATAGCCCCTATCGTGCCGGTCGGCAAACCTGGCTGCCTTCCAGAAGAGCGAGCACGGACCGGACTGCTTGGTCTGCTCCTCCGTGGCTTCGGGTGCTCCGCAAGAGCCTACAAGCATCCTGGATAATCGCCGGTGCGGGCAAGGAGGTCCTCTCCTCGACAACCAGATCGGACAGAGAGATCATCCTCTGGAGGACAGCCTCACACTCCACCTCTGTCGGCTCTACTGCGAGGATCATCGCCAAGTTCTTCAGCTCAGCTCGGAGGGCCTGATGGTGACTCTCGCCTGCCTTCCGAGCAGCCCAATAGCTGATGTTGGTCATCCGACTTCCTTCCAACTCATGCCCTTGTCTGCCGAAGCAGAGAACACCACGCCAGGCAGATCTACATGGGTCTGGTTCAAGCACTCTTCGAGGAGTCCAGCGACCTCATCGGCCGCATCCTCCGGGCACTCAACGACGATGGAGTCGTGGCACTGGTTGATGATGCCGGTCCCCGGTCCCCACTTGAAGGGAGGAATGGCCTCGTGCAGCTGGACGATAGCGCGGTTCATGAGCCCTGCTGCGCCACCCTGGACCTTGAAGTTGACGATCTGGTTGGGTTCCTCTCCATCGAGGAAGTCCCTCCTCCGGCCTCCGACAGGCTCCCGCAGGTAGCCCAGTTGCCGGTACTCATCGATCTCCTTCTCCCAGCCGAACTCGAACTCCCTGGCCCCTTCCAGCCAGTTGTCCCGCATCTCACGGACGCGGCGCAGTGGGAGCTTGGCGTAGGGCAGGTCGGTGGTGCCGTCGTTCCGGGCCTTCTTGGTCACCGGGTCCACGCTGGGCAGCTCAGTCTTCTGGATGAGCTTGTGGACCGTCTCCACGGTGGCCATGTACTGGCTGTTGTGGACGAAGATTCCTGCTTCGAGCGCGAAGTTGTGGTCTTCGTGATCAACTTCGAGGTCCCAGACCTCTCGAACCCCTACAGGCTTGATCGAGACGACCTTGTGGTTGGTGCCGGACGGGGCTTCCTTCCAGTAGGCGGGGATGCCATGGGTCTTCCGATACCGGCTGACCGAAACCGCAGCGCAAGGCACTTCGGCTGCAATGGCTTTGTCGGACTCGTATCCGATGCGTTCAGCGAAGGGATCGAGCTTGGAGGCCCTCCGAGGATAGACCTCGTTTCGGGCCTTCTTGACCGCAGGGATGCCCAACAGCTTGCGGGTGCTACGGACTGCCTGTCGTGTGACCTCAACTCCAAACTGCTCCTTGACCAGACGAGCCATCTCGGTGTCCGTGTTGTCGTGGAGAAGCCGGTTCCAGATGACCTCGTTGGTCAAGAGCCACCGGAGCCAGCCTTGCTGCCCGACAGGAGGCGGGATGTCCTTCTCGGCGCGGTACATACCGACAAGGCTCGTCGTACAGCCGGCCAGCTCGGCTACCTCGCTGTCCTTGAGCACACCGATCTTGTCTGCGAAGACGTCGAGCACAGACCCCCGAGGCCCGAAGGTCTTGTCCGTGTCCTGCCGATCCCTTCGCCCTTCCCACGCCTTCTTGCTCGCCGCAGAGCGGGTCTCCGGGTCGCGGACAGCAGCCCTCCACTTCTCTGAGTTCACTCGACCGGCGTCGATGGCTTCCTTGTGCTCGTTGTAGTGAGAGAGGTGGTCCTTGATCTCCAAGTTGTCGGGGCTGTTGTTGAGCGGATTCCCATCCTTGTGGTGGACGTGAGTCAACCGCTCTCCGGCCTCGTAGAAGCCCATGACTGCTCGATGCTCTCCAATCTGGACACCATCGTTCGCAGCAGCCACGGCTGCATACTTCCCAAACTGCTCCCCTCGTCGGAAGGGCATGAGCCGGTCGCCTTCCTGAAGCGAGCCCGCATGACGGAGCTTGCCGTTCCGCAAGAGCATGGGGTGATCCGCTGTGACCACCACAGACCCTTCCTGTCTTCCCCCCAACTTCGGGGCGTTCCACGAGAAAGTGACTTCGACGCACTCCTTCTCGCCGTGGCACCAGGCGTGCTTCACCTGTGCGGGCTCGTAGCGGTGCCTCTTCGTAGACCACGCCCAGGTCCAATCTCCAGGCTTCATCTCGGAGATTGGGACAGACCTCCTTTCGTCGAGAACGCAGGTTCTAACTGACTTTTCGATGCTGGCGTACTGGACCGCCTTCGAGAGATTCCGCATACTTGTGGCGTCAGGACTGGCTCCCTTGAGAAACACCCCGTCCTTGTCGTAGCACTTGCCCACCAGCTTTCCGGGCCGCGAGAACTGCTCCGGCTGAAGCCCAGAAGCCTTGCAGAACTCGTTCCCGAAGACCGCGAAGGCCGTCATGGAGTGCGGGTCCTTCTCCTCCGCGAAGGCCGTGAGGTAGAGCCGGACTCCCCAGAGAGCCGCAGCGATGCGAAGCTCCAACTGGTCCATGTCGGCCCCGACCAGGACGTGGCCAGGGGCAGGCACGATGATGCCGCGCTGGCCGGAGGGGAAGTTCTGGGCGTTGATGGGCTTGCTGGATGAGAGCCGGCCCGTCACGGCGACGTGGGCGTTGTAGCCGGGGTGCATCCGCCCTGTACGCGGATCCACGATGCCCCGCTTCTCCTCGCCGTACTTCTTGCGGAGTTCCTTGTCGACCCACTCGTCGTCGTCATCCCAGCCCAGGTTTGCGCCCATGT